>WNEZ01007115.1_pt1 | contig 16271 bp, 19 predicted proteins | sample 5400521 | NCBI WGS metagenome assembly WNEZ01 (sample SAMN13153339, study PRJNA577476) | soil metagenome | isolation source: 120 cm saprolite under Douglas fir tree site 2 hole 1 replicate 1 | place: USA:California | collected 2015-04-18
TGCCTACCTGCCGCTGATCTGGGTTCAGGATGCGGCCAGCGCCATCGTCGCCGCACTGACGCAACCGGTTCCCTCCGGCATCTACGATATTGTCGACGACGAACCGCTCAGACGTGCTGATCTGTTCGATGCGGTAGCCCAGGCGGTCGGGCGCAAGCACCTGCGGCCTCTGCCAGACCTGCTGATGCGGATACTGCTAGGAACGAAGTATGACGATATGCATCGCAGCTTGCGCATCTCCAATCGTCGCTTCAAAGCGGTAAGCAACTGGAACCCGATAGTATCCAACGCACGCCTTGGCTGGGCGCGCGTTGTGGAGGAAAGTAGGGTAGCCGAGCCGGTCTAGAAAGGAGTGAGAGGAATGCAGGAGCGAGTGTAGTGAAGAAATTGCACATGTGGAAGCAGCTAGAGCTTCCACAGATCTAGGCCATCCACAAGGTCCCACCACACTGCCAGCACGTGAAACGCTGGGGAACGAGTGACTGTTGCACCGTTGCGGGAGGGCGCGGTCGTTTTCGCGGCCATACCGCTCGTCTCCTTTATCAAGGTTGAAAATCTTCCCTACCATTCGCTCGATGGTTGCATCTGGATGTGCGGCTCCGAACAGTTCACGCTGCGGTTTTTGTCTCCACTGCGATCATCTCCTCATAGAGATCCGAAATGGCCCATTGCCCAGCCATACTCGACGATCGCGTGAGCGCCTCTAGCTCTTCGAGAAAATGAGTCCCGAAGAGCACTGCGCAGATGCCAGTCTGAAGACGCCGAGGGCCTCGGCGTAACCGAGGGCCCATACGTTGGGGAAACGTTCACCGCACCATCTGCTCGTCGAGGTGCGCAAGGACTCCCGGCCATGTTTGTTCATGGACATCCCTCGATTCCTGGTCCAGAAAGCCCGCTTGGGTAAGTCGTAATCGTGTTCCAGTCCCCTCTGGTGCAAGCTCAACCGTCACCACGGTTTCGGCTCCTTTCGTTCCCGTCTGCCCGGTGAGCCAGGTCAGTTCGACGAGCTGGTCGGGCTCCAGCCTGAGGAAGCGACCGTAGTGCGGATAGCGATTTCCTCATGATGGACTTCCCAAAAGAAGACGGCATTGACCTCGCCCTTCATCAAAAGCGTTCCAGGCGTTGCAAACCAGCAATCGAACAGCTCAGTCCATGCCCGATAGAGGACGTCAGGCGGTGCCTCCATGACGCGCTCGACGGTAAAGCGAAACGGGCTTGATGAAAGATCTGGTGGACAAATTGGTTGATGATTTTGCATATAAATCCTTTCCTAAATGCAGCTTCACATTTTTGGGCTCTGCCCTATCTGGTTCCCACCCCCAGGAGCATCTCTGCTGGAAACACCAGACCCTGTGGTCCTTCAAACTGGCGCAATGCTTGCTCGACTTCTTCCTGTAAACGCTGCTGATCTGGTGGCTTGAGTTGTTCCATCGCGTTGGTCACCGGGTTGTTTGGGATTTGTTGGAAGAATGCATCTATCGAGGCGAAATGGAACTGGATTGGAATGGCCTGGATGCTGATTTCGCGGAAACCAGCCTCCCTGAGTGCTTGCTCAAAGACGGCAGGCCCTGCCAGAGAAAAAGGATTGGGCGTCTGAGAGGGCACCGTGACATATTTTGCGACAAGAGCCAGTGGTATCGACAGGAGAGGATGACGGTCTGGTGTTGACCAGACCAGTGCCGCGAGTTTTCGATTCGGTTTGAGCACTCTCCGCATCTCCAGGAACGCCTGGTGTTGCTTCTGGACTAGCATCAGACCGAGGCGACAGATGACCGCATCGAATGTCTGATCTGCCAGATCAAGCTGCTCCGCATTCATTACACGAGTTGTAATGTTGGTGAATCCCTCCTGCTCTGCGAGGCGCGCGGCCTCTTTGAGCATTTCTGCGGAAATGTCGGTCGCCAGAATCGTCCCTGTTGATCCTACTTTTCGTGCGGCAAACAGGCTCTGGTCACCTGTTCCAGCGGCAATATCGAGAACATGGTCTCCTGGGCCGAGTTCCGCTGCTTCGAGCATGAGCCGAGTGGCCTCTCCAAAGAGGTTCTCACGCCACCTAGATTGCTGTGCCCAGTGCGAAGCCGCATCTTCCGACTGCCATGAAAACTGCTGTTGTCCGCGTTCTATCTCTTCAGGCGACAGCGCTCTTTTTCCTTCTTGCATTTCGGATCTCTCTCTTTCTCGCGGCTTTTCGCCTTTGCTTGTGAGACCGAGCCATTCACACGACGGCCCGGGAATAGCGCTCGTAATGCCTGGTCCAACGATCTATCGGGAAGTCGGGCCAATCGATCACCTGACCGTCCAGAGCCTCCGCCAGGAAGTCGAGATGGACGTGCCAGCCAGCAAGATTTTCGCGCAGGCGAGTGTGGGGAGCGGGAAGCGTGCTGCTGAAGGTCAGAATGCAGCCGTCGGCCACTTCTTGCAGTTCCCAACGGAGTACCCCGTGAATATCGCCCGCGTACTCCAGCAGTCGCGGTGGATCGAGCTGCGTAATGGTCGCGTTCATGACGGTGGAGTTCCCGTGCTCATCGGTGTTGAGCCAGCGTAGTTGCACGCGCCCCCCCTTGGAGAGGTCGACATCGGCCTCGGCCAGCCATGCAACGAGCTGCTCTGGTTCGGTGATGGCCGCCCAAACCCGTTCGATGGAATGAGGGAGATAGCGCTTGAAGCGTAGAACATGAGAACCACCATGCGTTTCGACAATACCATCAGCGGAACTGTGGGAAGTTTGTGAGTGAAACGGCGTGGACATCAGATTACTCCTCTTTCTTCTCGTTCAAGTGACGTTCCAGGGCATCAAGACGATCGCCCCAGAGCTTCCGATATGGCTCCAGCCAGGCATCGATCTCGGCCAGCGGTTCGAGACGTAATTCGTACCAACGCCGCTGTGCATCCTGGCGCACACGGACCAAGCCCACCTCTCGGAGCACACGTAAGTGCTTCGAGATGCCGGGCTGGCTTATGTCAAGCAGCTCGACCAGCTCGCCCACTAAGCGAGGTTGTTCGCGCAGCAAATCCAGGATACGCCTGCGCATTGGCTCGGCCAACGCATCAAAGGTTGTCATCATAGAACGAATATACCATATTCGTTATATAGCTGTCAAGGCATGAAACTACTTTGCGCATGGTGATAGCTTCTGCTTCTGCGAATCTTCTCAGCCGTCTCTCGCCCCCGATCCCAAGCTGAAGCTCCTGTCCGGACCCTTGACCGGACCTGACGCCGCTGCCGGACCCCTCGTGGTCTCGGAGGCCAACCCACGCTACTTCACGGTCGCATCCGGCAACGCCGCCGACCGGAAGGCGGTCTATTTGACCGGCTCGCACATCTGGAACAACTTCCACGACGGCCTCGGGCCCGGCACGTCCTGCGCCGAGACGCCGGAGCAGAACGACTACCGCGCGTACCTCGATTTCCTCAAGGACCACGGGCACAACTTCATCCGGCTCTGGCGCTGGGAGCACTTCAAGTCCCAGTCCCCCGGCGGCGGATTCCACCTCTGCATGACGCCGCAGCCGTGGTCGCGAACCGGACCGGGAGCGGCAACGGACGGGAAGCCGAAGTTCGACCTCTCCAGGTTCGATCAGGCTTACTTCGACCGACTCCGCGACCGCGTCATCGCCGCAGGCAACGAGGACATCTACGTCGCGGTGATGCTCTTCGACGGCTTCTGCCTTCACCTCAGCCCGGCGCCTGACAATGTCGAGGGCCATCCGTTCCACGCCGCCAACAACATCAACGAGATCGGGATCACCTCGATCGTCGATTACCAGGTCCTCCCGCTCGACCCGCACGTCCAGGCGCTCCAGGGGGCGTACATCCGGAAGGTCGTCGACACCGTCCACGACCTGCCCAACGTCCTCTACGAGGTCGCGAACGAGTCGTCAGGAGACAACGCCGAGTTCGTTCAGCTCCCCGACGGGTCGTCCATCCCGACGCCGGTCGGCGACTCCACGCAGTGGCAGTACTGGGTGATCGACTTCGTCAAGCAGTACGAGCAGCAGATGGGGTACGACAAGCACCCCATCGGGATGACGATGCAGTACCCCGTCCCGGACCAGAGCAAAGTCAACGACCCGCTGTTCAACAGCCCCGCGGACTGGATCTCACCCGGATTCGACGACCATGTCTTCACCGCTCAGCCAGGCGACGCTCCACCTCCCGCCCGATGGTTCACGAACCCGCCCGCAAACGACGGCACCAAGGTCGTGATCACCGACACGGACCACTACGCCCCGGGCATGGGCGACGCGCTGTGGGCATGGAAGTCCTTCCTCCGCGGCCACAACCCGATCCTCATGGACTTCGGGATCATCGACGTCGTGAATCCGCTCGATCCGTCGCTGGGGATCCCCTCCTACGAATCCTTCGAACCGGCTCGCTACGCGATGGGCGACACGCTCCGCTTCGCGGAGCGGATGAAGCTCATCGAGATAGAGCCTCGCGGCGATCTCAGCTCGACCGGGTACGCGCTCGCGGATCCTGGCAAGGAGTACCTCGTCCTCGAGCCCAGCGAAACGGCTGATCCGTTCACCGTGACGTTGGCTGCTGGCACCTATACGGTCCAGTGGTACAGCGTCAACAGCCGTGAGACGGTGGAGGCAGACAAGGTGACGGTCGAGAGCTCCACCACGATCAGCTTCAGCGCTCCGTTTGAAGCTGCCGGTCCTGCCGTGTTGTACCTGAAGAAGGTCGAACGCTGACAGTTTGCTCATCGATCCGCGGTCTCAGGCTCTGTCCCGCACGCTGACGGGCAAGAGGTTGGGCAGCGCGGGGTGCGGGTGCTGAGCCTGCGCTCGGACGCCATCGCCGATACCTTCTCTCTCGATCGTTTCACGCTGATTGGTCACTCGATGGGCGGTACGGTCGCGTTCCTCTTCGCCGAGCGGTGGCCCGATCGAGTTGAACGGTTGGTCATCGAAGACACGCCTCCACCTTGGAGTATCTCTCTCCCCGATCCTCCTGATGACCCTCCAGGGCCCGTTCCTTTCGACTGGCAACTGGTCAAACCGATCGTTCACCAACTCCGCAGCCCAGATCCCTCCTGGTGGAGAGACCTGCCCACAATCACCGCCCCGACCCTCGTCATTGGTGGGGGATCGACCAGCCACGTCCCGCAGGAGAAACTGGATACACCTTAGCGCTTCCGTAGCGTGTGGGAAGCGCTAATTTCTGAGCCTTTGTTGCCGCCCGTAAGCGGAGAGCAGTAGCAGCAAAGTTGCTCCAAACACGATCTGTCGCACAGACTCTGGTAACAGCAATGTAGTGAGCAGGCTCGACAAGAGCGTCAGCACTAGTGCTCCGGCCATGGTCCCGAAGTAGCTGCCCTGACCACCAGCGAGAATGGTGCCACCCACGACGACGGCTGCTACTGAAGGCAGCGTGTAGTCAGCGCCCAGGTTAAGAAATACACGCTGTGTGTATCCGAGCAACACGAATCCTCCCAGCGCGGCTAACAGACCACTGAGCGCATAGGTAAGCACAAGCACTGCAGGAACACGTACTCCAGAAAGTTTCGCCGTGGTGCGATTCACCCCTATCGCAAAGAGTTGTTTGCCATACACAGTTCGCTCAAGCAGTACCCACATAACGAATCCCAAAAGCAGCCACACCAGCAACACCCCCGGGATCTCGAAAGCCAGCGGACTTGTTATCAGGGTAACCATGATTGGTGCTGTGGCTCCAGTAAGTTTTCCCTGAGTTACAACCAGGATCAGCCCCTGCACAACCCCTGCCATGCCAAGCGTCATTACGAGCGGTGGGATGCGCAGCAATGTGATACCCAGGCCGTTTATAGCCCCTATGCCCGCCCCTACGGCTAATGCCACAAGCAGGGCAGGAAGTACCATCTGGTCACTGCCGTTGGCAATCTGGTAGACGAGAATTGCTCCCAGGGTGATGACCGATCCAACGGAAAGATCGATCCCTTCACCTCCGCCGATGATCACCAGTGTCTGACCGGCCGCGACGACTCCCAGGAAGGCTGCGAGACGGAGAATGTTGATCGCCAGGGAGTAGTTTGCAAAGCCTGGATGCACCAGCCCTCCCAGCACAAACAGTCCAATGGCCAACAGCAATGCAATCACCACCGGGCTCAGCTTCAGGCGTTTCATGATAGCTTCCTTCGTACAAGAGCAACGATGCCGGGACCGGTCAGCGCCAGCAGTACAATTAAAGCGTTTACGAGCGTCTGCCACCAGGTTGGGACGTTGGCAAAGGAGATAATATTAAGGATCAGGCTTAGAATGATTACGCCGATGAGCGAACCGGTCACGCCGCCCTGTCCGCCTCTCAAGCGCGTTCCTCCCAGTACCACTGCGACGATCGATTCCAAAGTCATTGGCGCCCCAATGAGCGGGTCACCTGTATTTGTACTCATCACCAATGCCACCGCAGTGAGCGCCGCCATAAGTCCTGAGAGCATGTATGTGCTGAGTCGGACGAGGGAGACGGGCACTCCTGTCACATATGCAGACATTGACTGACCGCCCACCGCGTACAGATATCGACCATAGCGGGTGGAGCGCAGAAAGTTCCACAGAACCAGCACCGCTGCTATCACCCAGAGCACTACGGGCAATCCGAGCAAATTCGCCTGGTAGGCATCTACCAGGCTGGGCGGCACGTTGCCTCCCGGGCTGGACATCACCAGGAGTGCCGTTCCAGAGAACACAAAGCTCGAAGCAAAGGTAGTCACAATTGGCTGGAAGCGCAGGTACGCGACACAGATACCATTGACCACGCCGGCCAGTACTCCACTCGCGAGCCCCAGCGCTATTGCCAGGAGCACCTGTGATGCACTTGGGCTATTCCCCATCGCTCGCACCACTACCACGTCGACAAGCGAGACGATCGCGCCGACTGATAAATCTACGCCTCCGCCGATGATGACGATCGTTTGACCGGCGGCAAGCAGCATGAGGGGTAGAAAGGACTGCAAATTGTCGCTGAGCACGCCCGGGCGGAAGAAATCTGGTTGCAACGCGGCGTTCACTGCTACCGCAATAATTAACAGCAACAATGCAAACAGGTAGGACTGTCTGAGCGCGATGCGCTGTAGCTGAATGGTATTGGCTATTGGTATCCTGATCATGCCGCTCCTCCATGTGCTGTGCCCATACTGGCAGCGACCAGCTCGGAGCGTGTCAGCGTTGTATCAGCCAGTTCTGCTTGCACCTGTCCATCGTGCAAGACGATCACGCGGTCACACAGACCGAGCAGTTCCTCATCTTCACTGCTGTAAAGAATGATGGACGTTCCGGCCTCTCGCAGTTCCGAAAGGAGCTTGTAGAACTCTCCTTTTGTCCCCACATCCACACCTTTGGTAGGGTCGTCGAGCAACAAGACCTTCGGTTCACGCAGCAGCCACTTCCCAAGCACGACTTTTTGTGCGTTACCACCGCTCAAACTGGTCACGGGAGCATTCAGTGACTCCATGACCAGGTTCAGCCTACGTGCAATTGTAGTGGCATCCTTGCGCGCCTTGGTTAGCCGTAGTAACAGGCCATAGCGTCGCCAGGAAGGTAGTTGGAGGTTCTCTAGAATGGAGCGTACGGGCAGCAAGCCTTCGCTTCCACGATCCCCAGGGACAAACGCAATCCCTTCTCGTATCGCTTGCCGCGGGTGGGTGAAATGGACTGATCGACCGGAGAGCGTTACCTTGCCTTCAAAAGGGATTGCTCCAAACAATGCCATGAGGATATCGGTCTGCCCCTGACCACGCAAACCACCCAGGCCAAGCAACTCCCCCTCCCGTAGACTCAGACTCACACCTCGCAGTACCGGGGTGCGCATTTGTTCAATGCTGAGCCGCACGGGAGACGATTTAGCTTCCTCATGCTGCTTGATGTAGCGTGACACCACCTCGGTTTCAATCATCATACTCACCAACTCCTGCTGGCTGATCTGATCGAGTGGGGCTGTACCCACAGTATTTCCACTGCGTAATACTGTGACCCGGTCAGCCACGCGGAAGATCTCCTCCATGCGGTGGGAGATAAACACCACGGCCATGCCTTGAGCCTTCCTCTGCTCTATAAGTTCAAAGAGCCGATTCACCTGGCGACTATCCAGGCTTGCCGTGGCCTCGTCGAGGATCATAATCTTGGGTTGAAGGCTGAGCACTTTCAGGATTTCGACGATCTGCTTCTCATCAGGCGGCAAAGTAGATACTAGCGCATCTGGCCGTAGCGAGGGCTGAGTTGTTCCAGCGAAGAGGTCGAGCAGGTCACCGGTGCGCGCCCGTATCTCTCGGTTCCGCACTATCTTTGACCACGCAAGCGGTTCATGCGCCAGCCAGATGTTTTCGGCCACCGTCATATCCGGGACCAGGCTTAGCTCCTGATAGACCTCTACGATCCCATTCTTCCGGGCAGCTTGAGGAGAGGAGAAGCGCACCTTCTGACCATCAAGAAGTAGTTGCCCCTCGTCAGGGGCAACTACTCCGGTGATAATCTTGCTGAGTGTACTCTTCCCGCTCCCGTTGGCACCTACCAACGCCAGCACTTCGCCGGATTGGACGTCCAGGTTACCATCCAAGAGTGCAACCACAGCGTCATAGCGCTTGACCAGGTGCTGAGCAGCAAGAGATATCTCCATGAGTTACCTGTCAACTACTGAAAGAACGCGTCAGCTTCTTGCCGTGTGATACTGCCATCCAGTGTATACGCCGCTGGCAAGTTCTTGACCATATTATACTCCGTATCGAAGTTGGCATCACTGACCGTGCCAGGGATGGGTACGAACAGCGTGTTATGGTTAGGACCTTGCAACTCATTTGACTTGGGCTTCTTGCCCAGCAGCAGATCCACGGCGACACGCAGGCCGCTGGCACCAACACCCGGAGGGTTGACCACACCAAAGGAGGTGAAGTCAGCATGGGCCTTCTTGACCTGCGCCCAGAGTTGCAGGTATCCCGCACGGGCCTCGCCGACCATGATGGGCAACTTAGGTAGATTAGCGGCGAGAACTGCTTGCAAAGCGCCTTGTGCCATACCGTCCTGGGACCAGATGCCGTCGATGTGAGTCTGTGAAGCCAGGATGGCCGCCATTTTTTGCTGTCCAGTGGCTTCGTCCCAGTTGGCATTCACCACGTTCAATACATGGATGCCGGGGTACTGCGCCAGGACTTCCTTAACACCATTATAGCGGGCTTCATTGGCCGGGGCCCCAGCGATGCCGTTGATAATAACGATGTTGCCCTTGCCTTGCAATTGTTGAGCCAGCCAGCGCATACTCATCCGTGCCCACTCGGTCTGGTCGATGACCACGTTGATTGCTGTAGGAGCAGTAATCGCCTGGTCAACAGAAACGACGGCAATGCCCGCATCTGTGGCCTCTTTGATCACAGGGCTGAGGGCAGTCGGGGAGTTGGGATTGATGATAATCGCATTGACCCCGCGGTTGATGAGGTTGTGGATTTGCTGTATCTGTCCCTGCACATCCACGTCTGCGCTTTGGATGACCAGGTCTTTCGTCAAGCCTGCCTTCGTGTACTCGGCATTTGCTGTCTGCATGTCCTGGAGCATCTGGGTACGCCACTCACTGCCAACGAACCCGTTGGATACGCCGATCGTGAATGGACCCTTGTTGCCGGTACTACTACTACTACTACTGCTGGATGGAGCGCTAGTGCCCCCACAAGCGGCTACCAACGCGCTGATAATCGCCAGGACTATCAGCCATCCTACGAACTTGAAATACTGCTTACGCTTTACTACGTTTAAATGCTTGCCATCATTACTCAGTGACATGAATGTCCTCCTTGACGCAACTACACAAGTTGCTATGGGCTGATGGTTTTACGTACAAAGTAGAACCTGGTGCAAAGTCAAGAGACCTGTTAAGCAATGGGGGTGCAGGGGGCGAAGCCTCCTGCCGGGGCTCTCTTTCCCCAAAAGGTTGGGTGATGATGCGCTAGCCTATCTCCTTTCTATAAAGGACCTTGCAAAAACGACGATACGAAGAACAATAATGGGGAAAAGACGGAGCGCTAGGGCACGTCCGTTTGCGCTGGCGGCTGGAGATGCAGTAGAGGAGTAGGCGGATGCCGATGCTTCACTACCGTCCGGTGCTCTTTGCCACTTTTAGCAAACGCGCCAATGGCCTTCAAGCCGCCCTCAAACCAGGAGTCGAGTTGGCGGCGCGCGATGTTGACGTGCAGCACTTCGTCAGCCCAGTCGAAGTCCTGGAATGTGGTCATCAATGGATGTTTGGCTACATCACGTGCATACTCCCACTCCTGGCGCTTGCCAGGGGGGTATCTCATGTTCTTGCCTTCGACTTCCAGACCAAGCACAGCATACTGCTCCAATGGTGAGGACTCCATCACAAAGACACCTTCGTAGTCACGCATAGGCACAGCCGCAGCATTAGCGTGGGTGGTTTCAATGCTTGCTTCGCCGAAAAGCGAGTGCCGCATCTCATCCCAGCAATGGCGGGAGATGTCCAGGTAGAAGCTCCAGGGCATGGCGGGAGTTTCAAACAGGACGATAGCCAGTCCCTCTGCTACATTGATCTCACTGAGGCGCAGGCCCATGATATAGTCAAGATATGTATGCACATCCTCCTGCAATGGAACTACGTAGTCCCAGACACGAGGCACGGTAGTATCCCGAACGAGAACGTGAGGAATACGATACGGCTCTACTGAGGCGATACGAGGTCGGGCTTCAGCACGTGGAGCTGTGCCATCGATGCCGCCAGCAGCAGCAAGGAAGGATGTGAGCGATTCTTTCCATTCGAGGCTTAAGCGATGCTCCTGTTGTGTGGGCTCGATATCATTCAGTGCGGCAGTGAGAAGTTGTACATGTTCCTCTTCTTCCATCAGATATTGGCGCACCAGGCGCACACTTGAGTAGTCCGCCAGGTCATTGTTCGCTTTCTGATAGGCGTCGTAAGCTGCACAGAGTGCCGGTTTGAGCACATGTGTTACCGCTGCGAGGAAGGAATACATCCCTGGTAGGTGCTCGGCCTCATCGAATAGAATCTCGAGTGCAGGGTCGGGCGCGCTTTCCAGTTTGCTCTTGTTTGTGCGCATTTCACCGATACGAGTGCGCCAACCATCTGCATGCAATGCATCCTCATACTGCAAGCGTGCCAGCAGCACCTTCACGTCGCGTTGTGGAATGGAAATCCTTTCTGGGTACCCTCATGCGCTTGCCGCTGAGGGAGGAAAGAAAGGCGCCTGTAGGCGTATAGAGCTGGGAGTACCCGTAGCCGTCGGCTTGTTGGAGCATTCGGCAATATTTCTTTCCAATATCGGTAACGATGCCTCTTGCAGTTGCGATGGTAAAACCTCCTTTTGCCTTTGCTGACATCCTTCCCACATGCACCCCTGCATTCTGGAGATGGGCGGGAACGAGAGCACACACCATATCACCCGTACGAAACCCATGCTTGAAATTCTTCTGTTTGGGCTTTGTACGTGGGAAACCTACATCACTCATGAGGCACATTTGACGACGCCCGTGGCCGGTGGCCGTGATGAGCAAGGGGATGATGCCCCTGATGGTGAGCGTCTCTGGCGTGCTCACACCCACACAGGCAGCATCAAGATAGTGGGTCTTTGGAAGCTTGTGCGTGGTGCGGTTGAACTTGGTGAGTCCCCCGCTGCCGCACTCAATGGGGAGACCGAGCGTCTCCAACTGATCATACAACGCAAGCCGCGTGCTATTGACCGCTGCCGCATCTTTGAGCGGTACTTTTGCCTGTGCGAGAAGACGCTTGAGTTGCTCTGGCTTCTTCTTGAGAAAGACCGCGATATCCTGGGTGCCCTTCGCGAGATTGCACTTCTCACATGCGAGCGTCAGATTGCTTGCCCTGTCTGTGCCTCCCTTCACACGAGGCACGATATGGTCTACCTGAAGGGGAATATTGTGTTTGCCGCAATAGGCGCAGGTGCGCGCCCACTTCTCCAGCAGATATTCTCTGAGTTCGTACCCTGCTCTTGTTCCCTGCTGGTATGCACACCCTTCGATCTCTGGATGCTCCATGGCCTGGGTATCGAAGCGAACGAGCTCCACGCTGATCGCCTCAATGGGGCACACACGTCTGAGGCGTTGCACCCAGGTCATGACATGGCATACGCGGCTCGCAAGCGAAGGAGTAAGCCAGCCCTTGCGGCGAGTGCGGTTCTGGAAGCGCGGCTGACGGTATCTCGTGTGTCTCTGTCGACGTGAGCGGCGCACGGCTCGACGACCGTCGAGCGCTTTCTTGATCGCCTGCCCCCGATGGGAGAGTTCTGCCGCAAAGACCAGCTGACCGCTTTGATCGTCCACCAGGGCGATCCCGGTGGTTCTGCTGCCCGGATCAAGCTTGACGCGCAAAGGCCTCACCCTGGGCGCTTCGACGGCAGTCTTGAGTACGATCGTAAAGGGGTAGCGCTTGAGTACGGCGGCTTTCCCGGCCTTGAGCAACAGGCGCGCTCGGCCGGGATGCACCGGGTTGAGTGGCTGTTTGTGTGTGTCTACGACAAAAACACGAGCTGAGTCTGGTCAGGTGAGCTTGTTCACACAAGCCCATCCCCTTTGAGGGGATTGGGTTCCTGACAAGCTATTTCTCCGTTCTTTTCTTTCCTGGCGAAGCTAGGATGCCAGAACATTTCGTACTATTGTATACTATCATATAGTTACCTGAGGCAAATAGAGCATATGAACCATTCTATAAGGGAGATTTATATGAAACTCGCCAGCTTTTCCACCACAGCGATCCCAAAGATCCGCATTGGCATTGTCCAGAACAACGAGCTTCTTGATGTTGACCTTGCTGCACGAGCGCTCAATATCATTCCACATGATCAGATGCTCGATTTACTCGACCATTATGAGCAAGGAATGCGCGAACTACACACAATTCTTGATAAAGCAGCAGGTCGTCATTTCAGTGACGTAAAGACATTTACTGAGATTGGCGCGGTGCATGACCTATCTGATGTGCAACTCACTGCTCCTATTCCGCGCCCACGCAAAAATATTATGTGCCTCGGTTGGAATTATGCCGAACATGCGAAGGAAACTGCGTTCCTACGCGGGCAAGAGGCTAAAGCGCCGGAATATCCTGTCTTTTTTACAAAGGCGCCAACCACCGTCAATAGCCCATATGGCAATATCATCATCGATCCGACAGTTTCTGAAGAGATCGACTGGGAAGTCGAACTAGCAGTAATTATCGGTAAAGGTGGCAAGAATATACCTGAAGAGCATGCGTTATCCCACGTCTTTGGTTATACTGTACTCAATGATGTCACCGCTCGTGACCTTCAATCGCGCCATAAGCAGTTTTTTAAAGGGAAAAGCATTGATGGATATTGCCCAATGGGGCCATGGATTGTCACCGTTGACGAGATCGAGGATCCACAACAGCTCGCTGTGAGATTGCGTGTCAATGGTATCACAAAGCAAGACGGGAACACCAGTATGATGATTTTCCCCATTCGCACGATAATCGCTATCCTTTCAAAAGGCATGACCTTAGAGCCAGGCGATATCATCGCGACGGGAACGCCCAGTGGCGTTGGGTTTACACGCAATCCCCCTGAATTTCTCAAAGCTGGAGATGTAATGGAAACAGAGGTTGAGAGTATAGGAGTACTGAGAAATGTTGTTGTGAATGAATAGTAAGGAGCCTCAGGACAATGGAAGCCTACGAACTCGCCCATTTAATTGATCAGCTCAACCAATCGGGACAGGATTATCTTGAATTTCTGCGTGTGCCATCGCTTAGCGCCGGTCTTTATATGTTGGCAGCAGGCGCAGTTGATATGCAAGAACCACATACAGAAGATGAAGTCTACCATGTCATCAGTGGTCGTGGCTTTATTCAAGTAGACCAGGAAAGTCGCCCGGTTGAAGCCGGATCACTGGTATTTGTAAAAGCAAACGTTGAACACCGTTTTCACACAATCACCGAGGATTTGAAAGTGCTGGTCATATTTGCTCCCGCAGAGTATACCGCGGCACATCCATCATCAGACTAAATGCGAAAGTCGCTTCTCCTTTTTTATAGCACAGTTGGAGCAACATGGGTATTTTTCTGGGTCTGTCGGCTGCCCTTTTCTGGGGCACAGCCGATTTTTTAGTTCGTTATTCAACACGTATCATTGGAACATATCGGACGCTCTTCTTTATGCAGTTCAGTGGCCTTGCCTGCTTAAGTGTCTACCTGGCAGCTACAGGAGATTTTATGCGCCTGGCAGCAACCATAAGCTGGCAATGGTGGATATTGGCAGTTCTGGTTGCGCTGCTGAATGTTGCGAGTGCGTTCTCCCTCTACCGCGCTTTTGAAGTTGGAGTTCTGGCGATTGTCTCACCTATAGCCGCCAGTTCCTCGGCATTGACTGTACTATTAGCCATCATCAGCGGCGAATTGATCAGTCGTGCACGTGGATTCGGCATCGCTGCGTCTCTAATTGGAGTTGCGCTTGCTGCAACACATTTTACTCCCTCAGCGGATGCAAAAGAGGAAAATGCACCCACTGAAACTACCAGGGATCCCAACACGGAGCACTCTTATCTGAGACCTTTACGTAGAGGCCGGTTGACAAGAGGAGTTGGTTGGGCCTTAGCTGCCTCTGTTGGCTATGGTATCGACTTCTGGTTGCTTGGTATTTATATTACACCTGTGTTTGGTGGCATCATGCCCGTATGGATCATCCGCTTGACCACCATTTGTGTACTGGCTGTTTTTGCCATGCCAGCACGTCAAAGCCTGCGCTTACCACCACGAAAAGCCCTGTGGCTGGTTATTATCATCGGTTTATTGGACACGTTGGCTTTTCTCTCAGCCACAATTGGTTTTACAACCGAGCAAGTCTCAGTGGTAAGCGTTCTGGCATCCCTCTTTAGCGCAGTTACGGTCGTGCTAGCGTGGATTTTCTTGCGTGAAAAGCTACAATGGAGCCAGTGGCTGGGCATCGCCATCATTTTTTTGGGTATATCACTTGTGAAGTTATAGGTCATTAGTAACAAGTTGCGAAAGAGGCCTTACACACGCACTTCCTCACGTAGCCATGATGGCATAACCCCCCAGAGATTGAGTGCGGTTGGACGTGAGTGCCAAAGGCGTGGTGGCGTCGTCACATCGTGGTCATAGTATTGTTGAAGCTCTGCCGAAAGTTCAACGTGCACACCTTCAACGTCGGCAAAACGCAAGAACAGGTCGTTCCCAGCTCCATGACGACCAGGACCCCATAGAATCGGTGTCTGCTGCCGGCTCAAATAATCAGCCCATGCCAGTAATTCCGGGCCGGCAGGAATACTATAGCCGATATGATCAATATCTGGTTTCCCTCTCATGAGAATAAGAGTGTGATGATCATTATTACAACGGAGCCAGACGCATTCGCGCAACAACCAGTCGGAGATATCGAAACCCAGAGCTTCTGTATAGAATTCTACCATAGCCTCTAAATGCGACGTGCTGATGCCAAGATGTTGCAAAGAATGTGGATGGAGGCGTGTACGACGTCCCTCACTACTCGCAGGAGGAAGTGTTAGCGAATCATCTGGTGTGACTGATATTTCAATACGGTTCCCGTCAGGATCATTAAACCAGAGCGTATCGCCTATTTCGGGATTACCGTCACGAGGTTCCAATGCCAATTCGATCCTGGACTGGTTGAGGCGAGCAGCTAATGCAGCAAGTTCAGCATCTGTGTCAACTTCAAAGGCAATATGATGGAGGCGAGTGTGCTGCACAGGGCTACGCCCATTACTCGTGGCAGATCGGGTATCATTAAATAATCCCAGGCAGTGATGTTCGTCACCCAGGGAGAGATAGGTGTTAGCATCCTCAAATTCAACATCCTGGTCTGCTGAATTGATTTCAGTGGCCCGCAGATTAAATCCCAGCACCTGGCGGTAAAATCGCGTCTGGGCAGCCACATCTGTTGTCCAGAAACCGACATGTGCTAACCGTTTCACCCGAACTTTTTGAATCTGCTGCTCACTCATAGTTACCTCCTGGTACTTCCTTTTCCGAATATCCATACATATTAATGCGTATCATACACAAGCGTACCGAGGGGGTCAACCACATTACCCGAAGGTCATGTCGCGAGGCCGTTTACGGGCTTTGGAGGCTGATCAGGGCTGCCGGGGCGCTTTCCAGCGAAGCCCTTTTGAAAGCAACTGGATACGGAGATAGTACTATTTTCTGTTATTTTAGGAAACTCCTCAGTTTGTTCTTTTATTGCTTTATACTGTGTCAAATTGTGTCAATATGAAGTCTCTCTTTATGTTGTTCTAGTAAGGTAAACCTGTGCTGTCTATAGTCATTA
>WNEZ01004886.1_pt1 | contig 16258 bp, 24 predicted proteins | sample 5400521 | NCBI WGS metagenome assembly WNEZ01 (sample SAMN13153339, study PRJNA577476) | soil metagenome | isolation source: 120 cm saprolite under Douglas fir tree site 2 hole 1 replicate 1 | place: USA:California | collected 2015-04-18
ACGCAGAGCAGGATGCGCTGGAGGTGGAAGTCTACGCGGCAGGAGACCTTTCTGCTAGCGAGGAGAGCAATTTGGAAAAGAGATTGACTAGAGAGTCCACTAGCTCAACCGTATATGTGATACTTTCGAGGCCTGAGCAATTGATGAAAATTGAAAGTCGCTGAATTGTCGATCTACGCGATCTGCTTGTAGGATTCTACAAACTCGGGATCGATAACTCCCGAGATCACAGTCTCTGACCCATCGGGAAGGATCACGGGAGTTCCTGCCGCGTGATAGGGAAGGTCAAACCGCTCCAGTTTTTCGGGACTATCTACCTCGTAGAGTTTCCTAACTGCGCCTTCAGCATAGTGAAAACAGTAGAGTTTCGACAGTCGTCGCTCGCCGAAACCTCCAGCGCGACCGCCTGCTGCCGAGGACCCCTCTGGAAGTTGGAGAATGAAGACGGAATTCTCCCCCTGCAGACTGCGTAGGTCGACCGGGTTCTCCGCGACTAGGATCTTTCTGCCTTTCTCGGAGATCAGCTTGGCTAGCTCGTCAAGCGGAGTCATGTTAGTCAGTTTTGGACAGTGTCCGTGTAGAAATGTCTATTCTTGTAGCCACTATCAGAGATGGTTTCTCAGTGCGTCTTTGTGGCTGCCGCGCAGGTTTCTTTCGATCTCGCCTTTCTCTTCATCAGTCAAAGGTGTGTAGAGTCTAGCATCGCCCTCGACCCCAGAGTAGCGTCCAGCGATTAGATAGATTTCCTTGGAGGTTTCTTTGAGAACTGTAACACGGTTTAGGCTGTCTTTCTCAGTATACATGTAGAGAGGTGACGGATCGTATTTTGACAGATCTGGTTTTGGAATTCGTTTCTTCAGAGAAGCCATTTCACTGGCTTGAATGTGAATCATGGTGCTAAATAAAATCAAAAGTCAAAAGAATTCTGGCAGGGCGGAAATCGTTCCAATCGGAGACCCTACTGAGTTTACTCTAAAGAGTAGGAAAAAAGGGGATGGAAATACCCGAAGGACTTCGAGCCTACTTTCGAGGCCTTACGAACGCAGCTGCTACGCCGACTAAGATGGCTACCAAGTAGATGGCGCCCCCGACGATCAGTGCTAAGGCTTGAGTTGTCTGGAGTGGTGGAGCGACGTTGAACAGGAGGAAGTAGCCGATGGCGTAGGCGATTGCTCCGACGATGAAGGTTCTGAAGTGGTCTATGATGCCTGGGAAGCTTTCTGAGAGGGTGCTGTTCTCCGTGAGAGTCGCCGAGACCAGGTAGACGGCGCCGATGAACAGATAACCCGAGACGACGAGGATTACCCATCCCTCCAGACTCTGGCTCGACTTGACGATCATGTCATTGCCGATGCTCAGCAGGAACACGTTGACTGCGTATAGAACTGCGGCGAGTGCTAGGCTGTGCCAGTTCTTGAAAGCGGTAGACATTGCGTGTCGATACATTGTTTCTGTCATTTTTTCTCTGGAGTCGCGGCGACTCGAAACCAGGTCTAAAAGCATGTTTTTGTTCTAAACTTGAACAGTGAATTATGCACCTGCACGTCGAAAAACGACGGTCGCATGCGTATTACTGCGAATTATCATAACTTATCTGGAACTCGTAGAAAAAGTACATGATCTCACGCTTCTGTCTTCTTCTAGAAAGGAAATTTCGAACTCCGGATCTTCGATATAGCTTAAGAACTGGGCGCGGGTTCCTTCACCCTCGATTCAACTTGAAGCGATCGTTCCTCATTGTGGGCATAATATTGCTGGCCCTAGGGATTGCCGGATACTACGTGACGTCCCAAACCAACCTCATCGGAGGCCGCACTCACAGTACCTACCCGTTTGGAGGCATCGCTCTAGCCGTCCTCGGAGCCCTGATCGCGGTCGGAGGAGTGATGATGGGCCAAGGGGGAGCTAAGACCGCTAATCAGTTCAAATGCGACAAGTGCGGAGCTACGTTCGGCTCTCAAGCCGCGCTGGATCAGCACTCCAAAGACAAGCACAAAATGTAGGTAGCTCTCCGTTTTATTCTATCCATCTTGCTAAGGCAGTGTAGCTCAGAAACTCAGGCTTCGGGTTTCAAGAGCGGTTTAAGAAATGGACTAGTATCCAATCTAGAGAATTCGTCAAGGTCGATATTGGCCCCAGGGCTCATTATCTGCTTCAGATAGTCTCCTGCTCTTGGGGAGTCCCACCAGGTCTCTCCGAGACGGTTGCGTAGCTTCCCGATCAGTTCCGACTTTCTCACCGCGGCTATGAGATAACTTGGAGAGTAAAGATCATAGTCTGGCATTACATGGTGGAGTTGCCAGTATTCTCCAGGTATGTCGAATCCGACGTATTCGCCTCATCCATCGTCAGCGTTTTCTCTTGGAAGGTGATTTTCATGAGGGAGTTTGCAGCGTAGAAGGCTACGAAGAAGAGTTCCATGAACCTGCGTCGTTCTTGGACCTGCGACACTTGTTCTTCTGATAGCCCGAATTTCTTTCTAAGGTAGAGACTATCTTCGACAAGGCTCTCGAGAAATGTTGAGAAGATCTCTGCTACTCCGTGAGACAGTGATTCTCGATCCCAGAGTGAGAGGTTGGGATCTACAGAGGTGGCGTGCATCGCGTGGCCGAATTCGTGATATGATGCTTCCATGTCCGTGTACGGACTGATCGGTTTTACGAGGACTCTAGCGTCGTTCGGAATCTGGACGAAGAATGCGACCGCTGACGGCGTCTTCTTCGGTCTATCCTCAACATCAACATGAATCTTTTTCGTGTTGAAACCCAAACGCTTCAGCTGTCGGATGGGCATTTCTGCCGGATTGAATTTCGCAAAGATCTTGTCTAAGGGTCGGAATATTCTTCCTCTGAAATAGTAGAAGTCGTCGTAGTACTCGGGAGGCGCCTTCTTTATCTCTCGCGAATAATCTTGAAGTGCAACTCTGAACGGCTTCCTGACCGCGGATCCTAGTTTCTGAACTAGCTCCTTGAGTTCTGGAAGGGCTATTCTTTCGCTCTCCAGGTAACTTCGCAACGGCGTTACGCTATATTTCTTGTGAGTATTCCAGGACTGTTGAAACATGGCTCTGATGAGAGGTCTTATCGTGGGAGTTTTCTTCACGAGATCGTCGTAGACCCGCTTTCTACTCTTCGCGTCTGCTGTTGCATTGAACTGTCTCCAGCTCTTCCAGTTCACAGGCTTCCCGTGGAATCGCCCTTTCTTCGACACAACCTTCTCGGACCTGGCCTTGTCAAGTTCGAGGGCGATCGGGGTCTTCTTGGACTCTGACACGTCGCTGACGCATTTGAGGAAGAGCCTTCTAGGACGACGTGATGATGATAGGAATAGTTCAGCGTGTCTGGCCTTCTGCTCAGCAACGTTCTTCATGAAGTTCTCGTCAAATTCGAGTCCGTTGTACATCTTCCAATTCTCGTGGCTGTAGAGTACGCTGTATGACTCGTCTACTATCGCCCAGGCACTCAGCGGGTAAGGGAGAGCCTTCATGGAAGGCTATTCTCGAAGAAATTAGAGGATAAATGATTTGGCTACATCTTAAGCTGGCCGGAACGTCTGAGGGACTCGACCTGTCCTTGAGTATATCTGAACATGATATCCCCACGTTCCTGCTGGAAATCCCAGGGAGCAACCAATACGGTGTCTCCCATCTTGATCCAAACCCTACGCTTCATCTTGCCACGTATCCGACAGACTCGAGTAACGCCGTCCGCGCATTCAACCAAGACCCTGTCATAACCGAGTAGGTTCTTGACTGTCCCGTACATCTGTCCCGGACCCGGAGTGAGCATTTCACTCAGGTTGGCTTCGCTCAGAACTTTGCGCTTTCCCATTTTCTTACACTAATACTGATTCCGGGGAATATTAAGCCTCTCAGATACTCACGGGGGTACGGACGAAAGAGACTACTGCTTCCATTTTATGGAACAGCCGAAGGGTCGAGTCTCCTGTACAGATGGGGCCTTGCCTGACAGGACGGCGTCGATTGCGTTTCTCAAATCGTGACTCTTCACATCGGTCGGGTTTCTGTTGTCGTCGATGCGTCCCTTGTAACTGAGGACCCGTTGCTGATTGAAGAGGAAGATGTGCGGGGTGCAGATTGCACCATATTTTCGCGCAACCTCTTGAGTCTCATCGCGCAGGTATGGAAAGTTGAAGCCTTTCTCCTTGGAACGCGTGATCATGTTTTCAAAACTGTCTTCAGGATATCCCGCATCATCATTGCTGTTGATGGCAACAAGACTGGCCCCCTTGGGCAGATAGTCCCGTTGCAACTGAACCATTCGCGTCTCATATGCCTGTACGTAGGGACAGTGATTGCAGCTAAAGACGACTGCGAGAGCCTTCTTGTCAGTGAAACTCTTCAGCGAGTGCGTCTTGTCATCCACGCCTTTTAGCTGAAAATCTACAGCAATGCTACCAAGAGGAAGTCCAACGGATCCGACGGCGATTGGTGATGTAGACATTATTTCCTAAGTCTGAGAGAAGACCTTAGAAACCTTTCGACTCGATACGACCAATCGATTCGGACGGTGAATTAGCATGAGACTGTTTGTTGGAGTATCCGGATTCAGCTATGCTAGTTGGAAGGGAACCTTCTATCCCAAGGATTTGAAGAGCGAAGACTTCCTCAGCTTCTACGCTGGGAAGTTGAATAGCGTCGAGATCAACAGCACCTTCTATGCACCCCCCAGCGCAACCATGGTGAAATCCTGGGCCAGCAGAACAGGCGAAGATTTTCGGTTCTCAATAAAATCACCCCGACTAATTACCCACACACTCAAGCTAGGAAAGGGCGCTTCTGAGGCCGCGGATCGACTAAGTATGACCCTCGATTTGCTAGGAGGAAAACTTGGACCTGTGCTGTTCCAATTACCACCGTACTTCAGGCTGAGGAAGGATGTTTACACGGCAATTGACATTGGGAAGTGGACGGAAAAAATCCGGGAGATGATCAAAGGGTCAGATGAGGCGTTCGTCTATCTGCGTCACGACGAAACCGGCGAGAATGCCTCGTATGCGGTAGGAATGATGGAAAAAATATCGGGGTGATGATACCTGGCGGTTCCTATTGTTACGCTGTTTTCGCTGATGCCTTCTTGAGTTCGTCGTAGTTCGGTTCCTTCGAAGGATCATCGCTGACCCACTTGTAAGTCACGACGCCGTTCTGGTCTAGAATGAAGACACTTCTCTTGGCCACAGTGTATCCTTTCAGGTTTCCAAAATCATTGTGGAAGACATTGTACATCCGGACTACGTCACGGTTGAAGTCGCTGAGAATCGGGAAGGTGAGACTATTCCTTTCTGCAAAAGCCTTGTTCGTCCAGGGATCGTTGACGTCTATTCCTACAACTTGGGAGTTGATCTTGTTGAACTCTGCGAGATCGTCCCTAAGCTTGCACATTTCTTTGGTGCAGACACTTGTGAATGCACCTGGAAAGAACGCTAGAAGAGTCGCGCCCTTCGGCTTCAAGAGTTCCTGAAGACTGCGTGGCTTTCGGTCAGAGTCGGCGAGGGTGAATGCTGGGGCTTTTTCTCCTTGATTGACCATTATGCGATTCCTACTCCGAGGCTCGCCTTCTCCATATTTCTAAACCTTACACCTACAATTGAGTCAGGCGTTCGGTATCTTCGATGCGGATGCGATTCTAAGAAAAAAGGTTAGGGGAGCAGGATGCAGTGAACGAATTTAGTCGTCGTTGGTTTCTTCTTTTTCAGCACAGGAAGAGTCGTGGTCGTTCGAGCTCTCAGAGCTAGCATTTTGGTGAGCGTGGACTGTGTCGTTGTCGGTCTTTGTATCGTGTTGTGAGTGGAATGCCGCGTTGTGGGTTCCCATCGCCTTTACGAGTGCAACTGTTGTGTCCAATTGCTTTGCCAAAACGCCGTACGCGTTGCCCTTGTGCTTGCCTTCTCCATTATCAGCTGGGCTTGGATCTTTAGCTTTGTCTTCGCTACACGTCCCGGTACTGCCTGTACTTCCTCCCGATCCGCCCGAATCCTTGTCGCCACCAGAGCTACTAGGCGTTACAGTAGGGCTACCACTTCCAGATGGGGTCGTGGGATTCTTTCCGCCGCTACCAGGCGTTGTGGTGCTAGGACTGGTCCCTTGCGTTGTGGGTGAGTGTAGCAGGAATGGGACCAGAAACGCGCCGATGCCTGCTATGATGAGGGCTGCTGCTCCGAGTTTGCGTCTGCTTGGAATCATCATGTTGTCTTCCTTTCTCCCGATGTTTTCGAATGCCCGTCTCGGTCCAAGCTATATTATTCAACGAATTGTACACCAAAGAACCTGTCAATTCATGCTCATTCGACGTCGAAATCTTTCACGAACCGTTGGTGCATATCGGAAGCCGATATACTCTCACAGGATTCGAAGGAACAGGTAGAGAATCAGAATGTTTGGAATAGTCACTAGTAGTCCGATCTTGGAGAACTCTAACGAGCTGAACCCTGAGCCTCGGCTCTCCGCCGCTTCTAGAATGATCACATTACTTGCCGCTCCGAGCAGACTGAGCCCGCCTGCCAGAGTGCTCGCACCAGCCAATGCAACCCAGGCCTTGACATTAGTGCCTGTGAATCCCGCGGCTTGCATCGCCTTGATGTAGACCGCGACGAAGGGCACGTTGCTGAGCAACTGGCTAAAGATCAGGCTGGCCAGGATAATGACTCCTAGAGAGACGACGATGTCTGATGGGTTGAGTGCTGGCAGATAGAGTAGCAATGACTGGAGAGCATTCGAATCCCAGAAGCCCTGAACCACGATGAAGAGTGACATGAAGAAAATTATGATTCCCCAATCTACAGACTCGAGAATCTCCCTTCGCCTGGTGCTCAGCAGATAGACGATCGTCGCGCCAAACAGCGAGACCGTCCCGAGGTTGATGTTTCCCTGTACTCCGAACAGTTGAGCGACTCCGACAAGGAAGAAACCGGCGACTACGATGCCCGCTACGTATGCTGACAGTCTCGCTAATCTTCCATCTTTGATTGGTGGCAGCGGAATTGTCCCGAAGTCTTCAGCGGATTTCGCAAGGTCTTTTCGATAGTAGAATCTGAGGATCAGAAATGTGACTACGAGTCCTATGATCGTTGGTGGGACCAGATAATAGAGAAAGTCGAGCATCGGGTTTGGAATGCCACTGGACAGGGCGATGAGGAGGTTCTGGGGATTCCCAACGGGAGTCATCGCGCTGCCGATTGTTACGCCGAGCGCGAGCGTTATCAACAGGACACCGGGTTTTATTCGCATCTGCTTGGAAAGTCCTAGCATTATCGGGGTTGCTGTGAGGGCTAGGGTGTCGTTGACCAGGAAGGCTGAGAGGAGACCCATTCCAAACAGGACCAGTGCTAGGGCTCGCTGCGGTGTCCTGGAGAGCCTCAACATTCTCGCTGTGAGGTATTCGAGGAGCCCTGAGAGGTCCATGGCCGCGACGATAGAGAACATTCCGAGAAGGAAGAATATCACGTCCAGGTTGATGGCCGCGTAGGCGTCTTGTAAAGGGAGGGCTCCTGAGAAGATCATTGCCACTGCTCCGGCGAGCATGATGGTCCAGATGGGAATCTTGAATCGGTGGAAGTTTCTCAGAGCGATTAGAGTGTAGACTACTACGAAGATTCCTATTGGGAGGTAGTGAAGTGAAGGCATCTTGCGCCGGCCCTACGGATGGTGCTCCCGCTCTGTTAGCGCATCGGCTGTGTGTCCCGAGAACGTCCCTTGGTCTGAACTCAGATCAGAGTTCTTCCAGCATCTTCTTCGACCATAACAGCGAAGCTTCAGGCTTCTTCATGATGCTCTTAGGTTTGGGCCTCTTTGGAGCCGAAGCGGCTTTCGTGGCTCCTGGAATGAGCCCCTTGTTTGGGAGGACGGGATGAGGTCCCGCTGGATCTTGTCCAAGGCCTACGACCTTGCCTTCTGGATCTCGCATCACGCCGTTCTCGTAGAAGCCGCGGTGGCGACCTTCGTAGTCGATGATGTTTCCCTGTTCGTCCAGCCAGGCGATGTTGTGCCCGTCGAAATCGACAATTCTAGTATCTTTCAGAATCCTGTATCTAGCAGCTCCGTTCTCGTCCCAGATAACATCGATCTCTTCTTCCTCAGCTTCTCGCGCCGGTTCAGATTCCATTCTAGTCCGTTTCCCTGAAGATGTGTTAAGCTAAGAAGGTTATCCACACTCTTACGAGTCAAACAAGTAGAATCCAACATAGTGAAAAGACCTTTTCCTTAAAATAGCAGGAGGCGAGTATGATCCTCGATTATGTCGCGGGTTCCGGCGACAACTCATACATGCCCTGTATGCGGCCATACGGGTCCCTGCACACAGTCCGCCGGAGAAACAGGCCAATTCAGATATCACAACTGTCACGTGTGCGGATCGACGTGGAAGGAGCAGAAGGTTCAGGATCCACCGGACAAGGACTCGAAGCCCCTTCAGACGGCCTAGGCCGAATCTCCTTGTAGTTTTCAACCCAGAAATACTAGTGAATATTGCCTCAACTCGACGGCGTTGCCGCGACCCAACCAGCGTTCAAAAGTTAATCGTCGACAGAGAACGAAGAACAAGAAGAGACACGTAACACGGAACAGCCGGAAGCCAAGTCGACGTCGCCTCCATAGACAATTATCAAAGACGTTTTTCGGATAAGCGCCAGACGTAGAACCCTAAGCTCCGCGCTGCATTGTTCTACAGCATGCTGGACGTGAACCTGTAAGACTGATGCAACAGCCTCGTTAGAGCTGGAAGATCGGTGCTCTCTCCCAGCTTCATCGATACCCAGCCCTCTCTGTCATGGGGCTCGGGGGAGCGTGACGCTATTCCTCGGCCAAGAATGTTCTCTTTGACATCCTGGGGCAGACGGACATCAATCCGGTCAGGACGATGAATATGAGCGAAGGCCTTTCCCCCTACGCGTAGCTCAACGTCGTCTCGACCGCTATCATAGGCCTCAACGCCAGGCACGAGAAGCATTTCTCCAGTGATGATATCTAGCAATCCCATTGCGTTTCAGTCCAGAACTAGTGGACTTATTTCGCTTCCGCACCTGGGACGATAGCTGTCATTTCGAGAGTTCGATCAAGAGGAAGCGCGATCTCAGCTACCCTGACTGGTCAGCGTCCTTGGTCAGGCGGTGCTTGGCGAAGGTGAATGTATCTCTTCAGACGAGGCCATCCGGTCTTAGCATACTTCAATCTCGTCCGGTCGTTCTTGACCCATCGGAGCATGTGAAAGAAACTTCCCGCTCTCTTCTCATCCCTATCAGGCAAGGGTTCGTAGCCGAGATTTCTGATCTCGTCAAGATAAGCCGTCTCCACATTGCGCTGAGCTTCTCCGGAGATAATTGCAGCCTTCACCTTCTCTTTGCCGAACTTCCGGAAAAGCTCCTCTCGGGTCTCGTCGAAGACAAAGCTGCGGCAGATCTCAACTTCCTCTTCAGGGCCCAGCTTCATCTCCTCGAGTAAGCGCAAGGTTACTTCCGTTGCTTTCTTGAGGTAGAGTTTCTTCCCAAAATCTGGCGTCTGGAAATAGTTGACCGGGACGATGTCATAGTGAAACTCCCCCGTCTCTTTCCGGTGAGCGCCGATGATGGCCCCGAATAGAAGATCTCCGACACCGGCATCGTCAACCTGGACGGTCACTTGTTCCACAAGCTACCTTGATTGAGCCTTTGGCTCTACTTCAACGTTAAACGAAAGGGAAAAAGTTGGGCAATCCAGGACATTCTGGTCCTAGGTCAAAACTGTTCGAGGGTTTTCAACCCGGACCCCGTAGCTATGACAACCACAGTATCCTTCGTGTCGATGGCTCCGGTCGTGTGGAGCTTGGGTATGGCCGCGAAAGCCGCGGCGCTGGATGGCTCAACCAGCAACCCGTCCCGTTTTGCAACGTTAAGCATCGCTGTGTGAATCTCCACGTCCGAGACTTTTAGGGCGATTCCTCTGGACTCGCGGAGACACCTGAGGATCCAGCTTCCGGCGAGAGGCTTCGGGATTTTCAGTCCCTTTGCGATCGTCTTTGGCGTTCTCCACTCTGCGACCTCCGTCCTTCCTTGGTTGAAGGCATCAACCACCGGGGCGCATCCTTTCGGTTGGACCGCGACAATTCGGGGCCGCTTGCGTACCCATCCGAGTCTCTGTAGAATCTTGAACATCTTCCACATGCCTATCAGGCCGACTCCCCCTCCGACAGGATAAACCATGTAATCTGGGCTTTCCCATCCGAGTTGTTCGCAAATTTCCAGGGCCATCGTTCCCTTGCCATCGTGCCGGAAGGGGGTCACGAAAGTTGAAGCATTATACTCGCCGGTTCTTTCGGCAGTCTTGGCCGCCTCTCGTCCCGCATCTGAGATCGTCCCTTCTACCTCCGTAACTTTAGCCCCAAGTTTTCCCGAAAGCTCAAGCTTCACCATGTTAGCGTCGTTTGGAAGGTAGACCCGACAGCGGATTCCTGACATTTGCGAGTATAGAGCAAAGGAGCAGCCCGCGTTTCCCTCCGAGGCTAGCACGAGTTTTCTGACTCTCAGTTGGGAGAGACGCGTGACGGCGAGCGAAGCCCCTCGATCCTTGAAAGTTCCAGTCGGGTTCCGAGTCTCGTCTTTCACCCAGACATTTCGTAAGCGTGGGTATGATCTCACTGGTCTGAGAGGAGTGTCCCCTTCACCCGCTGACACTGGAATTGTACCGTTCTTTACTGGCAGAAACATATGGAACTTCCACATCGATTGTGGATTGCTTCCGAGATCCCGTTTTGAATAATGAGACAGAATGCCTTCGTCCAACACCGTGTCAAGCAGACCGTGGCATTTTGGGCACCTAGCGAGAGGCGTTTCGTCCTGGAAGGAACGATGGCACTCCGTGCATTGCAGACCGATGTAGGATTGCTTGGACGGCTTCAATCGGACTCGCTCCGCAGTGGATCACTTAGCGATGGGTTTAGGGGAGGTTTATATCGAGATACGAGAATATCGTATTCCGATATATTGGTGCGAGCATGAGCAAGGTCGTTACTGAGAGAATGGTGAAGAGCTTTCTCGACCTTTTCGTCCTCGACCTGCTCGACGACAGCCCAAAACACGGCTATGAGATCATGAGAGAATTGAAGACTAGAACTGGCGCTAGGATTGGGGCGGGCACGTTGTATCCGCTACTTTACGAACTAGAGGAGCGAAAACTGGTGGCTGGAGAATGGAATTCTCCAAACAGGCGTAGCAGAAAAGTCTACAAGATTACGGAGCCGGGCGCGAAGTACAAGAAAAACGGATTCAAAGGAATAGACCTTCTGATTAGAAACTCCAACTCTGACTCAGGTTCCTGAGTCAGCTCAGGGTCGCGTATCGGCGAGACGGCTAATCTCTCGTGGCTCGCCTATTATGGCTTCACAGAAGCTGTCACCCTTTCCCTGGCAGGATACTTCAATCGATTCACATCGGCTTCCGAAAATCTCTCCCACAGCTCCGGTGAGGATTCCGCGCCCAAAATGGCAGACAGGCGTCTTACCTTTCCTGTTTCGAACTGATACGCCGTTCTTCCATCTTATTCTCGCGAACTTTTTGGTGGGATCAAAATCGACTATCTGCAGTTTTCCCCAGCCATCAAGGGTCCCGAGGCTACTGGCTATTTTCTGTATATCGTTGGGGCTCTTGAGGCTAAAACCCGCCTTTTGGGCGAGGTGAATGTATTGGGCCCCTCCTTCTCTTCCGATCTCGTATTGGAAGCTTGTGGCTGTAACTGGTCCGAAACTCTCAGTCAGTCGGTCCTCGATGGAATGAATGAGTTTGACAGGTATGAGAAGAAATCTAGCTCCATATGCACTCAGCGTCCCTTGCTTCTCATTCATAACGAGCTCCCTACCACCGCCCGAATTGCCTTTCTTACCCTTCTTCTTGGACAAGGAGACGCTCACTTCGGACTGTGCAATCGTCCTACTAATAGTATAGTGGTTATCGGGGTAGAAATGGGGAAAAGATTCGTGAATAGGATGGGTCTTCCTAATTGTTCACAGCTGGAGCGCTGGTCCCACTCTGTTCTTTCGAGAAATAGTTTCTGATCCTTGCAATAATCCGATTCCGTAGAGTATTCTTCCGACCCAACAGGCGGTTCTCCCAGTCAACGATAATCAGGAAATATGCGATCGGAATCAAGAGAGCGATAGAAAGGACGGTCGTGTACAAGTCTCCCCCGAAGGTTTGCGGGATCAGCTGACTTGACTGTCGAGCGACGTACAGGACGGTCAGTATCCAGACGAATTTGCCAGTATACAGAGAGAGCAGTGTCTTCGGTAGACTGTAACGTATCATGCCTAACGGAATGAAAGCTGTATCGACTAGAGGAGACGCTGCGAAGACAACACCGACTAGAAACGTACTCCCTCCGAGATATTTTCGGAGAGAATCGAACCTCTCAGGTTTCCCAATCGCGCGCCTTGCCCCGTATCCCAACGCGTAACTTGCTAATTTGCCAATGGTAGCACCGAGGGCAGCAATCGAGGCGATTTCAACGATTCCAACTCCCTGAAAACCTGATCCGGGCGTCACGACCAGTACGACGATGAATAGGAGCGAGGGAGTGGGGACGAAGGGTATGACATTCCCAATTATCCCCAAGAAGAAGACTAGGAGGAGAGGATTGCCCGCGAAGAATGCTGCAACCCAGGCAATCCAGTCGTAGACGAAGAACATGACGCTTGTGACGGTTCCCTGTCGATAGTGATGTTTGAAAAGGTATCTGAACCCAGCCGTTTTTGGCAAAACTCGCAGGCATAGGCTTCAAAAACCGGGAGTTAGAAGGCGGATGGGACCCGAATGCCCCAGAAGGACGTCTATTCGAAGAAGATAACGTCCGAAGAGGAGCAGAAGAATTTCGTCCTCGTACTGAAGGACCGACTCTCATTCTTTCCAGAGGAAGGAGAGACATTCAAGCTCATCCACAACGGCCAACCCAGAAAGGCTAAGATCGAATCATATCCCTGCTCCTGCAGAGGACCGGACCAGCCACACTCTCACTACTTTGTCAAATCGAAGGGTCTGAGGGCAGGTGATCGAATCACGATACAGCGTGATGTTAAGGGTGGGGGCAGGTACTTCTTGCAGGTTCAACATCATCCCCGTAGACCCTAGGTTATTACCAAGTCCTGATCGACTCGCGAACTGGCTGAACCGATGGTTCAAGTCGATCTACTGGGCGGAATTGGCGAGATCGGCGGAAACAAGTTTCTCGTCGAAGACTCGGACTCTCGAATACTCCTAGACTTCGGAATGAGCCTTGGGACCAGGGGCCAATTCTTCTCAGAACCCTTCCTTTCACCCAGAGACAGACAAGGCATGGTGACACTCGGAATCCTACCGGATATACATGGGCTCTACAGAGACGAGGAGAGTCCACCGATCGATGCGGTAGTTCTCAGTCACGCGCATATCGATCACTCTATGTGCATCTCACTGCTGAACAGAAAGATCCCCGTTTACTGCGGCGAGACGACACTATCGATACTCAAGACGCTGTCGGAGATGCGTCCAAAAGGTTTCGAGAACGACCTCGAAGGAATAGACTTCAAAGCCTTCAGAACCGGAGATAATCTGAGTTTCGGAAAGATCCAAATAGAACCGATCCATGTGGATCATAGCATTCCTGGGTCCTACGCGTTCCTAGTTCACACCTCGAAGGGAACGATCGCCTATAGTGGCGACTTTCGGGCCCACGGACCAAAGTCCAACATGACGAAGGATTTTGTTGATGCGGCCGAGAGGTCTGAGCCCGAACTCTTTCTTTGTGAAGGGACCAACCTGGTTAGAGGAGATCTTCGGACCGAGCAAGAGGTTCTTGAAAAATCTGAACACGTTGTTAGAAAGACAAAGGGAGCAGTACTAGCTAGCTTCTCGTCCGCCGACATCGACCGGTTGAGATCCTTCCATAAAATTGCTGAAAAAAACGACCGGCTTCTTGTCGTCTCGATGAAACAAGCCTACCTTCTCAGAGCCCTCGCCAATGACAAGCACTTAGATGTTCCAGATGTGATCGGCGACCAGCATGTCGCGGTTTACCAAAGATCAAAGAAGACGTACTACAATTGGGAGAAGGACATTCTCAGCGCAGTGACCGTAAAAACTTCGAAGGATATTCGAGATATGCAATCGAAGGTAATTCTTGCTTCCAGTCCCTATGATATGAACGAAATCTTGGACATCCAGCCCGGTCCCGGTGGCGCGTACATCAACAGTAGCTCAGAGCCTTTCAACGAAGAGATGGAAATAGATCATGACCGGTTCACAAATTGGCTGAACCATTTTGGACTGCCAATGTACCAGATTCACAGCTCGGGACACATGATGCCTACCGAGCTACGAGAGACAATCGCCCAGGTGAAGCCTAAACGATTGATTCCTATTCATACAGAGCAGCCTGAATTGTATCGCCTGTTCGTGAAGGATCTCACGATGGTCGAGCTGGGAAGCAAGGGATCATCCGTCGAAGTTTGATCCTAGACTTGGATTGAGTCTGATGGGTGACGAGGGAAAGCTGGCTGTGCTGAAGGATGGACGAAGAGTTGCGGTTCGTACCTACAAGCCTGGGGACAAGGAAGGGCTCGTTTCAATGTATGCGGGTCTTTCGCAAGAGTCTCTCAGGTGGAGTATGCCTCCTTACAATCGGGAGAGAATTGATCGCATGACATCCGACTTGGAGAACAGGATAATTGTCCTAGGGTTTCATAGTCAGAAGGTTGTTGGGCACCTTCAGATATCTCTCGCTACTAATGCGCGATTTCGCGGAACGGGTGATCTCTTCATCTATCTGCATCAGGATTTTCAGAACGCCGGGTTGGGCGCAGCTTTGATGAACGAGGGCATCGGCTTAGCCCGAGCCCGACGGGTTCATCGGGTCGAGTTGACTGTGGTTGCTGATAATCATCGGGCAATTAGGTTGTATGAGAAGGTAGGTTTCCAGCGGGAGGGTGTCAAGCGGGAGAATTATCTTGCTGAGGACGGAAAATATCATGACGAGGTAGAGATGGGGATTCTACTGTGATCTTGAACTCTGAGCTGCTGAGAGATGAACAACAGAATCGCGTGTTTCAGGCTTATTCTGCTAGTTTAGGTCCATTTGAGACCTTAGACTGAGCCGTATCGAGCGCAGCTGGAAAATCGCGTCCACCCTCGGACGAGGGGGTTTTGATTGTCTAACTAGTTGTGCTTGTGTACTCGGTGAACTCGGGCTTTCCCGTGCTTCTTTCTTGCCCTAGTTCTCTCCTCTTCGACTGTTACGAGGAGTGTATCGCCGTTCTCAAGGCCCAGGCGCTGGAAGTAGGACCTTGGCACAACTATTCTCAGGTCGTCGCCTTCGTTGATCATTTTGACCTCTAGCACACTGCTCATGCTATAGCATTCATTGCCCTTTGGTATAAGAACTGTGGACTGGTAGGGCAGTAGAACGATACCCTAGGCTATACAAAGTTGTCATTGGGAACGTCGATACTAAGATGAGTAGAATTGGTAGCTATCTAGCCGAGTAGAATTAGTAGAAAGTTGCGATGCCGGTCTAGGGTTTAAGCCCAAGATACAACCCCCGACCCATCAGACCCTCGCTGTCGAAGGTGACCTCCAAGCCTGCGTCGCGGAACGCCTCAAGATGTTCCTCATGTGTCCAAAGACCCAGCGATCCTCTGTCAATGACATGCTGAACCTTACTAGGAGTCCCGATAAGGTAGTGGTATTCGAACGCTGAGACAGGGCCCCGGACCTTGCTGATGTTAATCCGAGCGATCTTCAGATTCGGTTTCTCGACTGAGTTGTAGCCCACAATTCCCTTCCTGAAGTTGGCCGGGGTGATCCATGGTTCAAGAATCATCAGACCCCCAGGCTTAAGATGGTGGGCTATGTTTCGCACAGCCCTTCTCATACGAGCCTTTGTCTTGACGTGTCCGATGGCACTGAACAGACACGTAATGATGTCGAATCGATTGTCGAGGTTGAAACTAGTCATGTCGCCACGATGGAAGACGACATCGGGGTGTTTCTTACGAGCTATTCTTAGCATCTCAGGGCTGGAGTCTAATCCCTCAACATTGTAATGTTGTTTCAAGTACGCGATGTGATTTCCAGTTCCGCACGCAACATCCAGAAGATGGTCGCTTGGAGATTTCTTGTGCTGCTGGATTAACGTCTCGATTTTCTGAGCTTCTTTCTGGTAGTCCTTGAAGTGATAGATCTCGTCGTAATAGCTTGCCAGTTGTCTGTACATTCGCAAAGATCTGGACTGCTGCTCCGACGACTA
>WNEZ01002773.1_pt1 | contig 16257 bp, 12 predicted proteins | sample 5400521 | NCBI WGS metagenome assembly WNEZ01 (sample SAMN13153339, study PRJNA577476) | soil metagenome | isolation source: 120 cm saprolite under Douglas fir tree site 2 hole 1 replicate 1 | place: USA:California | collected 2015-04-18
TCTGGTCTGGCTGTAGCTATAAGCAAGCGACCCCTGGACGTTGTCGAAGAATGTTTTCTGGACCGTTCCGGTGATTGCGTACGTGTAATCGCCGTGCACGTCGGTGACGTCGATTACCTGCTGCCGTCCACCCACCACGGTGGCAGTTCCGCCAGTTGCCGTCAGGGTCCCGTACAGGACGCGGCCGTTACGATCCCTTCCCTGCGGCCCAGCGAGGGCGAGGTTGCTATAGAACGGATTCGACAGGGCCTTGGTGTAAAGACCTTCGAGTGATCCGACCAGTCCACTCGGGAAACGGTGGTCGTAGCCCATCGAGATCTTCTGATACTGCGGGAAGCGGAAGTTGGGATCGATGGTGGCGATGTTGGAGCTCGCCGCCGTCGTTGCACCTGGCCGCGTGGGGCCAACGGCAGGCGTGAACGGTGCGCACGATGTTGGAGGAGTCGCAATGTTGGCCGCGTTGAATGGCGGAGGAATGGTCGAAGTAGCGTTGTTGCCCTGGTTTGTCGCATTTCCACCGCACGTCAGCGAGGCGTAGCCGCTCAGCCCGGAATTGCCGAAGGCGTTGGAGAGGTAGACGAATGGCGGAGTTCCAGTGAAATACCCAAGACCGCCACGGAGCTGGTTTGTCTGATCACCAGTTATGTCCCAGTTGAACGAGAAGCGCGGCGACACCGTGCTCCGGCTCGGGACCGCCGAAGTGCTGCGCCCGTAATTCTGCAGCACCGACGGATTCTCCGGTGGCTTATCGAGAAAACGTGGCTTCTCGAGCCGGACGCCAGCAGAGATGAGCAGGCGGTCCGAATGCTGCCACGCATCCTGGACGTAGAACGAATACATGTTGGCACGGAAGCGCACGAGGCCGGCAGCCGGATCAGTCGCCAAAGGCGCGCTGACCGAATAGCTCACCGGATTTCCCGCTTTGAACTGTGTGCTATCAGTAAACGTCCATGAGCCCATCGAGTTCTGACCGAACAGGTTGATCGGCCGGTAGAACACGTTCTTGGTCCCGAAGGTCAGGTGGTGCTGCGCTCCAACCGGGATCGTCAGATTCTCAGTGAGCTCGAAGGTACGCTGGTCGAGCGAGTTGCCCTGCGAGGAGGCCTCGGTTCCAGCGACCATTGCCACATCGTTCGCGGAACCATTCGCCCTCGGAAAACCGCGCACAGTGACCTGCGGGAAGGTCACCGGAACGGTTCGGAAATCCTTGATGGTGGTGAGGTTGAAAAGGAGCTCGTTGAAGACGCCGCTTGGAAGGTTAGTCAGCAGCTCCGCGACAGAAGAGTGCGTCTTCGAGCTGAACTCGAACGAGTTCGATGTCAGACCAAAGAGCGGGCTTGAGGAGGTCGACGAGCTGCGGCTGAAGCTCAAGTTGGCGGCCGCGGCGTAGTTGTGGCGGAGGGGATCCGTCAGACCGTAAGCCTTGAGCTCGTTCGCAAACGTATTGGCTGTCGCGGAACTGACCAGACTGTCCGAGCCGCCGAGGAATGCTCCGGTTGCCGGCGTATTCAATTTCTGCCACTCCGGATTCACGAAGAAGAAAAGCCGGTCCTTCAGGATTGGCCCGCCCACCGAAAACCCATACTGCTGCTGCTTGAACTCAGCGAGATACGGCTGGGTGCGAGTGAGACTCTGACTGCGGTTGTAACCGTAGGTCGTTCCGTGGAACTCGTTGGTTCCGGTCTTGGTAACGGCGTTGATGAGAAGGCCGCCGAAGTTGCCCTGACGCACATCGAACGGGGACAGTAGTACCTGATACTCCTTCACGGCATCTAGCGGAATCGACTTGGAGTTGGCTTGCGCTCCCGGCTGGCCCGTGGTGCCCAGACCGAAGAGATCGCCCGAAGCCGCACCATCGATCTGAATCGCGTTCTGACGAATGTTGACGCCGCCGCCTGACAGGCCGACACCGGTCGACGTGGATACCTGGGGCACCAGCTGAACGAAATCCGCGAAGTTGCGGTTCAGCGTCGGAAGACGGCGAAGGAGCGAGTCTCCCATTGTGGTTCCAGTTCCGGTCTTGCTCGGGTTGATGACGGGAGTCGCTTCAGCCAGGGTCAGGACGGTCGAGAGAACCGTGCTCTGCTGCTTCAGCTGGAAGTCTTCGCGAGTAGTCTGGCCGAGGCTTACAACCCGGTTGTCGCGCGTCGTCGGCTCGAACCCGATTCGCCGCACGGTTACCGAGTAACCTGGATCCGGCTCGATACCCTGAATGTTGTATTGGCCGTTGGCGCGGGTGATGCCGCCGGCGCTGGCACCCGTTCTTACATTCCGTACCTGAACCTGAGCGCCTTCGATGGGCGTTCCGTTGGGGTCAGTAACTATGCCGCTGATGGCCCCGGTCGTCACGCCCTGGGCGAGGAGACGAGCCGAAGCTCCAGTCACCAGTGCCAAGGCCGCAGCGACAGTCAAGAATAGACGTGTCTTGAGCATGTACTCTCGAAAAAAAGGTGGGGGTAAGTCCACAAAGTAGCGTCGGGCGTTTGGGAACTGCAAGAGAATCTTGTCACCACTCGGCAACGATTGCGACGCTCGCCGTTTTCTAACTGTCGTCCGCCGCTCGGCGCGTTTTTGTGAGGAAGAAAATCGGAATTCCGAGTAGAATGACGCCCAGAACTGCAAGAGTCGCAACGCGACTGGCCGGGTCGATGATTGCGTTCCCGAGCAGGAGGATGGTCGCCACTATAAAGATCGCGGGGACTAATGGATAGCCCGGTACGCGAAAGGGCGGGTGATAGTCCGCCCGGCGGCGAAGGATGAAGACCGCGCCGACCGCCAACGCGTAGAACGGCACGATTGCGGTCACGAAGGTGTCGGCGAGCTGCTCGAACGTCCCGGCCAGGACGAAGATCACGCCCAGCATCGCGCCGAGCCAGATCGCGACGCCCGGCGTGTGGAATCTGCGGTCGACGATTGCTATCGGCTTGAAGAGCAGACCGTCTGCCGCCATCGCGAACAACACCCGTGATCCGGTCATCACCGAACCGTTCAGCGTTCCAAATGTCGAGATCATCACGGCGACTGAGACGAAGGCCACACCGGCTGCACCCATCAATCTGTCGGCAACGTCGGCGGCGACGAGCTTCGAGTGCCGGATCTCTTCAACGGGAAGTACGGCGAGATACGCCAGGTTCGCCAGCAGATACAGCCCGATGATTATCAGAGTACCGTAGATGAGAACGCGGGGAAGATTTTTTTCCGGGTCCTTCACTTCCCCACCGACGAAGCTCACATCGGCCCAGCCATCGTAGACCCAGAGCACCGATACGAGCGCGAGCCCAAAGCGCCCGAACTCAAAGCTTCCGGGTGGAACCGCGGGGCTGTAGTGACCTCCCGTCTGCGGCAAGCCTATCACGAGGGCGAGGATGATGATGAGGAGCAGCGCTCCCGTTTTCGCGAGCGTCGTGACGTTCTGCACCAGCGAGCCCCACTTGATGCCGACGTAGTTGAACGTCGCCGTCAGTAGGATCGCGGCGGCCGCGATGAAGTGAACGTACGTGCTGTAAGGCTGGACGCCCGGGTCGTAGCCGAGTACACGGAGGAAGTACTCCGAAAAGGTCGTCGAGATGGCACCGAGGGCCGCCGCGCGAATGATGACCAGCTCGGACCAGCCGAAGAGAAACGCGGGTAGCCGTCCCCACGACTCGCGAATGTAGACGTACACTCCGCCCGTGCGCGGGAATACGCCCGCGACTTCGGCGAGTGTCAGCGCGCCACAGAGGGCGAAGAGACCGCCTGTGAGCCAGATAGCGAGCAGAGGGAGCGGACCGGGAAGTCTGTTCGCAATTCCGGCGGGCGAGCGAAAAATTCCTGAGCCGATGGTCGACCCCACGAGAACCGCCACCGCGCTCCACAATCCAAGGCGGCGCGGAAGCGATGAGGCGCGTATGAACGTCGAGTCCGTCGCCTGTGATCGCGAAGAGGTCTCGACGAAGTTCGGGTCAGCCATTGGCATACGCTAGTTCAAAGCCACTCGCTGCGCGAGTAGCTTTAGGAGCGCGGCGAAATTTATTCGGCGCGCATCTCGCACAACTTACTTCTCGCCGATGAATCAGCCACTGGCTGAGATGATTTTCTGGATCGCCGTGGTTGCGTGCGCGGTCGCCGAAGTCGCGATACTGCGATCCACTTTTGTCGCGCGTCGGGCGAACAAATCGGAGCTGGTTCCTGCATCGCCACGAAGTGGTGAGATTGCGTGGGCCGTCATACCGGCGCTGGCGCTCTGTGCCGTGCTGGTAGCGACCTGGCAGAGAATCGAGGCCCGCGAGAGCCACATGCAAATGATGGATCATTCCGGCATGGGGCACCCGATGCAAATGCCTTCGCCGCGGCCGGCAGCACCGCGCAGCTGAAATGCTGACTTTGCGCAGACTCGGCTACCTCGCGCTCCTCGTCGGGTTCGCGCAGGTGGTGTTCGGAGCGATCGTGCGAATCACGGGCTCAGGGATGGGTTGCGGTGACCACTGGCCGGATTGCTACGGCTCGTTCACGCCCGCCCACAACGGGCCGACCCTTCTCGTTGAGATCTCGCACCGCTATGGTGCCGCGGCGCTGTCGCTAACGATCATCGCGCTGGTCGTAGCGGCGTGGGTCAAGCGAAACGAACCCGGGGTGAGCGGACCGGGCGGTGTGCTTCGTCCCTCTGTGCTCGCGATTCTGCTCGTGATCGTCGCCGCGCTTTTTGGCGCCGTCACGGTCAAGATGGCGCTGAATCCGTTCGTGGTGGTCACGCACCTCGCGATCGCGATGTCGCTGCTGGCGGCGCTGGTGGTCGCAGTCGTGCGCGCAGGTGGTCTTGGCGCTGGCACCGTCCCGGCACGGTACGAGCGAACCCTCCGTTCGAGCAGCGCGGCAGCGGGACTCACCTTCCTAATACTCGTGCTGGGCGCGCTCACCGCCAACACGCCGGGCGCGGCGATCGCGTGTCAGGGGTTTCCATGGTGTAAGGAAGTCACGGTCAGCGGCGCTCCCCTCTACATCCAGGTGACGCACCGAATAATCGCGTTCCTACTGGTGGGCCATCTGATCGGAATCTTCCTCGGCGTCCGGAAGCGCGCGGAGACGCGAGCTGTTCGCAACGCCGCCGGCGCTGCGCTCGCCATTGTGGTTCTGCAGATCCTGGTGGGGGCTGCAATGGTCGATATGCATTTGCCCCCGACTCTCCGCTCACTTCATCAGGCGATCGGAACGGCGCTCTGGATTTCCGTGGTGACTCTCGCCGCCCTCGCGGCTGGAACGCGTGGCATGACTGACATCGAGCGGATCGTTTACGAGTCGCCTTCGAGGGGCGAGTTCGCCACACCAGAAGGAGTGGCGACCTAAATGGACATCACGGCACGCGAGCAGAGCGAGCCATCGTTGCTGCGCGACATGGTGATGCTGACCAAGCCGCGCATCATCTCGCTGCTGCTCGTCACCACGATCGCGCCGATGTTCGTCGCGGGGAATCCTGGGTGGCTGCTGGTGCTGGTCGTGCTGCTCGGCGGCTACCTCATGGCGGGCGGCGCGAACGCTGTCAACATGTACCTCGATCGCGACATCGACACGCAGATGGCGCGCACACGACTGCGGCCGATCCCGAGCGGGCGCATGGGGCCAAGGTCGGTGCTTGCGTTCGGGGTTGCGCTCGCCACCGCCGCAACGTTTCTGCTCGCTCGATTTACAAACGTCCTCACTGCCCTGCTCGCACTCGGCGGATTCTACTTCTACATCTTCGTCTACACGCGTTGGCTGAAACGAACGACGCCGCAGAATATCGTGATCGGCGGTGCCGCCGGAGCGTTTCCTCCGCTGGTCGGCTGGGCGTCGATGACTGGCACGATCGACCTGACCGCCGTCTATCTCTTCCTGATCATTTTCTACTGGACGCCGCCCCACTTCTGGGCGCTCGCGCTGCTCAAGCAGAAGGACTACGGGCGGGCTGGAATTCCGATGGCGCCGCTCGTGTGGGGTGAGCGTGAGACGATGCGGCAGATGTTGTGGTACAATGTCATTCTCATCGCCCTCACGCTCTTGCCATTCACATTCGGCGCCTTCGGCATCATCTACCTCGCGTCGGCGATCGTTCTCGGTGGGATTCTGCTGGTTGGCGTCATTCGCGTGAGCATGAGCGCCGAGTGGACGAAGCCGGCGTGGTGGGTATACAAGTTTTCTCTGCTCTATCTTGCGCTCCTCTTTCTGGCGATGGTGATCGATCGTAAGGTGCTCGGAGCATGACGGCACCTCCTGCCTTTGCGGTCTCGGCGCAGCGTCCCACGCCACGCGCGCAACCGCCGGTCTCATCACCTCGCCCGCTCGGACAACTGATTCCGAGAATACGCCCGTACCTGTGGCGATTGACCCTGGCGTTCGCATGTCTGCTGGCGAGCGCCAGCATTGCCCTGGCGTTCCCTCAGATCGTGCGTCATCTGCTCGACGCGGCGTTCATCTCCGCGGACGCGGCACTCCTCAATAAAATCGCGCTGGGCTTGCTACTTCTCTTCGCGATTCAGGGAGTGCTCAACTTCGTTCAGGTCTATCTCCTCACCTCGACCTCGGAGCTGGTGATTGCGCAGCTCCGGGAGGATCTGTTCGCCCATCTCGTCCGGCTGTCGCCGGGGTTTTTCACGGAACGCAGAACTGGCGAGCTCACCAGCCGCCTCTCGGCCGACACTACGGTGCTGCAAACCGTTCTGAGCTACAACCTCTCCGAGTTCGCGCGACAGACGTTGTTTCTGATCGGCGGGATCATACTGCTGACGATCACCGACAGCCGACTGACGGCGACGACGCTGGCCGTCGTGCCAATCGTGGTCGGAGCGGCGGTCGTTTTCGGACGCGCCCTGCGAAAGGCCAGCACCGGGGTGCAGGATCGGATTGCCGAGGCGACCGGCACCGCGGACGAAGCGTTCTCCCAGATCAGGACGGTGCAGAGCTACACGGCGGAAGCCGAGGAAGTACGCAGATACGGCTCGCACCTCCATGAGGTGATCAGCGCGGCCATTCGGCGCGCGAGAATTCGCGGAACGTTCTTCGGGATTCTCACCTTCTGCGGATTCGGCGGCGTCGTCGCCGTGCTCTGGCAGGGCGGACGCCAGGTACTGGCGGGGAACCTCACCGCCGGTGCTCTCGTGTCCTTCCTTCTTTACGCGCTCTATGTCGCGGGAGCGGTGGGCTCACTCGCCTCTCTCTTCGGCGCATACCAGGAAGCGGTTGGCGCCGCGCGACGGGTATTCGACCTGCTCGAAGCCGAGTCTTCGGTGAAGGATCCGGCGAGGCCGTTGCGGTTTCCGCGCCCGGCGCGCGGCGAGATCGTGGTCGACAATGTCACGTTCAATTACAATCCGGCGCTGCCCGAAGTGCTGCAGGGTGTCTCACTGAGGATCGGCCCGGGCGAAGTCGTGGCACTCGTCGGCCCGAGCGGGGCCGGCAAGACGACGATCGCATCGCTGTTGCCGCGATTCTGGGACGTTACGTCGGGCCGAATTACGTTCGACGGGATCGATATCCGCGATCTCTCTCTGGCCGAGCTCCGGGGCGCCATCGGGATCGTGCCTCAGGAGCCGACGCTCTTCAGCGGCACGATCCGCGAGAACATCGCCTACGCAAGGATTGGCGAAGATGGATCGCGGCCGAGCGAGGAAGCGATTCGCGCGGCTGCGAAGGCCGCGCACGCAGTGGAATTCATCGAGCGGCTACCCGACGGATTTGACACGAAAGTGGGCGAGCGGGGCGTCAAACTCTCGGGCGGTCAGCGTCAGCGCATCGCGATCGCAAGAGTGTTTCTGAAAAACCCGGCGCTCGTAATCCTGGACGAGGCGACATCGAGTCTGGACACAGAGAGCGAGAGGCTGGTCGAACGGGCGATGGAGGATCTGCTTCGTGCGCGGTCGACGCTGATCATCGCCCACCGTTTGAGCACGGTGCTGCGAGCTGACAGGCTGGTGGTGATCGATCGCGGTGTGATCGTCGAGGAGGGTCGGCACCAGGACCTGCTCGCATCCGAGGGAGTGTACTCGCGACTGTACCGGGGGCAGTTCAGGCCGGGGGACATGCTCGTAGGATAAAAAAACCAACTGCGAGAAGAGCTAGGTGGGCGGTGCGAGGTACTAGGTACGGGGTTGGAGGTAGAAGCGCCATGTGGTGCGCGTTATACCCCATGCCTCCCACCTAGTACCTCGCCCCTCCAACCTTACTCTTCTCGAAGTTGGTTTGCTTTAGCGTGAAGGCGGCGGCACGGTATCAATTGAGCTCGGCGTGCTCGACGCGGTGGGGAGGATCGGAACCGCGGGCGTGCTTGAGGCGGCAGGACGCACGCTCTCGGCCGACGGAGCCAAAGGCACAGCGGGCGCGGCCCGCAGAATCCGAAACTCCACGTTCACCTGCTGCCCTGCCCCGACCGTCACGCTGTCATCCGCGAAGCCGAGACTCGGATGCCAGGCGCGAATGCGATATCTGCCGGGTGGAACGCCATCGATCCTGTACGTCCCGCTCGCGGCGGTCTGAGCGTAATACGGATGGTCGAGGACGGCCATCCAGGCGTGGGTCCACGGGTGCTGCTCCGACACAACTTCAATCTCGGCCGCCTCCTTGAAGCGATCCACCGGAACTACCTCTCCATCGTCGTTGAACGGCGCCACAGCGACGATCTGGCCAGTGCCAACGTTGATGAAACGGTTGGTTTGCAGGACCCTGTCATCGTTGGCGACGTTGAGCGTGCTGTTGGTCGGGATCACCTGCACGAAGGGATCGAGCGTGCACCTGTCGTTCGTGAGGTCGAAGCGGCGCTGGAGCTGAAATGGCTTGCCGCTGCGGATGTCAGTCAGCCAGACGATTGCTCCCCCAACACGAGTCCCGGCAAGCGTTACGTTCTTCTGCACGATCGAGGTGCCACACACCTTCTCATCGACCGACGGGCTAACTACCTCGGCAACAGGCGCGGTTCCTTCGAACTCGACAGTCCCGGCAATCGTACCGCCGGCCGCGACGGGAGCGATTTTGTACGGCTGCGCGGCCGGAGTGATGACCGCCGGCCTCGGAGCGACGCCGTCGTCAGGAGAGCGGGGTCCCTTTCGAGTACGCGCCGAAGCGGTCTCGTCGCGTGAGCACGCCAGCGCGACGAGCGAAATTATTGAAAGGCCGAAAAACCGGCGGAGCATTTGATGTGGAGCAGAAGTGGAAGGTCGCTTGATGAAAGGGCAAGCGATGTGCCGTCGAAAGCGTAGTAGGTTCCATTACTCATGACTCCGTCACTTACTTCGCCTCGTACACGCGCTTTCCTCCGATCCAGGTGGAAATTACTCGGGTGCCGAGGATTTCGGTGTCGGGCACGTGCATGATGTCCCGGTCGAGGACGACGAAATCGGCGTATTTGCCAGGAGTGAGTGAACCAAGGATCGATTCCTGGAAGCTGGCGTAGGCCGGCCAGATCGTCATCGACTGAAGAGCTTCTTCGCGTGTCATCTTCTGTTCAGGATACCAGCCTCCCACTGGCCAGTTCGTAGGATCCTGCCGGCTCACCGCCGCGTGAAAGGTGAGAAGGGGGTTCACTTCCTCGACGGGAAAGTCGGTCCCGTTCGGGATCACCACGCCGGTATTGAGCAGCGATCTCCACGCGTACGCTCCGCGAATTCGTTGCGGCCCCACGCGAGCTTCGGCCCACCGCATGTCGCTCGTCTGGTGCGTCGCCTGCATCGAGGGAATCACGCCAAGCTTCGCGAAGCGCGGGATGTCCTCGGGACTCACCACCTGCGCGTGCTCGATCCGAAAGCGATGATCCGCTTTCGGAATTTTTTTCAGCGCCGAGTCGAAGGCGTCGAGCACGATGCGATTGCCGCGATCTCCGATGGCGTGCACGTTCACCTGGAACCCGAGGCGCAACGCGGTCTCGGCCCAAGCCCGGATGTGCTCAGGCCTGGAAACGAGCAGTCCGGAGTTGCCTGGCTCGTCGCTGTACGGCGCGAGCAGTGCGGCGCCCCGTGAGCCGAGGGCGCCGTCGGCGTAGAGCTTTATTGCGCGAATCCAGAGATGTCCGTCGTAGAGCGCGCTCTGCGGACCGCGCTGGATGTACGGGTTCCGGAGCGTCGCCGGCGATCCGGGCTCGCCCGGATCGCTCAGCATAACGTAGTTGCGCAGGTTGTAGTTCCCTGCTTTCGCCAGCTCCTCGTAGATGCCGATCGTCTCCGAGCCTTCTCCGGGATCGTGGATTCCCGTCAGTCCCCAACGATTGGCCTCGGCGATTGCGGCGAGGATCGCCTTTCGCGTGTCGGCGCGAGTGGCGGCAGGGATGGCGCGGTCGATGAGGCTCATCGCGTTGTCGACGAAGACGCCAGATGGCGCGCCTGTTGGAAGCCTTACGATCCGCCCGCCCGACGGATCGGCGGTGGCCGCGGTGATGTGCGCCAGCTCCATCGCCCTCGCATTCGCGAGGAGAGCGTGTCCATCGATGCGGGTGAGCACGACGGGATTGTTCGGGAATGCACGAGAGAGCGCCTCGTGGGTCGGAAATTCTTTGGCGGGCCAGCGGTTCTGGTCCCACCCCCTGCCCTGGATCCATTCGCCCGGCCGTACGTTTTTTGCCCACGCTTTGACGCGAGCGATCACTTCATCGTACGACGTCGATCCCGCAAGGTTTACGCGCTGCAGCGTGTTCCCGAGGCCGAGCAGGTGGGCGTGGGCGTCAATTATTCCCGGAACGACCGTGGCGCCGTGAAGATCGATGACCTGCGTGGATGGACCGGCGAGCGCCTTCGCCTCGCGATCGGATCCGACGAAGAGAACGCGTCCGCCGCGAACTGCGAGAGCGGAAGCTTCAGGTCGCGCGTTGTCGACGGTGTAGATCCGCCCGTTGGTGAGAACGAGTTCGGCGGTCCCCTGCGCTCCGAGCACGGCTGGTGCGAGCGCGACCACCGCAAAGTAGGTTGAGAGATGCATCATGGGGCCGGAGTTTGCTGAATCGTCGCGCTCTTCGCCAGGTTTGGCTCGCGCTGTTCGTCAGCGCCTGCGCGCATTTTCCTTCGCAACCGCGCGGCCAGCCGGCGTACTGGGGTTTCACCGGACCCTGGGACCGAAATAGCGAAACGTCCGTCGAGGAGCACGGGCCGAGCCTCGAGCGCGTCATCACGGGCTGGATCGCACTCGACACAACGAGTTTTCGCCCACTACAAGTGTACCCTGACAGCATTGGGAAGCAGCCGGCCGTAGCGTCGCGCGCGATGGCACTAATCACAACGTATTTCGGGAGCCGTTTTCATCCGGAGATAATCCGCGGACTCGGCGAGAACGCCCAGGTGTCGGCGATGACCGCGGGCGCGATTGCCGCTCTCGTCGACTCGGGCGGATACCGAAGCGTGGTAGTCGACTTCGAGGGAATGACGCCGCGCGATCTCAATCAGCTGCTGACAGTCACGAAAGCGGTGGCGGACTCCGTGCACGCACACGGCGTCTCCACGGTCGTCATCGCGGTTCCGGCGGGCGACACAGCCGCCTATCCCGCCGCTCTTCTCCTGCAGTCCGCGGATCTCATCATGCCGGTGCTCTATGACCAGCACTGGAGCACTTCGCCACCGGGACCGATCGCCGCTCCTGAATGGGTCACACGCAACCTCGGCACACGCGTGGCGGAAGTCGGAGCAGCGAGGATCGTCGCTGCATTTCCTCTCTACGGCTACCGGTGGCGCCGGAGTGCGGAAACGGAGATCATCAGCTATGACGATGCGCGACGACTTACGACGATGACCAACACGCCCCTCACCCGCGACCACGCATCCGCCACGCTGCACGCTGTCTCGCCCGAAGGCTGGGAGATCTGGGTGAGCGACCACGTGCTCCTCGAGACACTCGTCCGCGAATCGCGAGAACTTGGTGTGAGTACCTTTGCACTTTGGCGACTCGGACTCGAGGATCCCGCCGTGTGGACCTTCATCGGCCGCTAGACCACCAGCAGATCTTTTTGATAGTCGGACGGCGTGATGAGAACCTTGTCTGCCCCGATGAAGCCGTTGACCTCGCTGCGCATCCCTACCTCTCCAGCGAGATAGATGCCCGGCTCGATCGAGAAGCCGACCCCCGGAATGAGAGCACGCTCTTCCCGGGTTTCGAGGTTGTCGATGTGCGGGCCGGAGCCGTGCAGGTCACGCGGGTCGATCGAATGACCGGTGCGGTGAATGAAGAAATCTCCGTATCCACGCTTGGTGATTACGGCGCGGGCGGCGTCGTCAACCTCGCCGCCACGCACTGGCTCACGCGCGCTGATTCTTTGCTGGAGCAGTGAGATCGCCGCGTCGCGCCCATCCCGCACCGCGAGCCAGATGGTCTTGTCGCGATCGCTCGGCGGGCCGAGTGATCCCATCCACGTCTGATCGGCGAAGACGCCGTTCTTCTCGCGCGCCCAAAGGTCTACCAACAGAATGTCGCCGCGATTGATCGTAGCGGACTTCTCGGCAGCCGGCTCGTAATGGGGATTCGCGGCGTTCGGACCGATCGCGACGATGGGACCGTGATCGGTCTCCAGCCCTCCGGCTTCGAATCTCTCCCTGATCCAGCTCTGGAGGGCATATTCGGTGAGCGGCGACGCGCTGTCGGCGCGGCTTCCCGCGAGTCGAATCGCCTGCTGCCCAATCGTCGCCACGGCGCGCGCCGCCCGCTCGTGTGAAGCCCGCTGTTCATCGCTCCATACTGCGTAGAACATGGAGACGAGATCGGCGGATGATACGACCGTCGCGCCGGCGCTCCGCACCATCTCGAGCACTCCAGCGGGAACACGGTCGAGATACGGAACGGCGTCGCCCGGCGAGTACTCCATTGCGATCCGTTTACCTTTGACCACCCCGGCGAGCAGCGATTCGAGCAGACGCCAGCTGCTGTACTTCTCCTTCCGCCATTTGGCGGGCCATCCGGCCCATGGTCCCTGCTCGATCGCGTGTGTGATCGCGACCGGTTCCCCCTGCCGCGGGATGTAGACGAAGAATCTGCGCGTCGTCATGCCCGGCAACTCGAGCATGCCGACCGCCACGGGATTCAGGCCATGGAAATCGTAAAGGAGCCAGCCATCGAGTCCGGCTCGATCGAGCGCGGACTGGAGCGCGGGCAGAGATTGAGGCTGCAGCACCGCGAGCGCCTACTGGGAGCTTTTCACCGCGCGCCAATCCGCGCGCCATTCGCAGATGTCTTCACCCCGCTCGCGGCAGTGCACGTGATCGATCATCCCGCCGCCATTAACGAGCAGCCTCAGCATCTCGCGCAGCGCCGACTCATAGTAGAGACATCCGATCCCTTTTGGCGCCGATTGGAAAGTCACCGATTCCTTGATGCCCACCACGATCGACGAGCCAACTCGCCGCACTGAAGCCCCGAGGTACCTGTTTCCCGCTTTCTTCACCTGGCGGTACGCGAGCGGCCGCGCGAGAAATGCTGGCAGCAGGTGGATGATCTGTCGCCTGGTGGCCGAGATCATCTGGTACATGCGATTGGCGAGGATGCCGCCAGCACGCGTGAAGATCCCCTCCGCGTCGGGCCTGCGCCCGATAAGCCGGGCGATGCCGCTCGCTTCGTCGATCGCGATCGGCTGATTGCGCTTCAGCGCCTCCTTATAGCGCCGTATCTGCGCGATCACCGTGTCGCTCAGGCCGAGTCGCTTGTTGCGATGCTCCTGCACATATTCGACGTCGATGTCGTCTCCTTCGGGAATATCGACCGAGCGCACTGCTTCGAGGAGACTGAGCGGGATTATGGCGTTTACAGTGCCGGGCATTTAGTTGGTAGGCGGAGAGCGCAAGCTAACCGCCGCTCGAATCGCCTTCAAGCAGGAAACGTTGAAGTCGCCGCTGGCTCAAAATCAAAAACGGGGTCGTCACAGCTGACTTACGTGCTTGCTCGCGCGCTGATTGGCGCCGTGCTTTCCGCATTCGTTGCGCTTGCGGCGCGTCGTACACGTACGCTGGCGACGAGCGGAGCGATCGCGGGCGCAGTGGTTGGGACTATCTCGATCGCGGCCGGATGGAGCTGGGCGGTACTGCTCCTGTCGCTGTTCGTCTCCGCTAGCGCTCTTTCCAGGCTCGGCGACCGAAAAAAAGCCGAGCGGGTAGGCCCAGTGGTCGAGAAGGTCGGCGAGCGTGACGCCGGTCAGGTGCTCGCCAATGGCGGTGTGTTCGCACTGGCGGCGCTCGGGTCTCTCCTCGCTCCGTCACCCATCTGGTACGCGATGGGAGCCGGCGCCCTCGCCGCATCTACCGCCGACACGTGGGCAACCGAGGTCGGAACGCTCGAGGGCGGCGATCCAATTTCGATAATCTCGGGCAACAGGGTTGCACCCGGGACTTCGGGAGGCATCACGCTGGTCGGCACAGTGGCAGGAGTTGGTGGAGCGCTGTTCATCGGCGCTGTGGGGGCGCTAGCCAACTGGCCGGTTGCGCTCGCCGCCGTGGCACTGGGTGGAGTGGCGGGCGCCCTGGCAGATTCACTCCTGGGAGCAACGCTCCAGTCGCGGCGTTGGTGCGAGCTATGCGCGACGGCCACGGAGCGGCTCGTGCACACATGCGGCACCCCGACACGGCATGCGGGCGGTCTGGCGGGATTCGACAACGATGCGGTCAATGCCGCCTGTTCCACTGTAGGTGCCTTGGTAGCTTTACTTTTGTCTTGAGCGTGCAAGCACGCGCGGTATTGATGAGATCAAACGCTGAAATGACCGCCAACGATGGAGCGCGGGTGCTGCTCGTGAGCACTAATCGCGAGCGGCAACCCTATCCCGTTGTGCCCAACGGGCTGGCGTGCGTTGCTTCCGCGCTCGACGCCGCTGGACATCGCGTCAGATTCGTCGATCTCTGCTTCGTGAAGGATCCCGTGGCGAGCGCTCGCGCCGCAGCTCGCGCGTTCCGTCCCGACATCATCGGAGTTTCCGTTCGAAACATCGACAACAGCGATGCAATCGCCCTCCGCCACTACACTCCGGAAGCGCGCGACGTGCTGCTCGCGCTGCGCGAGGCAACGCCCGCGGCGAAGGTAATTGCTGGCGGCGCCGCATTCGGAGTAGCGCCAGAAGCGCTGTTTCGAGATCTGGCCGTCGATTACGCCGTCGCCGGCGATGGCGAGCGGGCAAGCGTTGCTTTGGTCGATGCCCTCTGCTCCGGCGCGGCGATCGAAGCGCTACCCGGGCTGGTGCGCGAACGAAACGGCACGGTCGTGTTCACTCCTCCCGGCGAAGACGCCGATCTCGACTCACTTCCTTCGCCCGCGCTCCATCGCTGGATAGATCTCGCGCGCTACCAGCGACACGGCGCGACCATTCCGATCCAGACAAAGCGTGGCTGCGTGTACAAGTGCGTCTATTGCACTTATCGGAACGTGGAGGGTTGGGGATATCGCACACGCGATCCGGAGCTCGTTGCCGACGAGATCGAAGAGCTGAAAGTGAAAGCTGGCGTTCGTCACTTCGACTTCGTCGATTCCACCTTCAATTCGCCGCCCGGCCACGCGATACAGGTTTGCGAGGCAATCACGCGGCGTAAGCTCGACGTCCAGCTCGATACCACTAACTTCACTCCTGCCACGGCGTCGTCGGAGCTGTTGGGCGCGATGAAGGCCGCCGGTTTTCGCTCACTCGGGATAACCGCCGAGAGCGCCAGTGATCCGGTTCTCGAAAAGCTCGAGAAGGGCTTCAATGTCGCCAAAGTGCGCGAAGTCGCTGAGCGGGTCGAGAAGCACGGCATCAAGACGCTCTGGATCTTTCTGGTGGGCGGACCAGGTGAGACGCGCCAGACGGTGGAGGAGACTCTCTCCTTCGCGAAGTGGCGGCTGGAGAGGGGCGATGCGGTTTATCTCACAGTGGGTCTCCGCATTTACCCCGGCACGACGTTGCACCGCATCGCGATCGCCGAAGGCGTAGTGCCGGCCAATAGCACCCTGCTCGACCCTGCATTTTACTTTTCAAGCGAGCTGCAGTTCGACGCCACGGTCGCCCGGCTCAGGCGATTCGCGGCAGACCATCCGCACTTCATGTTCTCGGCCGATTCCAGATCGGTGGTACTTCCATACCTCACGCGCGCGGCTTCGGTTCTTCGCCTGCCGCGGCCACACTGGCAATACATGGGATTGTTCCAGCGCGTCGCGCGCGCGATCGGATAGCATGGGCCAGCACCTCGACGCGGAAGTGATAGTGGTCGGCGGCGGACCCGCCGGCGCCGCTACGGCGTGGGCGCTCGCCCAGGAAGGAGTCGATGTACTCGTCCTCGACCGGGCGAAGTTTCCACGCGACAAGATCTGCGCCGAGTACCTCAGTCC
>WNEZ01003502.1_pt1 | contig 16255 bp, 15 predicted proteins | sample 5400521 | NCBI WGS metagenome assembly WNEZ01 (sample SAMN13153339, study PRJNA577476) | soil metagenome | isolation source: 120 cm saprolite under Douglas fir tree site 2 hole 1 replicate 1 | place: USA:California | collected 2015-04-18
TTTATGCGACCGATTGCCGAAAGCTTCCGACGACGGAACGCGCGGCGCTTGCGCGCCACGGCGTCTGCCGCTCGAAGAGATCTTGATCGATCTCCATAAGTAATTGATTTTATTATAAAAAAGATGACAGACGGCAGCTGTCGCCGGCCGCTACGGCGACGTTGACGAGCCGATTCAACGTCCCTATGTTCCGCGCACTTTCCGCAAAAGACAAAAACCCCGTGCCCGGCGCGGGAGGCGCGAGGTCGATCATGAAAGTCCGTAATTCGCTCAAGTCGCTGCGCGGCCGCCATCGCGACAACCGCATCGTGCGCCGCAAGGGCCGCGTCTACATCATCAACAAGACGCAGCGCCGCTTCAAAGCGCGGCAAGGCTGAGCGCCGTCCCGATCCCACGTCCGTATCCTCTGCCGGCGTCGAGGGCCGTCCTCGGCGGGCGCGGATTCACATGTCTTTGATGCGGGAACCACTTTGCGGCTCGGGCGTCTCCCCTTAAGCTGGACGCCATGAGTCTTCGCCCGACCATCCTCGCCATGCTGACGGCGCTGACGTTCACGGCCGCTGCCGCGGCGCAGACGGCGCCCGGCCAGGCGCCTCCCGACAAGCTGCCGCTCGACAAGGACAAGAAGGACTGGGTCCAGCCGCCGGCCAACCCGCCCAAGCCGCAGCGCGGCGACCGCACCCGCAATCTCGACTTCCTGTTCGGCGCGCTCAAGGCGGCTCCCGACGAGGCGAGCGCCAAGCACATCGAGGATCGCATCTGGGCGCTGTGGCTCGTCTCCGGCAGCGACACCTGCAATCTGCTGATGACGCGGGTCAAGACGGCGGTCGACGCGGAGAAATACGATCTCGCCATCCGCCTGCTCGACGCGATCATCGAGCTCAAGCCGCAATCCGTCGAAGCCTGGAACCGGCGCGCCACCGTGTTCTTCCTCAAGAAGGACTATGCGAGCTCGCTCGCCGATCTGCGCCAGGTGCTGGCGCGCGAGCCGAGGCATTTCGGCGCGCTCTCCGGCCTCGGTGCGATCCTGCAGGACATCGGCGACGAGAAGGACGCGCTCGACGCCTATCGCCGGGCACTCGCGGTGCATCCCCGCCTCAAGGGGATCCCCGACCGGGTGAAGACGCTCACCGAGAAGGTCGAAGGGCGGGACATCTAGCCGACGAGGTTCATGTCCGCCTCTTGCATATCACCGGCGGTGATCTGATCTCCCTACGATGCTCGTCATCGGTTTCCTCATCGTCGCAATCCTTTTTGTCTGCGCCGCCGGCACGGCGCTTGGCCTCGCATTTCTCAAGCGTGCGCATCGTCCCGCCGGCCGGTTCGTGCCGGTGACCGGCGGAACGCTTCACATCGTCGAGATCGGGCCGCAGACGGACGATCCGCCGATCGTGCTGCTGCACGGAGCGAGCGGCAATCTCGAAGACCAGCGCCTCACCCTCGGCATGGCGCTCGCGCACAAGCGGCGCGTGGTCCTGATCGATCGGCCCGGCCACGGGTTCAGCGATCGCCCGGGCGGCATGGCCGACGCCTCGCCGGCGCGGCAGGCGGCGCTGATCGATGAAGCGCTCGCGCGCATCGGCGTCGCGCGCGCAGTGATCGCCGGCCATTCGTGGTCGGGCGCGCTCGCGGCCACCTGCGCGCTCGACTTTCCCGCGCGTGTCGCCGGCCTCGTCCTGCTCGCGCCGGTGACCCATCCGTGGCCGGGCGGCATCTCGTGGTACAACCGCTTGGCCATGCGGCCGGTCGTCGGATCGCTGTTCGTCTACGGGCTCGCGCTGCCGCTCGGCCTGCTCCTCATCGGCGGCGCGCTCAAGGAGGTCTTCGCTCCGCAGCTTGCGCCGGCGGACTATCTGCGGCGGGCGGCGGCGCGGCTGGTGCTGCGGCCGGCCGAGTTCATCGCCAACGCGCAGGACGTCGGCGCGCTCAAGGCGTTCGTCACCGCGCAGGCGCCGCGCTATCGCGAGATCGCCGTGCCGACCGTGATCATCACCGGCGATTGCGACAACACCGTCTCGTGCGATCTGCATTCGCGCGCCATGGCGGCACTGGTGCCCGGTGCCAAGCTGATCGTGCTCGACGGCGTCGGGCACATGCTGCATCACACGTCATGCGATGTGATCGTCGCGGCGATCAATGAGCTGACGGCGCTCGCGCGCGAGCGTCGAAAGACTCACTCGCCGCTCGTCGCCTCCTGACCCACATAGGCGATGCGCACCATGTTGGTGGCGCCCGGCGTGCCGAGCGGCACGCCGGCCACGATGATGACGCGCTCGCCGGCCTTGGCGAATCCGTCCTTGAACGCCATGCGGCAGGCGCGGTCCACCATGTCGTCCTGGTCGCGCGCGTCCTCGGCGACGACGCAATGGACGCCCCACACCAGCGCGAGCTTGCGGCCGGTCCCGACATTCGGCGAGATCGCGACGATCGCCGGCGCTGGGCGTTCGCGCGCGACGCGCAGCGCCGTCGCGCCGGACGAGGTCCAGCATATCACCGCGGAGAGATCGAGCGTCTCGGCGATCTGGCGCGAGGCGGCTGCGATCGCATCGGCGCCGGTCGCCTCGGGGTCGGTGCGCTGCGCGTGGATGATGGTGCGATAGGTCGGATCGCGCTCGACCTCCTCGGCGATGCGATTCATGGTGGCGACCGCCTCCACCGGATACTGCCCGGAGGCGGATTCGGCCGACAGCATGACGGCGTCCGCGCCTTCGAAGATCGCGGTGGCGACGTCCGACACCTCGGCGCGCGTCGGCACCGGGCTCGAGATCATCGATTCGAGCATCTGGGTTGCGACCACCACCGGCTTGCCGGCGCGCCGCGCGGTGCGGGTGAGCTGCTTCTGGATGCCCGGCACCTTCTCCAGCGGCATCTCGACGCCCAGATCGCCGCGCGCGACCATCAGCGCGATCGTCGTGTCGGGAAGGCTCACGCCCTTGCGCGCGGTGAGCTTGCCGCCGACCTCGACGCGAGTGACCGCGCGCTTCGCCGAGGTCTCGACCGCGGTGAGCCTGATCTTGCCGTCGTCGAGCAGCAGCGTGTGCCCGGGCTCGAGCGCCGCGAGGATTTCCGGATGCGGCAGATGCACGCGCTCGGCGTTGCCCGGCGCCGGATCGGAATCGAGCACGAAGCGCGCGCCCTTGTCGATCGTCACCGCGTCCGTCGCAAAGCTGCCGATGCGCAGCTTCGGCCCTTGCAGATCGACCAGCACCGCGATCGGCCGGCCGTAGTGCTTCTCGACGGCGCGGATCGTGCGCACCAGCTCGCGCATGCGATCGGGCGGCGTATGACTCATGTTGATGCGGAAGACGTCGGCGCCGGCCTCGAACAGCTTTGCGATCTGTGCGCGTTCGGACGAGGCGGGCCCAAGCGTCGCGACGATCTTGGTGCGGCGTTGCCGTCTCATCGCGGCGCCGGGCTCGGGAATGCCGGCGCGGGTCCCGGCTGCGCCGGTCCCTGGCGGCCGGGCGTCGGCACGGTCATCAGCGGCGTGCTCGGGCCGGACGGTCTGCTCTCGGTCGATTCGGTGAGCTGCACCGTCCAGGCCGCTTGCTCCCCGGTGTCGACCTCGAAGAACCCGGTGCGGTCGTACCCGCGCGCGAGGCAGTCCGCGGTTCCCCGGATGGTGAATTCCTTGTCGCGGCTGCACATGAAGGCCTGGCCTGACCATTCGCCCCCGCGGTCGTAGTCGACCGCATAGATGTAATAGTAGCGCGCGCTCAATGTTCCGCGCAGCAGGGTTTCGCAGCTGCGGGACGACAGGTTCCACCATCCTTCGGTTGCCCAGCCATCGTTGTCCTTGTAGCCGATCGCGATGCCGACCCGGCTCGGCGTGTTGTTGCACAGCCTGAAATCGGCCGCGGCCGGCGACGCTGCGAGCAGCATGCCGGCGGCGAGCGCGCCCACGGCGATCCGTGGCGCGGCGCGTCGCAACGTCGCGATGGTCGAAAGCGCGATCATGCTCGGAGATTCTCGAAATGTGTCATGGCGTGTCAACGACGATGGCGCGAAAATCATTGATGTTGGTGGTGGTGGGTCCCGGGCTGAGCAAATCGCCGAGACGCGCAAAAAACTCGGTGGAATTGTTGTCGGCGAGAAAGGCGGCAGGATCGAGGCCGTGCGCCCGGGCGCGCGCCACCGTGGTTTCGTCGATCAGCGCGCCGGCCGGGTCATCCGCGCTGCCGGCGCCGCCGTCGGTGCCGTCGGTGTCGCCGGCGAGCGCCGTAATTCCGCGCGCGCCGGCGAGCGCGCTCGCGAGCGCCAGCGCATATTCCTGGTTCGGTCCGCCGCGGCCGTTTCCGCGCAGCGTGACGGTGAGCTCGCCGCCCGACAGGATGACGGCGCGGCGGCCTGCCGCCTGCGTCTCGCGCGCGAGCCGCGCGTGGGCGGCGGCGACCTCGCGCGCCTCGCCTTCGATCCGGTCGCCGAGGAAGATCGGCTCGAAGCCGGCGGCCTCGACCTTGGCGCGCGCCGCGCGAAACGCGTCGGCGGGCCGTGCCACGAGGTGAAATTCGCAGTGCGCGAATATGGGATCGCCGGGCTTCGGGCTTTCGTTCGCGGGATCGGTGAGCGCGCGTCCGACCGCCGGCGGCAGATCGAGCCGATGGCGGGCGACGATCGCGCGCGCCTCTGCGAGCGTCGAGGGATCGGGCACCGTCGGGCCGGAGCCTATCACCGCCGGATCGTCGCCGGGCACGTCGGAGATGGCGAGCGTGACCACGCGCGCCGGATGGGCATGCGCGGCGAGCCGTCCGCCTTTGATGCGCGAGAGATGCTTGCGCACCGTGTTGATCTCGCCGATCGCGGCGCCGGATTTGAGGAGCGCGCGCGTCACCGCCTGCTTCTCCGCGAGCGCGAGGCCGGCGGCGGGCGCGATCCAGTTGGCGGATGCTCCGCCCGAGATGAGCACCAGCACGAGGTCGCCGGCGCCGGCTTGATCGGCGAGCGCCAGCGTCTTCGTCGCCGCATCGAGGCTCGCCGCATCGGGCACCGGATGACCGGCCTCGATCACCGGCACGAGGCGGGTCGGACGGCCATAGCCATGCCGCGTCACCGCGACGCCGGCGATGCGGCTCGCCGACAGCTTGCCCGCGTCGAGATAGTGGCGTTCGGCGACCTCGGTCATCGAGCCCGCCGCCTTGCCGGCCGCGAGCACGATCAGGCGGCCGGGCGCGGGCGGCGGCAGATAGGGCGCAAGACAGGTCGCGGGATGCGCCGCCGCGACGGCGGTGCGAAAGAGGTCTTCGAGGAAGGCGCGGGCCGACATGCGGCGCGATTGATATCGCGAAGCGCGCCCGCATACCACCGGGGCCGGGCCTGGAAAGGGTTTCGTCGCGCGCCTATGTTGGTCGCACGAGGAGAAGCATCATGACCCTTGACGACAAGACCCGCACCGAGCTCGAAGCCGCCGTCTATCGCCGGCTGGTCGAGCACCTGCGCACGCGCACCGACGTTCAGAACATCGATCTGATGAACCTCGCCGGCTTCTGCCGCAACTGCCTGTCGAATTGGATGAAGGACGCGGCCGACGCCAAGGGTATCCCGCTGTCGAAGGAGCAGAGCCGCGAGATCGTCTACGGCGAGCCCTACGACCAATGGCGGGCGAAACACCAGAAGGAGGCCTCGCCCGAGCAGAAGGCCGCCCTCGACAAAACTATGCACAAGCACTGAGTTCTGTGGACTGATCGCCCGCGCGCCTTGACGGAAGGCGCGCCAGCTTCGAATGCTCCTCGCGAGACCGTTGCGCAAGGAGTATCGCATGGCCACCGCGACCGCCGCCGCCGCCAAGGAAGAAACCGCTCACCGCTTCGCCAAGGATCAGCTCAAGGCCTTCATCGAGCGCGTCGAGCGCCTGGAAGAGGAGAAGAAGGCGATCTCCGACGATATCCGGGACGTCTTCGCCGAGGCCAAGGGAAACGGCTACGACGTCAAGGCGCTGCGCACGATCGTCCGGCTGCGCAAGCAGGACAAGGACGAGCGGATGGAGCAGGAAGCGATCCTCGAGACCTACATGCACGCGCTCGGGATGATCTGATTTTCCGACTTTTCCGTCATTGCAGTCTCATGCCCTAAAGCCGTGGCGTGAGATTGCCGCGGCGTTCGTAGCACACCTCGCGACGACAGTTCGCAGGATCGGGATTACGGCGTGAGGAAGACGCTGGGCGAGCGCGACGCCATATCGCGGCGCGCCGTCGGCGCATTGAACGTCACGGTGGAGATGAACACCACGGCGCTGCCGGTGAAACGGTCGGTCGTGATGGCGGCGTTCGGATTGTCGGAGAACGTCATCATCACAGCGCTGTCCGGCTTCCGCATGAGCGGGCGCAGCTCGCGCGGATCGGGCGTGCCGAGCACCATCGTGGTCATGTGGTTCTGCAGATCGGGTGCGAGCGCGAGCGCGCGCAGCCAGATGTCCTCGAAGGGCGGCGCGCCGATCTTCTTCGTCGCCGGCGCAGGCCGTGCGGCGGCGACGGTGGCGGCGGGAGCGGCCGGCGCAGCCGTCACGGCAGCCGGGGAGACCTTGCGCGCGATCGTCGACGCGCCCGACTGCTCGATCGTCGCGGCGTTGCGCGGGATCGGCGGATTCATGCTGAGACTACGCGTCACGGGCTGGGCGGGCCGGACGTCGGCCAGCGCCGCGTAGGCGAGCGCGAGCTCTTGCGGCACGCGATCGGCGCCGGGCTCGCTCTTCAACGGCCATTGAGTCTGCGTCACCGCGCCGGTCGATTCGCGCGCCTCGGCGCGCGCGCGCAGCGCTTGCGCCTGATGCGATGCCGCTGATGCAAGCTGCATTTGAGCCTTCTGCTCCGCCTGAGCGGGCGGGGCCGCCGGCGTCGCCAACTCTTCCCAGTAGCGCGCCGCGACGATGTCGTTCGCCGACGGGCCGGGGATCGTTTCGGGCGGGCGCGGCGGCTCGCTCAGCAGAACCGTCTGGGTGCCGGCCGAGGCGACGCTGAACGTCGGGGCAGGCTTGGGCTCAGGCTGCGCTGCCGGCGCGGGTTCGGACGTGACCTTCGCCGCGATCTGCGGGCGCGCGATCGGCATCGGGATCGGGCGGCTCTCGGCGACCTTCAGGGTCTTTTCGACCTTGGGCGAGGCCGCTGGCGCCGGTGCCGGCTCGCGTTTCGTCGCGCTCGTCGTCTCGTTGTCTTCATCCTCATCCTTCGCGCCGAAGAGCGAGGCGAGCAGGTTCTTGCGCGGCCGTTCGGCGACGTTCACGCCCGCATTGCGCGCGGAGTCGATCGACATCTGCGACGGGGTCGATCCGCGCTTCTCGAGATCGGCGAGCGCGAGCGCGTAGTTGCGCAGCGGCTGCCCGTCGGACGGGACGTGCACGGTGCGACCGTCGGGGAAGACGCGCGCGAGCTGATCATGGGTCATGCGCGGCCAATGGCGCACGCTGCCGACGTCGAGATGCACGAAGCCGGACGAGGGATAGTAGCCGACGCCGCCGCGCTGCAGCCGCAAGCCGATCTCGCGCTGGGTCTCGAGCGACACGCCCGGAATGTTGAAATCCATCGCGCGGCCGAGCGTGTGCTGGCTGAACTGGGCGACGCCGCGGCTGCGGCGTCGCAACATCGCGTTGGTCGCCGGCGCGCGGTATCCGCAGATGATCTGGATCGGCTCCTTGGCGCCGACGTCGCGGTAGACGTCCCACACCACGTCGAGCAGGCGCGGATCCATGCGGATCTCTTCGTCACGCCGCCAGTCGCGCAGCACGTGGTTGAGCTTCTTGAGCGCCTCCTCGTCGTAGCGCCCGTTGCGCTTGTAGGTGACGGTGAGGTCTTCGCCGGTGTGGATGTGGTGAAGCGAGATCGTTCGCGTGTCGCCTTCGGCGGCAGCGTTCTGGAGAGCCGTGTTGCCGAGCAACAGCGCCAGCGCGGCGAGGCCGAGACGCCGGCCCGCACGCGACGTGCCGCCAGCAATCAGCGCATTGCGCGCGGCACGAAATGGCACTTGCGATCTCGCATGTAGACGACGCCCACGGTAAAGCCGCGCGCACGCCCCACGTCGGTGCGCATGGCTAACGGATTGTTACTGGGATCGGTTAACGCGAGATTTAGCGCCCCGTCCCCCTTCCACGTCCCCTAACTACCGGGGGAGTATGGCAAAAACGTGCCCGGGCGGGCAACAGGGCGCCCCCGGCGGGTTAATGGAAACGATAAAATTGATGGGCTGGTAAGGACTTAGACTGCCGGCCGTGTCTCCTGCGGGGCCGGCAGGGCCGGCCCCGCGGAAGAGCTTTAGCGCTCGTAGGACGGATAGGCCGGCTGTTGCGGCTGCTGATAGACCCGCCGCTGCTGCGGCTGCTGCCGGACGCGGGCCGGCGGCGGGGCAGGCTGCTGGTAGCCTCCGCCGCCGAACAGCCGTTCGAAGAAGGACGATCCATTGCTCGCCCAGGACGAATAGCCCGTGGGCAGGCGCGGCCTTGGCGTCGCGCCGGCCTCGCGATTATCGACGCCGACATCCGCCATGCGCCGCTCGTCGCCTTTCATGAGCGCGGAATAGCGGGCGTCGCGGCCATAGATGTCGTCGCGGATCTGCAGCTTGCCGGCGTCGTCCACGAAGGCGGTCTGGTACGTCAGATGCACCGGGATCTGCGTCTGGAGCTGGATGTCCTGCTCGCTCGTCCCGTACATCTTGCGGATGCGCTCGACCGTGTAGCTGTCCTTCGGATTGGCGATCGAGAGCAGCACCTCGGCATATTTGTCCGGGTTCTGCACCCGCATGCAGCCGTGGCTGTAGGCGCGCACGTCGTGCGCGAACAGTTGCTTGTCGGGCGTGTCGTGCTGATACACCAGGAACTTGTTCGGGAAGTTGAAGCGGATGCGGCCGAGCGCGTTGCGCTCGCCCGGCGGCTGGTAGATGTGAACCGTGCCGTCGCGATTGTGCTCGAGCTTCAGGCCCATCCGGCTGAGCACCGTCGGATCCTGGGCGAGCGCCGGCAGATATTCGTTGTTGATGATCGACGGCGGCACGTTCCAGGTCGGGTTGACCGTGATGAACTTCATCGTCTCGCTGAGCATCGGCGTCGCCATCTTGCCGGGCTTGCCGGCCACGATGCGCGTCGTCCACACGGTGACGCCGTTCTGCACGACCTTGAGCGAGAAATCCGGGATGTTGACCATCACATAGGCATTGCCGAGATCGCGCGGCAGCCAGCGCCAGCGCTCCATGTTGGCGATGATGATGTCGGCGTCGCGGTCGCGCCTCGGCCCGTTGAGCGCGTCGATGACCGCGTTGGTGAGCGTGCCGGTCTCGGCCATTCCGCGCTGTTTCTGGAACTTCTTCACCGCGTCCGCGAGCGGCTTGTCGTAGGTCGTATCGTCACCTTCGGCGGCGACGCCCAGGCGCTCGCGCAGCAGCGGCACGCGGGGATCCTGCATCAAGGTCTTGCCGAGCTTGAGCAGCGGGCCGTGTTCGATGCGCTTGATGCCGCCGTCACCCTTGGCGGCGCGCGCCTCGGCGAGCTTCGCCTTGAGCGCCTTGTAGCCCGGCTGCTGCGGGTTGAAGCTGGCGAGCGCGGTCGCGACGTTGCCGGCGTCCGTGAGCTTGCCGAGCACGTCGGCCGGTTCGGGCGTCGCCAGGTTGAACAGGATATCCGGGCTGATGCGCGAGTAATGCACGCGACCGGTCTGCGCGTGCCGGGCGTAGGTGAGGATCGTCGCGGTGAACTTGAGCTCCGCTTCGGCGAGCGCGGCGGCGTCCGCGCCGGCCTTCACGTCCGGCAGCGGATAATCCGCCGGATCGAGGCCGTCGGCGTCGACCTTGGCGAGATACGCGGCCGCGGCTTTGGCGCGTGCGCTTCGCGCGCCGTTGTCGACCCAGAGCGGCGCGTAGTTGCGCGTGGCGTAGAATGCCTCGACGCCCGGGCGGATTTTGCGATCGAGGAAACGGTCCGACTTTGCCGTCAAGATCTCGCGGAACTTGTCCGCCACCTGCTGGTCGAGCGATGGAGGCGCCGCCGCAGCCGCGGCGGGTTGCTCAGCTGGCGCAGCCGGAACCGCTGCCGGGGCGCTCGGCGGGGCCACGTCTGCAGCGGTCGGCGGAGGAACGCCGGTGGTGTCCGGGACCGGAACGAGGGCCTCGATCGCTTTTTCCTCGGCCGGTGTCGCGCAGATCGCCGAGGTGCGGGCGACCAGGACGACCGCAATGGCCGTGCAGGCCAAAAGAAGCCCGAAACGAAGCTCTCGCATTTGACAAATTCCCTTTCGCGTGGCGGCCGTGCCGCGACGATAACCACTTTACGCGTTGAGACCGACGCTGACGCTGACCACGCCCAAACCAAACCGCATGCAATTTAGCCCACGTTCCAGGAGGCCGGGACATTTTATTCAGGGCGTTTCACGCGATTTTGTGGCGGTGTCACCGTCCCGCCACGTCGGATTTGGCGGAATCGGCGCTGTCGGCGAGACCCAGTTGGTCGAGCTTGCGATAGAGCGTCGAGCGGCCGATGTGCAATTTGCGAGCAACTTCGGACATTTGTCCGCGATAATGGGCAATCGCAAAGCGGATCGCCGCAGCCTCGATCGTCTCGAGCGGCAGGACTTCCCCGCTCGCATCGAGCAAAGACAGGGTTCCCGGTAAATCGGTACGGGGGCGGGCATCGCGGCTGGTTCCCGCCCCGGCGTCGAGCACGAGCGGCGCCGGCGCTGCGCTGGCGCGGCCGGGCGACGATTCCGGTGCGGAATCAGGAACGAGAGGTGTCTCGGTCGCGCCCTGCGCCGCGATTTGCGGAAACTCGGCGACGCCGATTTCGTCGCTCTCGGCGAGCACCACGGCGCGGAACACGGCATTCTCGAGCTGGCGCACATTGCCCGGCCAACGGTGGCCGGCGAGCAGCGCGAGCGCCTCGCCGGTGACCGCCCGCATGCGCTTGCCTTCCTCCGCGGCGAACCGCAGCAGGAAGTGCCGCACGAGTTCGGGAATGTCTTCGCTGCGTTCGCGCAGCGGCGGCACGGAGATCGGGAAAACGTGCATCCGATAAAAAAGGTCTTCGCGGAAGCGGCCGGCTTTGACGTCGGCGATCAGGTCGCGGTTGGTGGCCGACACGATGCGCACGTCGATCTTGACGGGCTTCTTGGCGCCGATCGGATCGACCTCGCTTTCCTGGAGCGCCCGCAGGAGCTTGACCTGGGCCGGCAGCGGCAACTCGCCGATCTCGTCGAGGAAGAGCGTGCCGCCCGAGGCCTCGACGAATTTGCCGACATGACGTTCGGCGGCACCCGTGAAGGCGCCCTTCTCGTGACCGAACAGCACCGATTCAACCAGGTTTTCCGGGATCGCGCCGCAATTGACGGCGACGAAAGGTTTGGCGCGGCGCTCGCCCGAGCCGTGGATGGCGCGCGCGATCAGTTCCTTGCCGACGCCGGACTCGCCTTCGATGAGCACCGGGATGGTCGACGCCGCCGCCTTCTCGGCGGTGTGCAGGATCGCCAGCATGCGCGGACTGCGGGTGACGATGTCCTTGAAGGTCAGCGTCCCGGACCGGCTGCGCTTCAGCCGGCTGAGCTCGCCCGCGAGCGCACTCGTGGCGAGCGCATTGCGCAGCGAGACCTGCAAACGCTCCGCCCCGACCGGCTTGACGACGAAATCGGCTGCGCCCGCCCGCATGGCGGAAACGACGTTGTCGATACCGCCATGGGCGGTCTGCACGATGACCGGCACATCGATCCCGGCCTGCCGCATCCTGGCGAGCACGCCGAGACCGTCGAGGTCCGGCATCACGAGATCGAGGACCACGCAGTCGACGCGTTCGCCCGACGTCAGCAGGGCGAGCGCCGCGTCGCCCCCCTCGGCCGTCACCGGCTCGAAGCCCGCCCGGCTCACGATATTCTCGACCAGGCGGCGCGCCACCGGGTCGTCATCGACGATCAGGACGCGTTCGGCCATGACGCAACACTCACCCCGCTACTATCCCCGTCACCACTCTCGCCGATCGGGATTAATGTCCTGTTAAGGCTCTCTTGCGGCAGGAGACGCGGGCATGCTTCGGTGCCGCCGCCTTGCGGCCCTCGCTTCGCCACAGGGCGTGGCTCCCTGAAGATCGAACCGATCGCCTCGCCAGTCCGTTTTGAGCCGTATGACCCAGATGCGCACCCGTACCGCCCGACCCGCCCCCGCCACCTCTGCCCGCAAAGCCGCCGTCAAGCGCGCTCCCGCCGCGCCGGCCGCCCGGTCCAAGACCTCCGGGCTCGGAGCGCTGCCTGAGTGGAATCTGACGGATCTCTATCCGGCGCTGGATGGGCCCGAGGTCAAACGCGATCTCGACCGCGCGGACGCCGACTGCCTCGCCTTCGAGGAGGCCTACAAGGGACGGCTCGCCGACATGGCGAAGTCCCCGGGCGGTGGTACCGAGTTGGCCCAGGCGGTGAGACGTTACGAGGCGATCGACGACCTCATCGGACGGCTGCTCTCCTTTGCGGGCCTTCTCTATGCCGGCAACACCGCCGATCCGACGCGCGCGAAATTCTACGGCGACGTGCAGGAGCGCATCACCGCCGCGTCCTCACATCTCCTGTTCTTCACCCTCGAGCTCAACCGCATCGAGGACAAGCTGCTCGAGGCTGCGATGGCGGATCCGGCGCTCGGCCATTATCGGCCCTGGCTCGAGGATGTCCGCAAGGAGAAGCCGTACCAGCTCGAGGACCGCATCGAGCAGCTTTTCCATGAGAAGTCCGTCACCGGCCACGGCGCCTGGAACCGGCTGTTCGACGAGACGCTCGCGGGCCTGCGCTTCAAGGTCGCCGGCAAATCGCTGCCGCTCGAGCCGACGCTCAACCTGTTGCAGGAGCGGCGCGAGGCGACGCGCAAGGCGGCGGCGCAGGCGCTGGCGCAGACGTTCAAGGCCAATCTTCGCACCTTCACGCTCATCACCAACACGCTCGCCAAGGACAAGGAGATTTCCGATCGCTGGCGCGGCTTCGCCGACATCGCCGACGCCCGGCATCTCGGCAACCGGGTGGAGCGCGAGGTGGTGGAGGCGCTGGTCGCCGCGGTGCGCGCCGGCTATCCGCGGCTCTCGCACCGCTATTACGCCTTGAAGGCCAGGTGGTTCGGCAAGAAGCGGCTTGCCCATTGGGATCGCAATGCGCCGCTGCCGAACGTCCCGATGCGGGTGATCGCCTGGACGGAAGCGATGAACACGGTGCTCTCGGCCTACGGCGCGTTCTCACCGAAGATGGCCGAGATCGCGGAGCGCTTCTTCACCTCGCGTTGGATCGACGCGCCGGTGCGTCCCGGCAAGGCGCCCGGCGCCTTCTCGCATCCGACGGTGCCGTCGGTGCATCCCTATGTGCTGCTCAACTACCAGGGCAAGCCGCGCGACGTGATGACGCTCGCGCATGAGCTCGGCCACGGCGTGCATCAGGTGCTCGCGGCGCGCAACGGGCCGCTGATGGCTCCGACGCCGCTCACGCTCGCCGAGACCGCGAGCGTGTTCGGCGAAATGCTCACCTTCCAGCGCGTGCTCGCCGCGACCACCGAGCGCGGGCAGCGCAAGGCGATGCTCGCCGGCAAGGTCGAGGACATGATCAATACGGTCATCCGGCAGATCGCGTTCTACACCTTCGAGCGCGCGATCCACACCGAGCGCAAGAAGGGCGAGCTGACCGCCGAGCGCATCGGCGCGATCTGGTGGGAGGTGCAGTCGGAGAGCCTCGGACCCGCGGTCGAGCTCAAGCCCGGCTACGAGACGTTCTGGGCCTATATCGGCCATTTCGTCCACGCGCCGTTCTACGTCTACGCCTACGCGTTCGGCGATTGCCTGGTGAACTCGCTCTACGCGGTCTACGAGAAGGCGCACGAAGGGTTCGCAGAGCGCTATCTCGAGATGCTGGCCGCCGGCGGCACCAAGCATCATTCGGAGCTGCTCAAGCCGTTCGGCCTCGACGCGCGCGACCCCGCCTTCTGGCAGCGCGGGCTGTCGTTGCTGGAGCGGATGATAGGCGAGCTGGAGGGGCTTTGACCGCCTAATACATTGATATTATTTCATTAATCTTGAGTTGTACATTCCGTCTAACGATGTTATACAACTGTATAACGTAAATGCATGCGTTTCGAAAGGACGCGGCCATGAAGATCGAGATCAAAAGGATCGGGAATTCCGACGGCCTCATTCTGCCGCGCGAATTGATGCAGCGCCTCGACCTCAAACGTGGCCAGCACCTGCATGTGACCGAATTGGCGGGCGGCGGATTTCAAGCGCTGCCATATGATCCGGATTTCGCGAAGACCACTGAACTCGCCGACGAAATCATGGACGAGTATCGGGACACGCTTGCCGCGCTCGCAAAATAAGCGAGCCCCACATGAGTGAGCCCAACGAGCCGGCGTGGGTCACTTACGATCAGGCGATCGCGATACACAGTCGGCAGCTCCGTCGATTTGGCGGAGCGCCGGGGCTGCGCGATGAAGGCATGTTGCAATCCGCGCTTGAGCGCCCAGTCAACAAATGGCGGTATGAGCGGGCGGGATTGGTCGAACTTGCAGCGGCCTATGCGTTCGGTCTCGCGAAGAATCACGCATTCGTGGATGGCAACAAGCGTATCGCATTCATGACTATGATGGTGTTCCTACGGAAAAACGGCATTCACTTTGCGCCGGATCAAGCGCATGCCACCGCCATGGTGCTTGCGCTGGCTGCTGGCGAGGTGAGCGAGAAAAGTCTTGCACGCTGGATCGCCGATAATCTCCCGAAATTCTGACGCCGGTCGCTACTTCACGAAAGCAATGTCTGCGATCAGCGGTCGGTGATCCGATCCGAGCGTCGGCCCCACGACAAGACGAACGCTCGCGATGCCGTGCGTCGAAAGCACGTTGTCCATCAGAAAGAGCGGCCATTGCGCCGGCCAGGTCGCGAGAAACGTCGCGTGCTGGCCGAGCCCGGCATTGTTGAGCTGCGCGAATTTCCAGGCGAACGGCGCAAGGTTGAGCGTGCCGGCGACGATCTGCCTCTCGCCTTGCGCGTTGACGCGCGTGAGCAATCGCTCGACGTCGGCCGCCTGCTCGTTCGGCGCAAGCGGGCCGGCAAGCTGTGCGCCGATGAGGTCGAAGCGCGCGCCGTCCCATTGAAAACTTGCCCAGACCAGGAGGGGCTTGCGCGTGCCGGTGATGACCTGGCCGCCGGTGAGCCAGGGCCGTTTCGCGAGCAGCGCCTGGCCGGCGCAGCTTTCCGCCGAGACCAGAGCATGCGGAAAGGACGCCTTGAGTTTCGGGATGAGCCGATCGGCCGCCGTGCAGCTGACCTCCTGCAGGAGAACGATGTCGGGGCCCGACGCGCGAATGAATTCGGCGATGTCGTCGAACCGGTCGTTGCCGGCCGCGAGATCGAACGTCACGAGCCGCAGCGCCGGCGCGGTGCTCGGCAGCGTGTCCGCGGCCCGCGCCCATGGCAGCAGGAGCAGTCCGACGAGCAGCAGAGCGAGCGCCGCGGTCGGCCGGATCAGGCGCCATTCTCTCATCGCGAACGCAGCCGTAAACAGGAGAAGCGCGCCGCCCGCCGCGAATGGGCGGCATTGGTTGATGAGGTCGAAGGCAGGCACGAGCGGAGCCACAAAGCCGAGCGCAGTCATGATCGCGCCCGCGATCCAGCCGCCCCAAAGCAGGGCAACAAAATGCCGGCGGCCGCGGCTCACGGCAGTGGAGGGCTCATTCATCGGCTCGCTCTGCGATCAAACGCCGCTTCAGGGATATAGGCGAAGGTTGCGTGCCATCCTATTCGTTAGCCGAATTTGCCGGAGATTGTTGGCGGCGCGGGCCGTTAGGCTTATCTGTTGTGGGGCAGGGACCTTTCCCCGATGACCGACCGCGAAAAAAACCGCTTTTCGGCCCGTGCCGCCCGCTACGCGCGCGTCGGCGCCAACATGGGTGGCGTGGCGGCAAAAATCGCGGCCACGCGCTTCTTCGGCCTCGATCTCGATCGCGTCAAGAACGCGGCGGAGCTCGCGGCGGCCCTGGGCGGCCTCAAAGGCCCGATCATGAAGGTCGCGCAGCTGATGGCGACCATCCCGGACGCGCTGCCGCCCGAATACGCCGCCGAGCTCACCAAATTGCAGAGCGAGGCGCCGCCGATGGGCTGGGCCTTCGTCAAGCGGCGCATGAGCGCGGAGCTCGGTCCGGAGTGGCAAACACAGTTCAAGGCGTTCGAGCATCACCCGGCGGCGGCCGCCTCGCTCGGCCAGGTGCATCGCGCGACCGCGGCGGACGGCGCCGCCTTGGCCTGCAAGCTGCAATATCCCGACATGCAGTCGGCGGTCGA
>WNEZ01007702.1_pt1 | contig 16251 bp, 18 predicted proteins | sample 5400521 | NCBI WGS metagenome assembly WNEZ01 (sample SAMN13153339, study PRJNA577476) | soil metagenome | isolation source: 120 cm saprolite under Douglas fir tree site 2 hole 1 replicate 1 | place: USA:California | collected 2015-04-18
AACCGGGTCTAGTGCATAGTTGACGATCTCGGAAAGGATGGCTCCAATTACTATCGGAAGCAAAAAGGAGCGCCAGATGCTTCTCAACATACTCGTTTCTCAATCCCTACCATCGTAGGCTTAGGTAACAAGTGAGCAGTAAGTCAGATTAAGCTGCAAGAAGTTGCAGTGTAGATGCAGGATACACTCAACAATACCATCGTACATTCATTTCTATTTTCTGTCAACGCTTAGTAAAAGGTAGACTGGTCACCCCACGTAAGTTGCCACCGATGCGCCAGGTGATGTTGTCACGGGGCACATTCAGACGCAGGTTCGGCATCCGCCGCAGCAGAGTTGTGAACGCAATGTCCCCTTCCAGGCGCGCAAGTGGCGCACCCAGGCACACGTGCATGCCTTGCCCAAAAGCAATGTGGCGATTCAGACGACGTGCAATGTCCAATTCTTCGGGCTCCGTAAATTGGGCCTCATCCCGATTGGCCGAGGCAAGCGCAACAATAAGGAGATCTCCTTTCTGAATGTGCTGCCCGCCGATTTCGAGATCTTCCGCCGCAAAACGTGGGAATGGCGTGACGACTGATCCACTAAACCGGAGCAACTCTTCGACCGCCGTCGGGACGAGGCTCAGATCGGTCTTCAGCTTTTCAAGCTGGTCTGGGCGATCCAGCAGCATCAAGCTCCCGATGCCGATGAGGTTGGAAGTCGTTTCATGGCCTGCAAAAATCAGCAAGGAAATCATCACTTGCACTAGACAGAAACAACATCTCTGAGCGTGCTCAGAGCGTCTTTGAGGAGATGAGCAAAGACTTGTTGTATTTCAGGGCTCCCTGGTTCTTTTGCTGGATGATAGGCTCTTCTTGCTCCCCGTACGTCTTTTGCATACATGCTTTGCTCATCCACATTGGGTTTCTCCCCGATGGCGATGTCTCTATCTGCTGGGAGTCTGACGCTCAGTTCTTCACTTCGATAGCGTTGAAATCCGCATAATCTATACAGTGAGATAAGGCTATGACCCTTACTCGCAGTCACAACGATCTCCTGATTACCACTACGGTGTGTGAAAACATATTCCCTTTCAATACGACTGATTGGTTCACTCACGGTTGGTTCAAAATGTTCAGTCTTTTTCTCACTTTTCGTCCCTTTTGTGACGGCTACCACATACACACCATGACCGACTAAAGAGGCGACTGCTGAGAGATCTTCGAGTGTTTGGAGTTGATTCACATCCACTTCTTCTACAAAACGCTTGAGATCTTCAAGCGAACGCTGATAGTCTGCTCCGCTTATCACTTCCTCTTCCCAAGGCCAAAGTGGAACATTCCTTTCTTCTTCTGTAAGCGTGGGATGCCTTTCCAATGATTGGTCACCTTTCTTCCCTCTCAATCAGGGTCTTTGACAAAGCACTGCTGCTGCACAACAAGCGTAGTACAAGAGCTGTTGCTCCGGCTGAAAGGAAGGGTTTTCTATCAAATACGCTTAATCCCTATCAAGACGCCAGGCATATGAACTTTTCTCGTATGGATTTCTCCTCAGTACAGCAAACCAACTTGCGAGATGTCCTGCGCGCTGCGCGAGACGGGGTGCGCTGGGCGTGTTTTACTGGGAGCCTACGTGGACCACTATACAAGGCAACGGGTGGGACCCGGCCAATCCAAACTCGGGAGACCAATGGGAGAACCAAGCGCTGTTCGATTAGAGTGGCAAAGCGCTGCCCGCGATGAGCGAATTCAAACTATAACGAATGGTAGGATATATTACCAAACAAATGGGACAAGTCTATATGTTACCTTCTTCTTATACTCTTCGTACCCTTCCAATTCATTGACCAGCATGTTTTCTTCCCCAATGATCCTGCCCACTACAGCAATAACGCCAATGAAACCAATGATAAAGCCATACAGTGAACCCAGCAGCAGAGGCGCCCCGAGGGTCATTAACAGACAGCCAAGATACAATGGATGTCTCACAAAGCCATACACCCCTGTGGAAATGACATGCTGTTTGCGATCAGTCTGTATTCTGACCAATGTTGAAAGATAGGTATTTTCAACAGTTGCTTGATAGATGAGATATAAAGCTGGTAATAAAGCCACTCCTCCCAAAACCTTTAACCACACCGGAAACAACGGTGACCATCCAAACCTTTTTGCATCTAATGGCATGATAATAAACCAGACAAGGGCCCATAAATAAATTCCGATTATAAGATACTTATCCCACTGCTTTTGGTTGTCAGAGCCGGGCGCTTTAGACCTTTCCGCCAGCAGCGCCGGATCCTTCCAGTACAAATACGTCATATTTGAGAGGACCATCGCATCAAACCAGAGGCTGAAAATCCAGCCTTCCAGCCAAAGCCAATTCCCGGACAGAAACAGAATGACTGCGGGAATTATTAGAATGGTAATGAGCGAACTGAAGATAAATCGGCCTACTGTCATTTTATTGTTTGCCCTTTCCATCGTGCAATACTCCTTTGATCATCCATATTTATTCCGATGCAGGTTCCGGCTCTAATGCAACAAACCACTCTTTGAACGCATCCGGTTCGAAGATGTTGAGGGAACCCGAAGGAGCCCCGACAATCCGTTCGATCGTATCGACATAGGCGTCCAGAATGATTTCCGATTTGTGAAAGGTAGCCTGGTCTGGTCTAGGGGAGAGTAACAGCCCAATGATGGTATCCGTAAGGCTCAGGGCGACACCCGCGACGATGACGGCAACTTGCTCTGGGAAACGCGTCGTGAACACCTTTTCCTCTATGCCCTGGCGGATAATTGGCTCAAGGAGGTGTGCAGTGGATTTAAGCGACTCCGCTGTCATTTTTTGGCGGATGAAAGCGTTCTCATCGGTATACCACATGCGTAAGAGGCTGATGATCAACGTCTTTTGATTGGTTTTCCAACGGGCGGATGCCTCAAAATAGCGGCGGAATTTTTGGAGGGCGGGCAGATGCGGATCCTGTACAATGGGAAGAAGGGTTTGCTCCGCCTCCTTCCCCATGCGGTCAATCAGGGCGTCGAGCAGGGCTTGTTTGGAATCAAAGTAGTGATACAAAGCTCCCCTGGAGATGTGGAGCCCGTCCAGGATATCCTGGATCGTCGTCTGTTCGTACCCCTTGGAATAAACCAGGCTCAACGCGATGTCGAGGATTTCGTTGCGTTTTGCGTTATATGCTTCTTCTTTGACAATACGTGCCATATCTTCTCCCTAAAATAAATAAACCGTTCGACGGTCTATTTATCAAACGGAAGTATACCACTGGAATTGCAGGTTGTCAAGCTCTCGAACGAAGAAACGAAGAAACGAAGAATATAAGGGCAGAATCAGATTAATAGGAGGAATGCCAGCAATGCAAAGAGCGTCCCACTCAGATCACATCCGCTGCTGTCGTTCGTCTGAACCTTCGCAACCCTGCGAGCAATTGGTAGCCAAAAAATGGAGACCCACGTCGTTTGCAGAGTGGATGCAGTTGCTACTTCATTCCAACAAGAGAAGACATGCTTCTCATGAGTAAACATCCTAAAGAAAGGAGACCATCCCATGGAAATTCCGCAGGTTGTCAGCACGTATGTAGACACCTTTAGTCGTCATGATCTCGATGCATGGCTCGCTACCTTCGCCCCTGATGGAACATGCAGCGATTCCGGAACGACTGAACCACTCTCAGGGCAAGCCCTCATAGACCACTATGGTGGACTGTTTGCTGGCTTCCCAGATGCGACCATAGAGACAGTGGCGCTGCATGCGATCACTGAAGATCTGGCGGTCTGGCGCTGGATCCTGCGTGGTACCCACACCGGCTCCTATCGAGGTTTCCCCCCGACAGGCCGCAGTCTGATCCTGCCTGGATGTGAATTCATTGAAGTCCGGGAGGGCCTGGTGCAGCGGGTCGAAGGCTACTTTGACCGTCTGAGTATGCTGGGACAGCTCGGGCTTGTTCCGACACCAGGGCAAGCCAGGTAGTACTCTCGGTAGCCCTCTTCATATGAGAAGCGAGGAATTCGGTAGTGGACAACTGCCGAGTTCTTTGTGGTTGCAGCTTGAGAATACGGTGGGGGTGGCTCTCATGAGTAACAAATGGCCCACAGGTTGAGGAACAGTTTCAAAAGCTGATCTGCAAAATGGCCCTGGTGTTGAGGAACTTTTGGCCCACATCTTAAGGGACAAAAACACTGGTCCGCAGCGCTATTCGTGTGGTGTTGGAAGGCGTGAAGCGCGAGGATCTTGATGCGCTGATCGGAGTAGGCTTGGGAGAGAGTAGCCCCAATCTCAAGGGAGATCGCAACGGGTACTACACGTGCGCTGTCAAGTACCCGAATCTAATGCTTAGACATCTACAAAGCAAGCTACCCCTTTCACGTCGTCGGCAATTTCTGGAGCTTGATCTCACGGACAACGTTTATTCCGAGCGCCTCAGATTTCGAATAGATTTCATCCAAATTCTTATTCACAGTGTTTATTATAATTTCTAAAGCTTTTCGCTTTTCGTCATCCGTTTCCATGAACTGAACCTTATGGAGTTGATACTTTCCCTCCCGAATATTTTTCTGACAACTCCCTGCTAGGCCCTGAGTTCTGTTGCACTCTTTTCCCATTTGAAAGCGGCTTCTAATCCGGCTATGACAACGATAAGCAAGCCTGCTAAGGTGAAAAACACAAGAGTGATAGCGTTGTCTGCTCCAAGTAAGTGATTCGCGACCTCTTTCGTCGTCACTAAGGCACCCAGAAATATCAACACGACTTTCCCTATCGCTGAGAAGAGAGAATTGATTTCTGCTATCCTCGCCAGCACAGCTTCAAGAGCCGTGAATTCTTCCAGGCATTTCGTTAGATAGTTTTCAAGGTCTGTGTTCGTCTGCTGCATTGTCCTTCCCTCCCGTCACGCAATACTAGATATTCAAAAGGAGCCTCCAACAACACATACTCATAAGACGAGTAAGGACATCATTTTTGGTTATGTGATGCGAACGGCTTCAATTACGCTGCATTTCTCTAGCGTGGGAGTCGACGTAGCACATCGGTACACAACAATCGGAAGGGCATCAAGTTTTATCTCTGGGTGCTGATCCTTAACCTGTTTGACAAGTTCTAATAGCTCTACAATATCTCGGTCTGGGGTATCTTTTCTATTATCAACTTTTCCAGATCCATGATAAATTGCTCAGTACCACAACATAATAATTGCAATTGAATTCTTTTTGAGAAGTGCAACCAGACTAATCAGACGATGATGCGGGTTTGCTCTTACGTGCTGAGCCTGGCAGAATGTTCGCTTGGTAATGTGTGATTTCTAATTTTAATTCATAATTTTTTAGACTTCATTTTTAATATTGCTAAATTTGCTTTATTTAGAAAAATGTGTTATAATATAAGCACCTCATAGATATTTCCGTGAGCCACGTTCATCGTACGGAACATCAAGCAGAGATAACGTCCATCATAGTAGGGATTGGCTTCGCTCTTTTCGCGTTCATGTTTCATCCAAATGGTAGTGAATTCTGATAGATTATTGTTGAGTTATACCCCTTTTGCCCACCAATCTCTCTACCAGCTAGCGCACTTTCAGCAGCAAGAACAAGACACTCAAGACGCTTGCCATTGTCGCTCTATCGATCAGTGTGTTTCTGATGATCCTGGCGCTTGCCAGTAACGTAATGAATGTAATTTTTGGGCTGGTCACACTCGCGTTACTCGCTCTAGTGATCGGGTTGATCCTCGTGTGTTGTATCTGAGGAGAGAAGAACAATGCTACAGGTGGTAATTGTACGGAATATCACAAATACAGATTGATGACACCAAGCGCCGTGAGCAAATAGACGGCTCCCGTAAAACACTGCAACAGCACGTGAGTACCGGCGTCTCACAGAGTCTTCATGTGCAAGAGGCAATGCTTGAATATCTGCGGATTCGTGAACATGAAGATGCACTCCACCTTCCGCAAACTCCGGTTCCGGTCGTACTCGTTCCTCATTTTCAGAATATCGGCCACCCAGGACTCCAAGCGGTAGTGAAGCGACTCTGCCTCTTTCCCTCCTCTGCTGCTCAATCGCCACAACAGCAAGATCGAGCAGCGCAAACTGCTCGCGAAAGAGAAGCCTTGCGGATTTTACAAGAAGCAGCACAGAGCACAGAAAGGACATGGAAATCGAAGGAGCACTTTCAAGCACTTCTCCGGACAAGTAAACTTAGGCTTTTGATAAAGCAGCTTGCTGCTGCTACTGGAAAAAGTTTTGCTCCTCGATACCTTGAGAACGAGTATACCTTTACTGTTTATATCTTGTGGGAGCGGGGTAACCAGATGGACAACTACATAGAAGTACGCTTTGATATTAATGGAACAATAACCATTCAAGGTGTTTCCATTCCAATGCTCGTATGGCAGCACAACAAGAGTACCTTAGAAAAGACTCTTGAGCAGGCATACAAACATCCAAAAATCCATGATGGTGTTTTATCGCGGCAATGAAACTTCCTGTCGTCGCCTTTTGCTTGACCAGGAACAAGCTGTTCTTCTTGCTCGGCCTGTTTGCCTTGCTTCAAGCGCTTTTGTTCCTTGCTCGGATAATTCTACATGAACCTCAGCCTACTGACATGAGGCGGGTCGCACAATCTTCTTTATCTCGACTTCTCGCCCTTTTCACGCTCGTTATACGTCATTGATATAGACACACCGAAGCAGCAAAGACTGAGTTTTCCCTGCAAGATTGTAGCTTCGCTCTACACCCCTGCATTTTCAGGCACCCTTGTACATGAGTAGCATCAAAATCAAAGAGCTTGCGAAATTGGATGGCTCGACTACGTGTCAACTCAAATAAAAATGTTACCGAACGAGAACAGTTCACTCAAATGAAAATGTTACTGAAGCCGACCTCCTCCTTTCTGGTTTCTGGTTGTCGACTTCCCCAGGGGAGTGGGAGGCGGCTCAGCGGCGGCGCGTTGGCGCAACTGGAGCGGATTGGTCTGCTCATAGAGCTGCTGCAACCGCGCCTGCTGCTGGGCACTCAGCACGCCCCTGGCCAGCAGGCGCTCATAGGGCGTCTGGGCCTCATCCCACTTGCGCACCACTTTGTCCCCAACTAGCAGTTTCTCACTCAGATGCAGCACTGGCTGAAACAGGTTGTAGTAGAGCCACATCTGCTCATAGAGCGCATCCAGCGCTGCGACCTGCTCAGGAGTGTCCAGGCGGAGGTCCCCGAGATACTGACGCACCAACGTGTCGTTCTTTTGCTCCACCATGCGATTATCGTTCTTGTGATAGGGACGGCTGCGACTCAAGCGCACGCCTTTCACCTTGTCTTTCCAGAAGCGCACCAGGTGCTGATTGATGAACTCGCTGCCGTTGTCGGGATGCAGTTCGATGATCGGAAAGGGCAGGCGCTTCAGGACGTGATGGAAGCCTGCTTCCATGGCAGCTTGCCCTCGCCCCAGCACAGCCACGCGCTCACTCCAGCCGGTCGCCACATCGACGAGCTGGATGGTATGGCCGTATACCCCAGCACTGCTCTCGCCGCTATGGTGTACTAAATCCACCTCAAAGTGCCCCGCCTCCCCGATGTCCCAGGGAATGCGACCCATGGGTACTCCCTTCGTGGCCTGATTGGCTTGCTCCGCTCCTTTCTGCGGTAAACGCCTCATCTGAGAACGGTATGTGCGTAAGATGCGTGCCACCGTCGCCCGGCTGATCGTGGCTAACTGCGTTTCCACCTGCGTGGTTAACCCGAGCGCTTCAAAGCGGGCCAGGTGCTGTGCCATCTTGAAGAGCCCCGGGGTCAGTCGCTCTGCACAGATGTAGTCGCGACTCTCCCAGATCCGCACGATGACCCGCTCGACCTCCAGTCCATAGCTGCGCGGGCGCGGCGTTGTTCGCTTCTTGCGTTCCAGGCTCCTGGCATGCATCAAGCGGGTCAGGCTCTTGCGGTGTAAGCCAGTCACCTGTTCCATCTCGGTCAACAGGCGACCTCGCTCCGCTCGCTTGGCTGCGACATAGCGCCCTTTCATCCGTTTCAAATACTTGCGCCGTTCATGCACACTCATTTCGTCTTCGGTCGGCATAGCACACCTCACTCAGTAACATTTTCATGTGAGTGAAGTGTACCTGCCTTAGTAACATTTTACATGAGTGAATACGGACTATTGCACCTCTCGTGTTTTGAGAATATACTAGCTGATGGATACCCCCGATTTCTGCACATCTCGTCGTTTGTAGGTTGACCTTTCGTATCTTCGCTTTCGTATCACCATTTCTACAAACAAGGAAGCAATAACCGCAAAGGAGATGAACATCATGGCGCTCTACATGGTTCAAGGTGCTTACACCGCCGAAGCTTTGGCAACGATGGCGAAAAACCCACAAGACCGCAGCGCACCTGTGAGGGAACTGCTGCAGCAGCTTGGAGGCCGGTTGGTCGGCTTCTACTTCTGTTTTGGAGAGTACGATGTCGTTGCGCTCGGCGAACTCCCCGATGACAGCGCTGCCACAGCACTAGCGCTGGCAGCAGTTAGCCCAGGGCACCTCAAAGCGTACAAGACGACGAAGTTGTTCACCGTTGAGGAGACGATGGAGGCGATGCGCAAGGCCGGGAGTCTTACATTCCAAGGGCCATCCAGAGGGTAGGTCAGCCTGATCTCTTTTCAAGCATGTGGTCGTTTTTCAGTTAACACCTGTTGTCTCTTTTAGGGTTGTGCATCATTCAATCGAACCTGTTGATGTGGGTTCAGAAACGCAGAGGACATTTGTATGTACGCACGTGTGACGACTGTCCAGTACAATAATGCGGGAGCGGTAGACGAGGGAGCGCAAATCTACCGTGAGTCTATCCTTCCGGCGACACAACAACTTCAGGGTTTCAAAGATGTCATCGCGTTAGGCGATCGGAGCACGGGGAAAGCCATGGTCATCACCTTTTGGGAGACCGAGGCCGATGCGCAGGCAGGTATTACCAGTGGCTTTGTGCGGGAGCAAGCGGCAAAGCTCGCCCACCTGTATAGTGGTACTCCCACCTCAGAAGTCTTTGAGGTCGTCCCGGTGAAGTGATCCCCCGGGTAAGGCAAGGGAGAAGGTTCCACACCCCATCACCTGTGACCTGGAAAACCAGGAGTAATCCGAGTAGAAATCTGGCGCTCATCGCACGCCAGGTTTCTTTCATTCATCGCATCTCATAGTTGCTGAGAAGCCGAACCTGTGCGCGTCGCACAATAGAGTTTATCTCAACTTGTTAAAGATTTCGCGCTCACTTACGTCATTGATATATCAATATCGAAGCGGCAAAGACTCAGTTTTTACCCGCAATTAGTTGCGCTTCGCTCTTCTTCCAGAAGGAACATATAGAATGGATATGCCCAGTATGAAGGTTGCTGTCGCCAACCTTAAAATGGGTTCATAAACTATGCATTACGATGTTCCGTTTGATATACTCAGGTATATCAGGTTTCCTTCGGCTTTCTATCTTGGGCTTATTCATGAAATATAAGGGAGAGAGACTCAATGATGTCAATGCCTACACCCTGGCGGATAGCAATAGTAATTCTGCTTGTTCTTGGGCTCATTATTGGAATTCTGGTATTCATTGGACTGATTCTACTAGGATACGGAGTTGACTGGACCGGATTCAATGCGCACATTGGCCCACATGTGCAACAGTACCAACCAGCAAAAACACTCTGGGACTGGATGCAACTTCTCATTATTCCAATTGTACTCGCTATTGGTGTGACCCTTTTCAATCGAATGCTCGATCGGACCAACCGTGAAATTGCATTTGAAAAGCAGCAGGAAGATGCTTTGCAAGACTACCTTGACAAAATAGCGGAACTGCTACTCGATAGAGATTTGCGTGGGGCGAAACAGGGTGACGAAGTATACTATATAGCACAATTACGGACATTGGCGGTGGTACCCAGATTAAATATCGGCCGTAGAATGAGTCTTATTCGCTTCTTGTATGGTGGCCCACATTGTCAAGACACAAAAACTGGTTCAAATAAGAGCTACTGTCCTCCTTTTCGACTACTCTCTGTGCTCAATGGACTTCGCTCATGCTTGGTGAAAAATACACTTCGGCAGGAGTTTGGTAACCAAGTGCCTGGTGAAGGCGCTCCTGATTATAAAACGTGAAATAGCGCGTTAATGCTTGACGTGCCTCTCGTGGTGAGAGGTAATCATGAATGTAGACCTCTTCATATTTGACAGTTCGCCATAACCGTTCCGTAAAAATGTTGTCTAAGGCTCGTCCCCTGCCATCCATGCTGATCTGGACATCGGATGCCTTCAGCAACTCCAGATACTGCGGGCTGGTAAAATGGCTCCCTTGATCACTATTGCAGATCAACGGCACGGCTTGCCCTAACGCGCGTTGTACTGTGGTCAAGACAAAGGGCAACTCCAACGTCTGATCGAGTTCCCAACTGATGACAGAGCGAGAATACCAATCAAGCATGGCCACCAGATACATCCAGCCGCCTCGCAAGCGGATGTACGTGATATCGATGCCCCAAATATGATTCGGATACGCACTGGTGATGTGACGCAGTAAGTACGGATACACCCCTTCCCTTTGGTTCCGTTGACTCAGCTTGGGTCCCGGATAGATGGCCGCAATGCCCATTTCGCGCATATACCGACCGACGGTTTTCCGATTGATCCCCATCCCCTCACGCTGTAATTGCGCGGCAATCTTACGCGCTCCATAAAAAGGAGACTGCGTGTAGACCTCATCAATGCGATGCTTGAGCTGCACTTCTTCTGCACTGGGAGGGCGCGGCTGATAATACAAGCTTGTGCGACTCAGACTCAGCAGGTCTGTTTGCATCGTGAGCGAAAGTTCACTCTCTGCCCGCTCAACGAGGGCGACTCGTTCCTCTCTCGTCAGACTTGTAACTTTTTTTTAAGCCAGGTAACCTGCGTGGTCAACTTGCCAATTTCTGTATAGAGATCTGTGAGCTGCTGTTCGTGTGCCGCTTTTAACTCTGCTGTACTGTCCTGTTTCTCAAAGAGACCTGGCAGCCCTTCCAACGCAACCGTTCGCCAATTCTTCAGTTGGGTCGGATGGACTTCATACTGCGCGGCGATTTGCGCAAACGTCTTCTCTTCCTTCCAGAGTTCCTGAACCACTTTTGCCTTGAATGCTGCTGTATACTGTTTTCTCATCATGTCTTGAGTATATCTTATTTCAGCCCCTTTCCGTGTTCAGATTCTTAGGGCCATTATATTTCTGACGAAAAGACGCTTACAAACCTAAAGTGGTGTAAATAACGTAGGTTCCTCACCGAATTCCGGCATGAGTTCATCATTCTGTTCTTCTGCTGCGTCTTCTTGAGAAACTTCCGCTTCATCTGGGAAAAGTCTGGTTGTAGTTGTTTCTGTCCGCTTCCTTGCTGCTTGGAAGTACAAAGGATCGACCTCTATGCCAATAAAACGTCTTCCGAGTTGTAAGGCTGCTACTCCCGTTGAACCGACACCCATAAATGGGTCAAATACTACATCACCAGGTTTCGTTGCTAATCTGACGAGGTGCTTAAGTACTTTAACCGGTTTTTGCGTAGGATGAACAGGATTTTTTATTCTTTCATTTCCCATACAAATAGGTGACTCAATAAAATTGTGCATATCCTTCTGATTGGTAAAATTCCATGTATGCCCTTTATTCCAAGCACAGATGATGAGTTCACAACTGTTCAGGAAACCAGCTCTTCTTAATTTGGGTGGGGGGTTGGTTTTATGCCACACTATAAATTGGAATGTATCAAAAACAGGGTCAAATGTTTGATGCCACTGACCCAGGAGATTGTAGCTGGTAAATGCAAATATATTACCCGTTGGTTTCAGGATTCTCTTGAACTCTTCAAGCCAATCCGCAGGATTAAAGATAGTTGTGTCCCATTCAGCAACATCGTTGTTAAAATCCTTTCTCCATGACATTTTGATATTGCCAGTGGAATAGCGTCCCAGGTTGTAAGGCGGATCGGTCAATATGAGGTCAATAGAGTGGTTTGGTATGCTTTTGATCTGTTCGAAACTATCACCTAAAAATAGCTCGTATTCACTCACCTTTTGTACTCACTGTTCTTTCTTAGATAGAACCACATTCAGCGGTAAAGGCCTCATACATCAAAATCCATTTGGTTGCTGATCTGAGCTTCGGTACCGGTTAGCGTCGTTCTACGTTCTCCTCTGAGATAGAGACCTTTGATACTTTCTAACGCCTCTACGATGAAATGAGCATGATCTTTATATGCTTGTAACACGATAGTATAGCCGTCAGCAGACTGGCAGATAAAATTCCAGAAATCCCTGCCAATGAGTAATTCTTCTTTGGCAAAAAATTGCCTCACTCGCTCCTGTTGCCACGGTTTCCCTTCGCCAAATCTATTGTACGCTGTAGCAAAATATACCTCAATGTTTGTCTCTTCTGAAAGTACGTTGGAGAGGATAGCGAACTGCTCTAATATTGCTTCTTTTTCTGAGCGAGCTTTTTTGTTGTCTAAGTCTCCGCCAATCTTCAACTCAATGAGACAGTTAGTACCGGTCTCTTTCTGGATGAGATAATAATCACTATCATGTCTCTTGTGCTGCAATCCTCCTGCCTGTGGCTTCACTCGCAAGAATTGATAGTCTGCTATTTCGGGCCTCTTTTCGTGTCTCTTGTACCTCTCAAGCAATTCTGCAATTTGTTGTGTTTGTTCTGTCGTTAACGGCCCTTCAACAGATTGCCTCACCTCAAAATTGAGCTTAGCGATATTCATTGCAAGTTTCTCCAACATATTACCAAGAGAACTGTCCAGAGACCGTACAAGGGCGTTATAGTACTGGATCTCAGGCCCTAGAGCGGCAATAAATACATTATGAATTTTCATATTCAATGTGCCGTTTGGGTCTTCGTGCTCTAGTTCATGCCTTGTCTGAAATCCCTGAGCATAGGTTTCTATAGCTGTCCGTACAAGAAGCTGTATGATTTCACTATTTGTAACCTTTGCTGGATTTTGCATGTGGCAATTGTATGCTGTGAATTGCGGTCATACAAATTACCACCAGATAGTCCTAGTTGAGTGTCGCCAGATCGTTTTTAATAGGCTCTTAAAAGTTGTTTTATGTAATAGGTCGGTCAAATCGCATCCTGTCTCTTGCCCATACTGGCGTGCTAGTTTTTAGTGTACATGTTCCTGCTCAGTTTGCCAGATTTTCAGATAGACACTATCCTTAATTTGGGTTTGGGTGATGATCTGATCGCTCTTCATAAAGATACCCTTGTAAGCATCCCTTCTTTTGAGCCAACGGATTTTTCTAAAATAACTAGCGGCTTCCTTTGTTGCCATTAATGGATGAAAGCTTAGGAATAATGTCTTCACGTACACGAGCCTGGCCTAATGGAGTAATCGCAACTTCTCCCGCATTGCTAATACGGACTTCTTTACTAGTGCTCAGTCTGGTTATTGCCTTGCTAATCGTGGACTGATCTTTTTTGATGAATTGTTTAAGCTCATTCTTCGTTAGACGACCGCTTGATGAATGTTGAAGAAGCACAAGAACTTCTTCAGCAGCACTTAGTGCATCAGATAGTACTAGGGGTTGCCCGTCTAGTTCGTGAATGAGTGGATGCTCCAACTGCACAAGAGTTTCAATAATCGCGACTACTTCATTGCGATCCTTTTTCCAGACCAGTCTCAGGAACTCGCCAAACAGCCACTTTACAGAGGCATCTACGAACATTGCATCTAAATGGTTGGCATTAAATAAACCCGAAATATGAGCAACCCCACGATCGCTACGAAATTTGTAAATGGTTTGAAGAACACGGCAAAAATGATTCCTGTGCTTACTCTCAAGATTATGGTGGGCTGGTGGTTGTTTTCCTCTATCAAGAAGTTGATCACATATCTTTCCTGGAAGCTCATGCTCGATAATCCCCGTATCAAATTGATAGATAGCACGAGCCACTGCTTCACAGAATTGTCCACCGTCAAGTTCAGACGGCTGCCAATCGCCAGCATAGTATCGCTGTTGCATCTTTGTATAGCTATTGACAAGCTGTTCAGCAAGGGAGGAATCTATACTGGCCGCAAGCTCACGTTTAAGCTGATCTGATGTTATTTTCACAGTTGGGTGGCTCCATTTGAACCGGCATTTACTTCAGTCGTTGCCACTTTGGGTTGCTTTAGATTTAGTAATTCTTCGATATGCTCGCGGCCTGAAGCGGTGATTTTGTAGCCATGGCCTTGGACAAAGTTAACATATGATGTTTTTGGGGCTTTCCCTTTTCTTGCTTTATAAAAAGCGGTGCTCATAGCTTGAGGATCTACCTGGACTTCGAAAGCATCATAAAGATACTTAGACATTGAGGTAACGGAAACTTCGTGTTCAGTTCCGGCTTTGTAGATTCCATACAGTGCAAGGAGCGCCTGGTTTTGTATAGACATAGCATCAACTGTACTATGTGGGGCTCTATTAAGTAATATTCTAGTTATCTCATGTGAAACCCATCTCGCTACTTCAGCATCAACTGTACTCTGATGATCACTGCCTTTTTTACTCGGTTTCTTTGTTCGGGTAGTTGCAGGACGAGCGTCAGAGCCTGGAAGCCAACCATCTGTCAGGTCGTCGTTAAATACATCGGTGATATACTGTTTTACTTGCTTACGTCCATCGTAGTTAAGTCGCAGAGTTTCATAGCCGTCGGCACTGATCCCAGTATCCTGGCTAATGATATTTGCAGTGTTTCCATCTTTAACACCCGCAATGTCGAGTATTGGATAAACCTCGGCGCGAGGCACGGTATCTTCGCCAAGCAGGAATTTGGCATACAGATATAGATATGTCAAACGAATCAAATAGTCCTTCTTTGTTGGTGCCTTTAATTTTTGTATATCCTGTTTGAGTGCTCCACCATCCTGTTTTCTAAAAATTTCCCAAATCAGATCCTCAGAGGGATCCTTAGAAAGAGTAGGCTGTGACGAAGCAGCAGGCAACTGAGGTTGAGGAGAGGGTTCCTCTGAAGTCACTTCAACCAAATCAGATCGTTCTTGTTGCTGATGAAACACTGAACTATCCTTATGTCCCTTTGGGCGAGTCGCTATGAGCGTTGGTAAGAAATCTCCAATATGTGCAATAGCCTCATTGGAAACTGTTAAATCAAGATCACGGACATCAGGGGTTTCGTGCAGTTTAAGGCGATTATATCCAGGAGGTACAATACTCATTCCTATGTGGAGCTGGTCATTGGTTGAGCGTTCAGGTATAGCCTTTCCGCATTGAATGCAAGCACGAGCGGTGGGTAATAGTCCAGCGCCACAATCTTGACATCGAAGCGGCTGACCACATTGTTGACAGTATAGGGCATTTTCAGGAGATTGTGCATTACAAACAGGGCATAGTATCTCGCTCATTACTTTACATAATCCTCTCTACATTATCCCTTGTGCTCACTCAACATACGACGTATTCTCGCATACTATGCTACCTACTTTAACGAGGTCAAAGAAGGTAACTACACAAATATAGTACTTTTTGCTTACATAAAGATATGAACGTAAGAAGAATTTTAATAACAAATCTGATATTGAACATATGTTCAAATTACCAAATTATTTATCAAAGAGAAACAGAGCATCGGGAATAGTAAGGCTATTCACACAATAGACAACTGACGACGCACAATTGATTCGTCATGAGCAAGCAGAGAATTATTGAAAGAAAAGCATGAAACAAGGGAACTATTCTGAAGACCCCATCGTCATCGTTGGTAGACACGTTGCATACACTCAATAGGAGGAACCCACGATGATGAAAAAGTTTGCTATCCCCATTCTCGCGCTTGCATTCTTTGTCCTGCAAACTCAGTCTGCATTTGCCTGCGGCGGACTGGTCGCCCCAAACGGCGCAGTTCGTCTATCGCGGGCTACCACGTTCGTCGCATGGCATAACGGCATCGAACGCTACCTCACCACCTTCACCTACCAGGGAGACGTCACCAACCTCGGCTGGATCGGCCCCTTGCCAGCAGTGCCACTCAAGATCGAGGAGGGTGGCGCGTGGACACTGCAGCGACTCAACCTCGAGGCTCACCCTTTTAACCAGTTCGGACTGGTCCGCTTACAAGCCGCATCGAACGCCAGTTCCGCACAGGTACTTGAGCAAGTAAAGATCGAAGCGCTCAATATCACCGTGCTGCGAGGCAGCGGACAGGCGGTAATAGACTGGGCCACCGGCAATGGCTTCTTCCTGAACGACGATACCCGCGGCCACCTGCTTGCCTA
>WNEZ01004746.1_pt1 | contig 16249 bp, 15 predicted proteins | sample 5400521 | NCBI WGS metagenome assembly WNEZ01 (sample SAMN13153339, study PRJNA577476) | soil metagenome | isolation source: 120 cm saprolite under Douglas fir tree site 2 hole 1 replicate 1 | place: USA:California | collected 2015-04-18
CTCCCCGCGGCGTTCCGCACGCCGCACTTCGAGACCCTCGTGGCCGACACGGGGTCCGGGATCGTCGAAGGGGCGACGGACCTGGCGCTGGAGGAAGGCCTGCTCGCCTACCAGGGGGGCGACGAGGCCGGATCCGTTGCCTGCGACGTGCTCATCCCCTGCCTCGGCCACGAGGTGGACCCGCGGGTCCTGGCGATGCTGTCGGCATCCGGCGTCCTCACGGAGCAGGAGATCGCCCAGACGATAGCGTCGCCGACCCCGGACACGATGATCCGCCACGGCGCCAGCGTCCCCGAGGCCATCCAGGCAGCCCTCGTTGCCTGGCCGGATTTCCGCACCCGCCTGCTCGGCGGCGTGAACGGGATCCGCCTCGCCGGCGGGGGCCTGCACATCGGTGGCGCCCACTCCGGGGTGCGGGTGTCGATCAACACCGCGGTGGTGGCGGTCCGGGACATTGCGGGGCACGCGCCGCCCGACTACATGGCCGCAGGCCCCCTGCCCATGGCCCTGGCCCGCTGGGTGCAGCGGCCGCCGCCGCAGGCCCCGTGGAACCTCCTCAGGGCCATCCGGCCGCTGCGGCTCGCCGCCTGGACCAGCACGAACATGGCGATGCGCAGCCGTGACTCCTTCGAGGCGACCCCCAGGCCGGTGGCCGCCGGGTCGCCGTTCCTGCTGGCCCCCAAGCCGGAGGACCCGCGCCTGGACCGAGTGCTGGCCATGGCCGACGGGTCGACCTCGGTGGGGGAGATGGCGGCAAGCCTGGGGATCTCGGACGACCGGGGCCGCCACGAGTTGACCCGCCTGCTGCGCTACCTGTGGTGGAACAACGCCCTCACCTGGCTGCCGCCGGCCCCGTGACCGGAACAGGGCTGGGCACGCCCTGGCCGGCGTCCCGCCGTCCGCTTCAGACGAGCCGTTCGAGGAATGCTCGGAGGGCGGCCCGGCAGGCCGGCTGGTCGGACATCCAGCCCTCGACGTGGGCGGCCCCGGGCACCGGGACGTAGGTCACGAGGTCGGGCCGGGCCGCGGCGTAGGCGGCCGACGTGGACGCCGGCACCGTCTCGTCGGCGTCGCCATGGATGATGAGCACCGGCACGGCAAGGTCACCCGCCCGGCCCACCTGGTCCAGGCGGTCCCACCGGATCCCGGTGCGCAGGCAGGCGAGGCGCTTGGCGAGTCCCAGGACGATCGGTGGGAGCCTGATCTGCTCGCCCGCTAGCGCGAGGACCGGCGTCCAGTCCAGCACCGGGGAGTCGAGCACCACGGCTTTGACCGACGCCGACAGGGGCGAGCGCTCCAGGAACTGCATGACGATCGCCCCGCCCATCGAGTCGCCGAAGGCGATGACCTCGCGCGCCCCCTGCGTCTGCGCCTCGAGGACCGCCGCCTCGAGGTCGAGCCATTCCGAGTCGCCCAGGTGGTACAAGCCGTCCGGGCCGGGCGGGGCGCCGGCGTCGTTGCGGTAGCTGATGATGAGCGACGTGATCCCGAGCGGGTGCAACTCGGGCACGAGGCGCAGCATCCCGGCCCGGGTGCCGCCTCGTCCGTGCACGACGACTGCCCAGGGGCCCCCGGGCCTCCCTGCGGGGACGACCCAGGCCGGCATCGTCCCAAGCGGCGTGGGGATGCCGATGTCCTCGAAGTCCAACCCGAAGGCTCGCCGGGGGTCGCCCTCGTAGGCGTGCCGCTTGGTGCGGGTCCGCATCCCCTCCGCCAGCCTGGTGCCTGCCCGTTCGGTGAGCGCCCGGCGCACCCCGCCGGTCGCGGGCGTGACCTCGGCGCCGAGCAGCCCGTAGCCCCCCGGCCACTGGAGCATGCAGAGGCCGGGTGCCCGTGCCTCGGGGGTCGCCGGCAGGGTGATCGTGTCGGGGCCGAGGGCGAGGACCCGGAGCGTGTAGGGGTCGCCGGAGCGAGCAGGCTCCAGCAGTTCGTTCGCGCAGTGCCAGGCGGCCCCGAGCAGGCCGAGCGTGCCGGTGCCGAGCGCCACGCCCAGCCCCGTGGCCGTCCGCCGCAGCAGGGCTTCCGCGGGCCGGAGACCCTCGGGGGCCTTGGCGGTCCGGGGGGCTGCGCCCTCGCTCAGGCCCTCTCCGCCTCCAGTGCCGTGCGCACCTGGCGCTTCAGCCGGAAGAGGATCGCCGCCATGCCCCGCAGGCGCAGCGACGAGATGATCTCGGACAGCCCCATGGCGTCGTAGAAGTCGTCGGGCGTCTCGAGGACCTCCTCAGGGGTGGCGCCGTTGAGGCCCGAGGCGAGGATGCCGGCGAAGCCCCTGGTGGTCGGGGCCTCCGGCGGGGCGTCGAACCACAGGCGCATCCGGCGGTCCTCTCCCACCTCGCTGGCGAGGAAGAACGGCGTCTGGCACTCCACCACCTGCTCCATCGCCTGGCGGTTGTCCTTCAGGCGGGGCGGCAGCGCGGGCAGGCCCCGGGAGTACTCCAGCAGGGCCTCCAGGCGCAGCTCACGGGGAGCGTCGGCGAAGAGGTCGACGATGTTCTGGAGGGCGGGTGGCGTGGCCATGTGGGTACGTTCAAGATACCCGGCGCCGCCTCTCCTCGGTTTTACTGCATTTCTCCGGGCCCGACCGTCTGGTCACCACCGACTGGCTGGCCGAGCACGCCAACGACCCAGGCCTTGTGATCGTCGAGTCGGACGAGGACGTCCTCCTGTACGAGACCGGCCACATCCCGGGTGCGGTCAAGGTCGACTGGCACACGGACCTGCAGGACCAGGTCGCCCGGGACTACCTCGACGGCGAGGGCAACGCCCGCCTGCTGTCGGCGAAGGGGATCGGCCGCGACGACACCGTCGTCTTCTACGGGGACAACTTCAACTGGTGGGCCGCCTACGCCCTGTGGGTGTTCAGCCTGTTCGGTCACCCGGACGTGCGGCTTCTCGACGGCGGCCGGACGAAGTGGATCGCCGAGGGCCGGCCGATCACCAACGAGGCCCCGTCCCGCCCGGCAGCGGACTACCCGGTGGTCGAGCGCAGCGACGAGGCCATCCGGGCGTTCCGGGACGATGTGCTGGCCCACATCAAGGCGGGCGAGCACCTCGTCGACGTCCGGTCGCCGGAGGAGTACGCCGGGACCAAGCTCCACATGCCCGAGTACCCGCAGGAGGGTGCCCTGCGGGGTGGCCACATCCCCGGCGCCGCAAGCGTGCCGTGGAAGAGGGCAGCCAACGAGGACGGAAGCTTCAAGACCACCGACCAACTGCGGGCGATCTACGAGCAGGAGCAGGGCCTGTCGTCCGACGACGACGTCATCGCCTACTGCCGAATCGGCGAGCGCTCCAGCCACACGTGGTTCGTCCTGACCCACCTGCTCGGCTACAGCAAGGTCCGCAACTACGACGGCTCGTGGACCGAGTGGGGCAACTTGGTCCGGGCCCCCATCGAGCGCCCGGGTCTGCCCGTCTCTCCACCCCTCTAATGCACGTCTAGAAGGGCTGATAAGCTTCTTTGTGTGGAAAGCAGCAATAATTACAGGTATTAACACAGAGAAGAGCCGGGGAAGGGCGGGGCCTCGGCGGCGCTCAAGCCGAGGCCCGTCACCCGGCCGAGGCCGCCGGGATGTCATCGCCTACTGCCGCATCGGCGAGCGCTCGAGCCACACGTGGTTTGTCGTGACCCACCAGCTCGGCTACGGCAACGTCCGCAACTTACGACGGCTCCTGGACCGAGTGGGGCAAACTGGGCCGGGCCCCGATCGAGCGCCCCGGCCTACCCATTTCGCCACCCGTCTAAAAGCGTTGGCGTGGGAGGTAGCCGGGATCCACCGTCGAGCTCCGTTCCTGGGTCTGCTGCGAATGCACATACACGCAGTGACCCTGAGGAGCTCGCAAATCGGATGCGTTTCGCCTAAGCAACGAGGGATGCTGGCATCCCTCGTTGAAACCGGTGCTAGCACCCTTTCCCTCAACCACTCCTTTCATGAGAATTGCTGTGACCACCGCAAGTCGGCCGAAGGCCGCTTGCGTTCAGCCGTAGAGAAGTTCCAGGGGGCCTTGACCGTGGCAACGGACGCCAGTGTCCTGACAACTTCGGAAGCCGTGCCCGAAGTCACGTCGAACGCGTTGGCTACGGCGGACGGGCTGTCGACCGAGACCCCGTCAGCCGCACCCGATTTGGTCAGCCGATTTCTCAAGAGTCTCGGGGAGTCGCCTCTTCAGTACGCGTTGCCGATCCTGACGCTGTGCGGCCTTGCCGTCTTCGGGCTGCTGCGGCAGGCCTACGCCGTGTTCTATGACCGGCTTGGCGCTTCGCCGAGCGAACTGGGGTTTGGATATGGGGAGACGCTGGCGCTCTCCGCGGCGGGTGTTGCCTTGACCATACTGGTCGCCCTGCCATTCGTGATCGCCCTCATCATGCTGGTCTGCGCCCGGCGGAGGAGCCATCGTCTGCGCCTCAGCGGGACCCAGACCACCTTGCTCCTCACCTACGTGGTTTTGGCCACGACGTTCGATAGCGTGGCAGAAGCGCTGCGATCTGAAATCCGTCGTCCGAAGGCTGCCGGTCTGGGTCGTTGTCTTCGTTGTGGTCGACATGCTGGTGGGCTGGTGCATGCTGCTGGTCCGCACAGACTTCGAAGCCAGCCGGGCGTACGAGGGCCGTGCCGTCCACGCCGTCAGCGTGCTGGGCAGCCCCGTCCTAGCGCTGCGAGCGGAACCCTCCCACATTGCGTGGCTGGGACCACAGCCGGCTGGCGTCGCGCCCCTCCCAAGCCACTGCGTGCTCTACCTGGGGGAAGGGGGCGGTGTCGGGGTCTTCTTCGATCCCAAGAACCACTCGATTGCGCGAGTTCCCATCGCCTCGCTCGTCGTCACGTCCCAGGGGGCGGAATCATGCTGAATTCGATCAGGGATCGCGTTTCATCGATCTCACGGTTCCCCGGCTCGCCCCGATGCTGATCGAGACCGGGTTCGAGCTGCCCTTCCCGATCGAACAGTCTTGGGAGTTGCTTCAGGACTTCACTCGCGTCGCGGCCTGCGTCCCGGGTGCCGCGCTCACCGAGATTGTAAACGAGCGCCAAGCGAAGGGACAACTGACGATACGCCTCTGGGTATTGAAGCTGAGGTGTGGCGGCGTGGTAACCGTCATCGAACACGACGAGGAGTCGCACCGAGTCGTTGTCCGGCCGAGGCAGCCAACGAGGGGGTGGCTGGGAAGGTGCGAGACACGATGACCTCAACTTTGGCTTCCGGCGACGGGACGGTCGTCAGCGTTACCCATGACATCGAAGCCTTCGGGGGCCTTGCCAATTACGGCCGTGCCGTGACCGGCATCGTGCTGAGCGTCCTCACGAAGCAGTTCTCGCGATGTGTCGCAGCCAAGATCCAGGAAGGGGCAAATCAAGAGGTCGAGGGGCCAGAACCTTCTTTGGGCTATTAAACATCAATATGATGTTTATTCACCCAAAGAAGGTCGGACATCGGCGGAGGGGGGGCGGTTAACGGCCCCAGACCACGAAGAGGGGGTCGTCGGGGGAGGGCGGGACCTCGGCGTGGATCTCCCCGTACCCGGCCGCCTCCAGATAGGAGCGGACCAGCATCACGTGCTCCTCGTCGCTGCCCAGCAGCCAGATCGCCACAGCCTTGGTCGGGAAGCAGCGGTTCGAGAACGACACCACGAGGGGCCCACCCGCTCGCACGACCCGGCGGACGTCGGCGAAGACGTCCCACGCCCGGACGAGGTACTGGACGCTGACCGCGCAGACGACGGCGTCGAACGAGGCGTCGGGGAACGGGAGGCGGGGGACCCGATTCAGGTCGTGGACGACGTACTCGTCCAGTTGCGGGTTGTCGGCCATCTCGGCGGCGTTCAGGCCGAGGCCGGTGACGTGGCCCAGGCCGGCCGGCAGATGCGAGCGCCAGGACGACATGAGGTCGAGAACGGCGTCACCCGGAAGCAGGAGGCGGCCATAGAAGGCCCGGAGTGCCTCGATGGCCCCCGGCTCGAGGTGGACCACTTTGCGCTCCTCGGCGTAGAAGAGAGCGTCGTCCGAGGGGTCGGCCCTTGTGAAGGGATGACCGGGGTCCCCTAGGGAATGGGGCTGGTCCACGCGTCGGGGTTAGGGGTGGTCGACCTTGCCGTTGCCCGACGCCCGGCGCTCGATCTCCCGGGCACGGATCTCCTCCCCCGGTGGCCCCGTCAGGGCCTCGGTGAGCCGCCGGACGCGGTCTCGCTCGGAGAGCATCTCCAGCAGTTCCTGCTTCACCTCGTTCGGCAACGCGGCGCCGGCAGCGATGGCGAAGGCGAGGCCCTCGGGCGCCCCCTCCAGGTCGGGGAGGTCGGCCCCCACCTGCGTCTCGGCGAAGGCGGCAAGGCAGTCGGCGACGTCCTGGTCGGTGGGGGGATCCGGGAGATCTTCGAGGTCGCCGACCCGGGCCGTGATGAACGACCTGCCCTCGGTCTCCTCGACGAGGCGGAACCGGGTGGTCCCGGCAACGACGACGTTGAACCGTCCGTCCGGGAAGCGCTCGAGCACCGCTTCGACGCGTGCCCGGGTCCCCACGGGGCTCAGGGCGACGCCCTGCCGGTAGATGAGCCCGAACTCGCTGAAGTTGTCGAGGCACTCCCCGATCAGCTCGCGGTAGCGGGCTTCGAAGATGTGCAACGGGACGCGCTCGCCGGGGATGAGCACCAACTCGAGGGGGAAGAGGCCCAGGTCAGGCACGATCAGACGATCAGGGAAGGGGTCAGGCTGCACAGAACAAACCTCGAAGGGTGGGGCCGGAAGGAGGTATCGACCCCACCTGAACTCGAGGGAAAGGCAGGTGCCAGTGCTACGGGAGCAGTTCTCCTTGGTGCTAGTCCTTGCTGTGGAAGAAGGCAAACCCGAAGGTCGCAATGACTCCCACGACCACCAGGATGATGAAGAACGGCCCGTTTACGAGCGTGTCTGCGAACACCTGCTGTCACCTCCTCCCGCTGCCAGCTGGCTATGAATTTGGGGGAACTATAACAAGATACGGACCCCCCGACACCCTACGGGCGGAGGATGACCTTTCCGAAAAGCTGCCCGGAAGCCATGCGCCGAAACCCTTCCGCGGCGTCGTCGAGGGGAAGGACACTGTCGATGACCGGACGGACACCGGTGACGGCCAGCATCTTGACCATCGCCGCAAGCTCGTCGCGCGTGCCCATCGTCGAGCCGATCACCCGAAGCTGGCGGTAGAAGATCCGTTTGAGGTCGGCGGGCGGCTCGGCCCCGCTCGTCGCCCCGATGCTCACGAGCGTCCCCCCTGGGACCAGCGACTTGAGGGAGTGGGACCAGGTGGCTTCGCCCACCGTGTCGATGACGGCGTTGACCCGGTCGGGCAGCCGGGCGCCGCTCGCGAAGGCGCCGTGGGCGCCGATCTCGAGAGCCCGGGCGCGCTTGGGCTCGGACCGGCTCGTCACCCAGACCCGGAAGCCACCGGCCCGGCCGAGGAGCGTCGCCGCGGTCGCCACGCCGCCGCCGGCGCCCTGGACGAGCACGGTGTCGCCGGGGCGGATGCCGGCCTGGATGAACAGGGCCCGGTAGGCGGTCAGCCAGGCGGTCGGCAGGCAGGCCGCTTCCTCGAAGGAGAGATCGGGCGGTTTGCCGACGAGGTTGCACCGGGGGACCGCCACCCAGCCCGCCATCGTCCCGTCGTAGCGTTCGGAGAGGAGGGAGAAATCGGGGGCGAGGGTCTCGCCTGCCCCGGACTCGGAGCTGATCACCGCATGGACGATGACCTCCCGGCCGTCCTCGGCGATCCCCGCGGCGTCGCAGCCGAGCACGATCGGCAGCCGGCCCGGGTCGACGCCGACGCCTTGGAGGGTGAAGAGGTCGTGGTAGTTGAGGGCGGCGGCGACCACCCGGACGGCCTCCCACCCCTGGGGCGGCTCGGGCTTGTCCCTCTCGGCGATGGCGAGGCCGGCGAGGGGGTCGGCTGGGTCGGTGCGGACTGCCAGGGCGGCGAGCATGTGGCGGCTATTCTAGGGGGGCCGGACGCGCTACCGGCGCCGCCTCCAGGCGGCGCCGGTAGCGTGGAAATGAGGTGACTAGCTGCTGGCCGTGGCGGTCGGGGTGACCGGCTTCGGGGTCTTCAGGGCCTTGAGGTCGGCGATGACCTGCCTGGCGTCGCTGCGGGCCTGTACGAAGTTGGTGTGTGCCGTGCCCATGTCCGTCCGGGCGCTCTTGACGTTCTGCTCGTCTGCCTCGAAGTCGGAGGGGTTGAGCGGCAGGGCGAAGTTCAGCAGCGTCGGCACCGGTGCGGCGGCGCCGACACCCGCGCTGGTCGCGGCCTTCAGGTTGTTGAGGTCCCGCTGGGCGTCGCCGACGTCCTTGCCCGCACCCTTGGCCTTGTCGATCGCTGCCTGCAGCTTGGTGGCGAGATCGGTCAGCTTCTGGCCGATCGTCACCGAGGCGTCGCTGGCGATCATCAGGTGGGCCTTGGGGAGCATGAGCAAGTACACCCGGTAGTGCTCGACGATGCTCTTGCAGTCCGCCACCAGGGTGGCCCGGTCGGTGTCGCCGGCGATCTTGACCCGCAGGGCTGCGAGCCCCTCGTTCTCGGCGGTGATCTCGCCAAGCAGCGTCGCCTTGTGGCCTGCGGTCAGGTAGGTGTTGTTCGACACGGTGCCCTGCAGTTCACCGAGCGAGGTGAGGCGCCGGTCGATCGCCCCCTCGCAGGCCTGCTTCAGGGTGTCGAGCGTCTTGACGGCCCGCGGGGCACCGGGTGTGACCGTCGAGGTGGGGCTCCCGGCTGCGAGTGCGGCGCTGCCGAAGCCGAGGACCAAGCCCCCAGCGACGACGAGGGCCCCGATCCGGGTGGCCATGCTGTGCGTCTTCATTGCTGCCTCCTCTTCTCCAAACTGCTTCGTGGGTGATCCGTCACTTGCTCGGGACGTCGTTCTCTCCCGAGTTGGTGGCCTGGTCCATCGTCGGGAGGTCGCTCTCGATCTGGCTCAGGGTCTGGTCGGCGGCCTGGCTGTCGGCCGTCACCTGCGGGTCCTGCGTGGGTCCTTCTGCCGGAACGACCGGTTGGACCGCCGGTTGGACCGTCACCGGTTGGACCGTCACCGGTACCGGGGTGGCGCCGGTGGAGCCGGTGGAGCCGCGAACGACGGTTCGGTTGCCGGGTGTGCATGCGGCCGCAAGTGCACCCACGAGGACCAAGCCGGTTCCCGCTTTCCACATCCTGCTGCTCGTGATCATCGGTTAAGCCTCCTGGTTGTGACGCTCTCTACAACGGAAGCGCAGCGCCTCCACAAGGAGATACGGTTCGCCGTGTGAAACCCGTGTGAAGTCGTGGTGATGGGCGGGTGAAGTTCCGTCTGGGTATGTAAGAGTCGGCAGGGCCTGGCAGCATCGGCCTGGCAGCATCGGTCTGGCAGCATCGGCCTGGCAGCATCGGCCTGGCAGCAGCGGTAGGGGGGATCGGGTGAACGAAGGCGAAGTGGCACAATGAGCGCTGTGACCGTCTGGCCGGGGCAGGCTCTCCCGCTCGGGGCATCCTTCGACGGAGCGGGGACCAACTTCTCGATCTTCTCCGAGGTGGCGGAGCGCGTCGACCTCTGCCTGTTCGGCGAGGACGGCCGGGAGACCTGCATCCGGCTCCCCGAGAAGACGGGGTTCTGGTGGCACGGCTACCTTCCCACCGTCCGCCCCGGCCAACGGTACGGCTACCGGGTCCACGGCCCCTACAACCCCAGCGAGGGGCACCGCTGCAACCCTTCGAAGCTGCTGCTCGACCCGTACGCCAGGTCGATCGACGGCGAGGTGACGTGGGACCCCGCGGTGTTCCCCTACCGCCTCGGCGAGAGCGACGACGTGGTGGAGGAGACCGACAACGCCCCCTTCATGCCCAAGTCCGTGGTGATCAACCCCTTCTTCGACTGGTCCACCGACCGCCCCCCCCGCCACCGCTGGCACGACACCGTGGTCTACGAGACACACGTCAAGGGCCTGACGAAGCTGCACGCGGGGGTCCCGGAAGAGTTCCGGGGGACGTACGCCGGCCTCGCCACTCCCGCGGTGGTCGACTACCTGCGCCGCCTCGGCGTCAGCGCCGTCGAACTGCTGCCCGTGCACCAGTTCATCCACGACAGCCACCTCGCCGAGAAGGGGGTGCGCAACTACTGGGGCTACAACTCGATCGGCTACTTCGCTCCCCACAGCGAGTACAGCGCCGGGGGCCAGGACGGCGAGCAGGTCCAGGAGTTCAAGTTCATGGTGAAGACCCTGCACGAGGCGGGCATCGAGGTGATCCTCGACGTGGTCTACAACCACACCGCCGAGGGCAACCACCTGGGCCCGATGCTGTCGTTCCGGGGAATCGACAACGCCGCCTACTACCGGCTCGTGCCCGAGGACCGGCGCTTCTACAAGGACTACACCGGGACCGGCAACAGCCTCAACATGCGCCACCCCTCGGTGCTGCAACTCATCATGGACAGCCTGCGGTACTGGGTGACCGAGATGCACGTCGACGGATTCCGGTTCGACCTCGCCGCGACCCTCGCCCGGGAGCTGCACGACGTCGACCGCCTCTCTGCGTTCTTCGACCTCATCCAGCAGGACCCCGTCGTCAGCCAGGTCAAGCTCATCGCCGAGCCCTGGGACGTCGGGGAGGGCGGCTACCAGGTCGGCAACTTCCCCACCTTGTGGTCGGAGTGGAACGGCAAGTACCGGGACTGCATCCGGGACTTCTGGCGGGGCCAGGACCAGACCCTCGGGGAGTTCGGTGCCCGCATCACCGGCAGCTCCGACCTCTACGAGTGGAGCGGCCGCCGGCCCTATGCCAGTGTCAATTTCGTCACCGCCCACGACGGCTTCACCCTGGCCGACCTCGTCTCGTACAACGAGAAGCACAACGAGGCCAACGGCGAGGACAACCGCGACGGGACCGACGACAACCGGTCATGGAACTGTGGGGTCGAGGGCCCGACCGACGACCCGGACATCCTGGCGTTGCGGGCAACCCAGATGCGCAACTTCCTCGCCACGCTGATGCTCTCCCAGGGGATCCCGATGCTGCTCGGCGGCGACGAGATGGCAAGGACCCAGAACGGCAACAACAATGCCTACTGCCAGGACAACGAGATCTCGTGGTACCACTGGGAGCTCGCCGAGCAACATGCCGAACAGGTCGAGTTCACCCGGCGGCTCATCGAGTTCCGGATGGCCCACCCGATCTTCCGTCGCCGCCGCTGGTTCCAGGGCCGGCCGATCCGGGGCAGCGCCGAGCGAGACATCGCCTGGTTCACGCCCGAGGGCTCGGAGATGACCGAGGAAGACTGGGAGCAGGGCCACGCCCGGTCCATCACCGTCTTCCTCAACGGCGAGGCGATGGCCGAGCCGGATCAGCGCGGGGAGCCCGTGTCCGACGCCACCTTCCTCTGGCTGGTGCACGCCCACTACGAGCCGCTGGCCTTCGTCGTCCCCACCGAGGAGTGGGGAAGGTCGTGGACCGTCGTCTTCGACACCGCGGAGCCGGGTGGGGGCTTCGACGCGGAGGGGCTCATCTACGGAGCCGGGGAGGAGATCAAGGTGAAGGCCCGCTCCCAGGTGCTGCTGCAGCGTGACTGATCTCGTCGGCACGTACCGGGTCCAGCTCCGGCCGGGATTCGGGTTCGACGAGGCTGCATCGTTGGTGGGATACCTGACGGAGCTTGGCGTCTCCCACCTCTACTGCTCGCCCTACCTCCAGGCGGCCCCCGGCAGCACCCACGGCTACGACGTCGTCGACTACAGCTGGGTCAACGAGGAGCTCGGCGGGTACGCCGCCCACGAGCGGCTCGACCGGTCGCTGAAGGACCACGGCCTCGGCCAGGTGCTCGACGTCGTGCCGAACCACATGGCCACCGGGCCCGAGAACGCCTGGTGGTGGGACGTGCTGCAGAACGGGCCGTCGAGCCGCTATGCCGGGTACTTCGACATCGACTGGCACGGCCCCGAGTCCCGGCTGCGCAACAAGGTGCTCCTGCCGATCCTCGGGAACCACTACGGGCGGGTGCTGGAGTCCGGCGACATCCGCCTCGTCCGCTCCGGGGCGTCGTTCCAGGTGACCTGCCCGGGTCACGTGATGCCGGTGACGCCCGAGTCCCTCGACCGGATGCTCCAGGTGGCGGCCGGCCGGAGCGGGTCCGACGAGCTGGAGAGCATCGGTGCCGCCCTCGGGCGCCTGCCGCCCGGCACCGCCACCGACCCCGAATCCGTGCGCGAGCGCGAGCGCGATGGCGGCGTCTTCCTCGGGGCGCTCGCCCGGCTGCTCGACGAGCGGCCCGGCGTGGCCGCCGGCGTCGACGCCACGATGGACCTCGTCAACGGCGACCCCGACACCCTCGACAGCATCCTCGAGCGGCAGAACTACCGGCTCGCCTACTGGCGCACCGCCGGGCGCGACCTGCCCTACCGCCGCTTCTTCGACATCAACACGCTCGTCGGCCTCAACATGGAGCGGGAGGACGTCTTCGCGTCCACGCACCTGCTCGTGCTGCGCTGGCTGGCGCAAGGGGTCCTCGACGGCATCCGCATCGACCATCCCGACGGCCTGCGCGACCCGGAAGATTACCTTCGCCACCTGAAGGAGCGCGCGCCCGATGCCTGGGTCGTCGTGGAGAAGATCCTGCAGCCGGGCGAGCCGCTGCGCCGCTCGTGGCCCGTCGCGGGCACGACCGGCTACGACTTCACCAACCGTGCGAACGGCCTCTTCGTCGACGCCGCCGCCGAGGGACCCCTCACGGAGCTGTACCAGGAGCTGACCGGCGAGACCCGGGACTTCGAGGAGATCGCCTCCGACGCCAAGCTCGAGGTCATGCAGCAGGTGCTGGCCAGCGACGTCAACCGCCTGACCGAGTTGCTCGTGCAGATCTGCGAGCTGCACCGCCGCTACCGGGACTACACCCGCCACGAGCTGCACGAGGCGCTCCGGGAGTTCATGGCCGGCCTTGACGTCTACCGGACCTACGTCAATGCCGACGAGGGCCGGATCGACCCCGAGGATCGGGTCATCGTCGGCCGGGCCGCGGAGGCAGGCCAGCGCAGCCGCCCGGACCTCGACCCGGAGCTGTTCGAGTTCCTGTACCGGCTCTTGACGCTGGATCTGCGGGGCCACCTCGAGACCGAGCTGGTCATGCGGCTCCAGCAGATCTCGGCGGCGGTGATGGCCAAGGGGGTCGAGGACACCGCCTTCTACCGCTACTTCCGGCTGGTGTCCCTGAACGAGGTGGGCGGTTCGCCGGAGCGCTTCGGCATGGCGGTGGAGGAGTTCCACCGCACCAACACCGAGATCGCCGCAGCATGGCCCCGCACGATGGTGACACTGTCTACCCACGACACGAAACGGGGCGCCGACGTGCGGGCGCGCATCAACCTGCTGTCGGAGATCCCCGACCGCTGGGCGGATGCTGCCCGGGCCTGGATGAAGGCCAACGACAAGCACCGCTCGGGGGGCTGGCCCGACCACAACATCGAGTACCTGCTGTACCAGACCCTGGTGGGGGCCTGGCCGATCAACGAGGAGCGGATCCTGGCCTACCTGCAGAAGGCGTCCAAGGAGGCCAAGGAACACACCTCCTGGACCGACCCCAATCCCGGCTACGACGACGCCCTGGCGGCGTTCGTCCGCGGCGTGATGCGCGACGACGAGTTCCAGCGGGAACTGCGCGCCTTCGTCCGGCCGCTGCTGGTGCCCGGGTGGGTCAACGGGCTGGCCCAGATGCTGCTGCTGCTCACGTCCCCGGGGGTCCCCGACGTGTACCAGGGGACCGAGCTGTGGGACCTCAGCCTCGTGGACCCCGACAACCGCCGGCCGGTCGACTTCGCCCACCGGCGAAGGATGGCGGACCAGCTCCGGCGCACGAGGCCGGACCGCCTGTGGGCCGAGGTCGAGTCCGGGCTTCCCAAGCTCGCCGTCGTCCGGGCTGCCCTCGCCGTGCGGCGGCGGCTGCCTGGCGTGTTCGCGGGCACGAGCCAGTACCGGCCGCTTGAGGCCACCGGGCCGGCGGCGGACCGGGTCGTCGCCTTCTGCCGGGGCGGGGTCGCAGTGATGGTCGTGCCGCGCCTCGCCATGGAGATCACCGGGGGCCACGACGGAACGTGGGCGCTGGCCCCCGGCCCGGCGACGGAGACGTCGGTGACCCTACCGCCCGGCCGCTGGAGAGACGAGATCTCCGGGGACGAGCACGAGGCGACGGTCCTCCTGCCGGCCCTGCTGTCGGTGCTGCCCGTGGCCCTCCTGACCCGCATCACGCCCCAATGACTTCCATGACGCGCTTCACGGTCTGGGCCCCCGAGGCGGACGCGGTGGGCCTCGTCACGACGTCGGAATCCGTGGGGCCGGCGCCGATGTCCCGCTCGGAGCTGCGGGGCTGGTGGGAGATCGACCTCGCCGACGCCGGCCCCGGGACCGACTACTGGTTCGTGGTGGATGGCTCGGAGCCACTGGCTGATCCCCGTTCGCCCTGGCAGCCGGCAGGGATCGACGGGCCCTCGCGCGTGCTCGACCACGGCACGTTCCCCTGGACCGACGGTGGCTGGCGGGGCCGCACCGCCAAGCAGCTTGCAGAGGGCGCCATCTACGAATTCCACGTGGGGACGTTCACGCCCGAAGGGACGTTCCTCTCCGCCATCGAACGGCTGGACCACCTCGTCGACCTCGGCATCCGGGCGGTCGAGATCATGCCGGTCAGCGAGTTCTCCGGGGACCGGGGGTGGGGCTACGACGGGGTCTTCCTCTACGCGCCTCACCACGCCTACGGCACCCCAGACGACCTGAAGCACCTTGTCGACGCCTGCCACGCCCGGGGGCTGGCGGTCCTGCTCGACGTCGTCTACAACCACCTGGGCCCGGTCGGCAACGTGCTGGAGCGCTTCGGCCCGTACTTCACCGTCAAGTACGCGACGCCCTGGGGCAAGGCCGTCAACTTCGACGGCCCCGAAAGCGACCAGGTCCGGGACTTCTTCATCCGCAACGCCCAGATGTGGCTCGTCGAGTACCACTTCGACGGGTTGCGGCTCGACGCGGTCCACGCCATCTTCGACCAGTCGGCAGGCCACTTCCTCGAGCACCTCGCCGTCTGGGTGCGGACCCTGTCGGGGTCGCTGCAACGGGACATGGTGCTCGTGGCCGAGAACGACCTCAACGACCCCCGGTTGGTCCGGCCCCGGGCACTCGGCGGCTACGACCTCGACGGTATGTGGAACGAGGACTTCCACCATGCCCTCCACACCGTGCTCACGGGCGAGCGGGACGGCTACTACGAGGACTTCGGGACCATCGGCGAGCTGGCGCAGTGCTTCACGACGGGCTTCGTCCACGACGGACGCTACTCGCGCTTTCGCCGGCGCCTGCACGGCAAGTCTCCGGTCGGCGTGCCCGGCCACGGCTTCGTCGGCTTCCTGCAGAACCACGACCAGGTGGGCAACCGGGCCTTGGGCGAGCGCAGCGCTGCCCTCATGAGCCTGGGCCGCCTGAAGGTGGGGGCCGCGCTCGTGCTCGCCTCGCCGTTCATCCCCATGCTGTTCCAGGGCGAGGAGTGGGGGGCCTCGACGCCGTTCCTCTACTTCACCGACCACCGGGACCCGGCCCTCGCCGCCGCGGTCGGGAAGGGCCGGCGCAGCGAGTCCGCCGCCTCCGGCTGGCGGCCAGACGAGATCCCCGACCCCCAGGCCCCCGAGACGTTCGAGCGCTCCAAGCTCCGGTGGGACGAGGTGGGCGAGGCCCCGCATGCCGAGCTGCTCGACTGGCACCGCCGGCTGCTCGAATTGCGCCGCCGCCTGCCCGACCTCACGGACTGGATCGCCTTTGGAGACCTCGACAGCGTCCGCTACAGCGAGGAGGGCCGGTGGCTGCGCGTCCGCAGGGGCGACGTCGAGATCCTGGTGAACCTGTCGGGGGCGCCGCTGGAGCTGCTCGTCGGCGGCGAGGCGGTCCTGGAGCTTGCCTCGGACCCAGACGTGAAGCTGTCACCCCCGGTGCTGCTCCTGCCGGCGGACACCGTGGCGCTGGTCACCGGCGGGGGCCCCGTGGGCTGACGCCCGGCGCCGGCTGGCCCGCCGAATTCGAACCGGTGCCCACCCAGAGTGGTCGCCGAGCGGGGTTGAGGTACCGCGGGCGACACCGAGTCGTCCGGTTTCGCGCCGGCCTGACTGATGTTTCCTACGTTCCGCAGGTCAGGGTGTGGTTTCAGTTCGAATTTTGGGCATTGTCGTTGCGGCGGCTTCTGGCTTGTGAAGGTTCCCGGCGATCTCGTTCCAGGATGGCCGCGGACAGCTTCTCG
>WNEZ01005856.1_pt1 | contig 16249 bp, 10 predicted proteins | sample 5400521 | NCBI WGS metagenome assembly WNEZ01 (sample SAMN13153339, study PRJNA577476) | soil metagenome | isolation source: 120 cm saprolite under Douglas fir tree site 2 hole 1 replicate 1 | place: USA:California | collected 2015-04-18
GTCAAGATATGATCTTTCACCTGCTCAGCTCTGGTGGTTGCTACCTCTCTGTCGAAGGGGACCCTACGCCTCTGCGAGTCGAAGATGGGGCTGTCCTGCTCTTCCCTTTCGGGCACGCTCACTCTACCTGTGACGAACTGACTTCACCCCTGACTCAAGTCGTGCATGTGGCGTATTCCGCGCAACGCGAGTACCAGGGCTGGCCTTCCGCGTCCGATGAGTCAAAGATGGTTGTCCTCTGTGGCGCGTTCCATGTGGAGCATCCCGGAGCTTTTCCCTTGCTCCACAGCTTGCCAAAAGTTATTCATATTCCCGCAGAACAGGGCCGCACGGTGCAGGGCTTCGCCGAGATTGTGCATTTGATCGCACGTGAAGCGGCCACGCCTCGGCTGGGCGCGCAGGTGATGCTCAGGCGATTAACCGAACTGCTCTTCATTCACGTGATCCGGGTCTGGATCGAGCAGCAAGCGGGAGCCTCCACAGGATGGGTAGCGGCGCTACGCGATCAGCCTATCAGCACAGCTCTTGGCCTGATTCATCACTCGCCCGAACATGGGTGGAAGGTCGAGGAACTGGCAGAGGCGGTGGCCCTCTCCCGCTCAGAATTCTCCGCTCGCTTTACCCGTCTGGTGGGTGAGCCCCCTATCACGTATCTCACCCGTTGGCGCATGCACCGAGCAACCCGCTTGCTCAAGGACAATGTCGAGATAGAAAAGATCGCAGAGCTTCTCGGCTATGAATCGGGAGTAGCCTTTCACAAAGCCTTCAAGCGAGAAGTCGGCATGCCCCCGGCCAGGTATCGAAAGCTCGGGTAACCAGTCGAAACGCCCGCCTCGATCCCACTCCCGTGCGAAGCTTTCGCTTGATCGACCCCAGATGCGCAAGCGTGTCACCATGCGCAGGTGTTCGCGTTCATTGAGGGTGTATGGTGTAAATCCCAACATTAAATTGATCGCTTTTACAACAATTATCTTGGTGAGCAAGCTGTAAATCCCAACATTAAATTGATCGCTTTTACAACAAGTATCCTGGTGAGCAAGCCATCCTGAACGAGAGGTAGCTCTCAGATAACGTAACTATTCAGTAGGGGGGTCAGAAAACGGGAAGAACGGGATGCCCCGAAAGCGTGTGATCGAGTGCAGACAGGAGTTCGACCCCTTGCTTGCGTAAGGTCGAAAGATAGCTGCGAATGCGACAAAACATCGCCACCCCATTCTCAGTGCGGAAGCAACCGGAGACCTTTTGCTGCACCTTAATCATGCGCAAATCCCGCTCCGCGAGGTTATTGTCGAATGGCACGGCAAAATCGTGCAAAAAGCGGAGCACGGCCCATTTGCCCTGCGAGAGTCGATCAAGCAAGTTGCGTGCAGGGCTTTGTTTGGGCCTGCCTCGTGTGCGCTTCTCGGGAGGTGGCGCAGCGGGATTGGCGGTGTAGCCTTCGGCGAGGAGCTCGTCATAGCGACGATAAAAGCGTGCCAGCACCAGCACATCCAATTCTGGCTTGCCTTCGGCTTTGGCTCGCTCAACCTCGGCTTTCATGTCCAGCAGCAGGTCTTTCATCTTGCGCGCCCAGGACTGCTTGAGTTCTTCTTCGACAAAGGTCAGCTCCCGCAGGTGATGCACATTACAGAGCGCCTGCGTGAAGGAGTAGCCCTGATAGCTCACCAACCCATCATGGACGCTGGTGCCACCAAACTTTGGAGCAATGCCAATCGCATTGAGAGCCTCACGTCCGCGGCTGCGATGAGCCGCGTAGTGGGTCAGCCGATCCGTCGAGCTGACGTGGACCCACCAGCCAGCTTTGCCAACCCGCAGTCCCGTTTCATCCTGATTGAGCACGCGGGCCTTCACCAGTGCCGCTTTGAGTTGGGTTTCTACTTCCGCCAACTGCTGATGGCAGGTTTGGACAAAGCGAGCAATGCTGGAGGCCTGGAGCTGAATGCCCAGCAGATCCCGTAACACCTGACTCGCACGAGCGTAGGGCACGGCTTGGCCTTCCAGCAGAGCAACGGCTAGCGCGGCAATCCCTGTCCCATACTGTGCTGGCGCTTTGACGGAGACAGGAAAGCTGGCTCGTGTCAGATGAAAACAGGTCGGACACTGTTTCTCCTCAACGCGATGTTCGGTCACCCAGAGCCGCTTGACCGGCAGGTCCATCACCTGGCGTCGCTCTGGCAGTTCTGCTGGGTGCTCACGCAGATCAGGCTTCCAGTGTTCACAGCGCTCGACGGCATGTATGAGCACCTCATCGGGGATCTCGACCTGCTGGAGGTGATGCCCCCGATGGCGCATCTCGCCCACCGGGCTTCTTGCCGCTCTTTTTCCGCAAGCTCTTGGGCGGACGCACAAAACGATCGGAGGAAGGAGGCAAACTACTATTGTGGCTATCTTTGGCCTGTTGCCCTTCCAGCGCTCTCACGCGCTCGTGCAGATACTCAATAGCCATGATCGCTTGCTTGAGTCCTTCGCGTAAGTTCTCATTCGCTTGGTGTGCCTGTTCCAGCTCTTCGTCTTTGCGCCGCAACGCTTCGCACAAGGCCGTCTTCTCGGCTCGCAGCTGGTCCAGTTCTTCGTCTTTGGTCATGCCGCTACTCTAGCAGATCGCCCGTGATCCTGCAACTGCATAGCCCTACTGAATAGTTACGTTATCTGAGAGATGGCTGAACGACTTGTTCACCAGGATAATTGTGGGATTTTCGCCAGAATAATGTTGGGATTTACACGTTTCACATGGTATTTGCGATGCGTCAAGCATATAAAGTTTGAGTTTGGTTGTCAAGAGGGCTGGCAATCTTGACAACGGAAAACGAACAACGTAGAATATATGTGTAAGTACACCAAAAATTTTATTGAAGAAAATGCCCTGCAATATTTTTGTCAGCTTTCCTTTGATCGGCAGAGAGAACAAAAAGGAGTAATCAGATGACTGTACCTGTTGACCCCTCTTCAGCAACCAACCGCTACTTTGGACAGAGTATCAAGCGCCGCGAAGACCCGAAGTACCTCACCGGCCAGAGCCACTACACCGATGATCTCACGCCTTCGGGCACCCTCTATGCCGCCATAGTACGCTCACCCTATGCCCATGCGCGTATTGCCAGTATCAACATCGAGGAAGCTCAAAAGAGGCCCGGTGTGGTCGCCGTCTACACGGGAGCCGATCTGCGAGGCCGCATAGCGCCACTACCATGCACCTGGATCTTTCCCGGGATGAAAGTGCCAGTCCATCCTGTCCTGGCATTCGAGACAGTACGCTACGTCGGTGATGGCGTGGCGGTCGTCGTCGCCGAGGATCGTTACGCGGCAGAGGATGCGCTTGACGCCATCCAGATCGACTACGAACCGTTCGAGGTTGTGACCAACCAGGAACAAGCGATGCAGCCTGGAGCGCCAACCATTCACGACAACGTGCCGCAGAATATTGCCACGGTGTGGCGTAATGGCAAGGGCGACTTCGCCCAGGCAGTGACCTCAGCCGACGTGCATCTCAAGCAACGCCTCATTAACCAGCCCCTTATTCCTACTGCGCTGGAACCGCGAGCAGTGCTGGCCCAGTATACACCTGCCACGCAGGAGCTGGTGCTCTTCACCTCAACGCAGGCACCACACCTGGTCCGGCGTTTACTCTCCGAGACCATCAACATCCCTGAGCACAAGCTGCGCGTGATCGCTCCAGACGTGGGCGGCGGTTTTGGCTCGAAACTGCACTTCTATGCCGAAGAAGCGCTCTGTGCGTTTCTTGCGCGTGAACTGGGCCGTCCCGTGAAGTGGTGCGAGACGCGCAGTGAGAATTTTCTGGCAACGACGCATGGGCGTGACCACATTCAAGATGTGGAGATTGCGGCTCTGCGTGATGGGACCATTACCGGGCTCAAGGTCACCAGCTCTGCCAACCTGGGTGCCTACCTCTCGACGATGGGCCCTGGCATCCCAACCCTTAACTTTGGCCTGATGGTCTCAGGCACCTACGCCATCCCGGTCATTGACTGCACCGTGTACGGGGTGCTGACCAACACCACGCCCGTTGACACCTATCGTGGGGCAGGACGTCCTGAAGCCACCTACCTGATCGAGCGCGCCATCGACCTCGTCGCCCGCGAGCTTGGCATGGACCCGGCTGCCATACGGCACAAGAACTTTATCCCTCCCCAGGCGTTTCCGTTTACGACCGCAGCCGGCATCATCTATGACAGCGGCAATTATCCCGCCAACCTGAGCCGGGCGCTGGAACGCATTGGCTACCAGGAGCAGCGCAAACGCCAGGAAGAACTCCGGCAACAGGGGCGCTACCTGGGTATCGGGATCAGCACCTATGTCGAATTCTGTGGCATGTCCCCAACCAGATTGCTCCCGCGCATTGGCTTCGAGCGCGGGGGCTGGGAGAGTGCCTTGGTACGCGTCCACCCCAATGGCACGCTGACGGTGTACTCCGGCTCGTCAGCCCATGGCCAGGGCCATGAGACGAGTTTCGCGCAGATCGCGGCCGACGAACTGGGCTTGCCCATCGAGGATATCGCCATTGTCGAAAACGATACCGCTCAGGTGCCTTTTGGCAACGGCACCTTTAACTCACGTTCCATGCCGGTCGGTGGCTCTGCCATCAAGCAAAGCCTCGAGAAGATCATCGTCAAAGCCAAAAAATTCGCTGCCCATCTGTTGGAAGTAGCCGAGGAAGACATCCTGTTCCAGAACGGGGAGTTCGCCGTGAGGGGCACCCCATCCCGCGTCTTGACCTTCAAAGATGTCAGCCGCGCGGCCTACCTGGCCTCTGACTATCCTGCCGGCCTCGAACCGGGCCTGGAAGAGCAAAGCTTTTATGATCCTGTGGCTCTTACCTCTCCATTTGGTTCTTACGTCGCGGTCGTCGAGGTCGACGCGGAAACGGGGGAGATTACGATTGAGCGGTTTGTCGCGGTGGATGATTGCGGCAACATTATCAACCCCTTGCTGGCAACCGGACAGGTCCATGGTGGACTCGCCCAGGGCATAGGGCAGGCGCTCTTCGAGGGCGCGGAGTACAACGAGCAGGGACAACTGCTGACCGGTACCCTGATGGACTATGCCATCCCACGAGCCGAAGACCTGCCCACCTTCGAGACGGACCACACCGTCACTCCCACCCCGGTCAACGCCTTAGGCGTCAAGGGAATCGGCGAGGCTGGCGCCATCGGAGCGCCTCCCGCCATTGTGAACGCTGTGGTTGATGCGCTCGCTCCCTTCGGCATCCGGCACCTGGACATGCCGCTGAAGCCAGAGAAGGTCTGGCAAGCGATACAACGGGCCAGGAAGGGCGAGTAGAATGAGCTAATCCACCGTGAGGTACTGTAAACTGAAAAACTGTCGCTCATCCGTCCATACCTGTTTCACACTGAAGCCTGCGGTTGCCGCCAGTTGTGCAAATTCTTCCAGCGTATATTTGTAAGAACTTTCTGTCCAGATGCTCTCACCTAGCTTGAAGGAAATCTCGATGTCCCCTATGTGCACTTCCTGTTTTTTGAGACTGACCAGGTGCATCTCTATCCGACTTTCACTAGGATTGTAGAAGGCGTAGTGACCAAATTGTTCAAGCCGGAAATCGGCGTCAAGCTCCACATTGATGCGCGCAAGTATGTGCTTATTAAACTGCGCCGTAACCCCTTGTGAGTCGTTATAGGCGCGATGTAGGATATTGAAATCTTTCTTCAAATCCACACCGATGAGCAAACCACCACCTTTACACATCTTAGCAATCTGCCGCAGAAAGCGCTTTGCCGGTTCACGGTCAAAATTGCCTATGGTTGATCCGGGGAAATAGGCGATCCTGCGGAAAACCGGTCTTGCAGGCAAAGGTATCTCGAAATCGCTCGTGTAATCGGCACAGACGGGAAGGACTTCCAATTCTGGATACACTGCCGCAAGCGTTGCTACCGCGTGGAGCAGATACTCTTTAGAAATGTCTATGGGCACGTAAGCAGCCGGAGTTTGCAGGGAATCCAGCAGCCTGCGGGTCTTTGTACTGCTTCCACTGCCATACTCGATGAGCAGACAATTTGGCCCAAACAGCGATACCATCTCAGCCATCTGCTCCCGCATGATGCTGAGTTCTGTGCGGGTAAGGTAATATTCATCCAGTTCACAAATCTGGTCGAACAGTCGCGAACCGAACTCATCGTAAAAGTATTTCGAGGGCAGTTCTTTGGGCATTTTCAGCAGGCCCTGCAATACCTCTTCGCGAAAGGTGGCCCGCTCCGGCTCATAGTTATAGAGCCGGAGCGGGCTATGCCTATCCTGGAACATCTCACACCTCCCGCGCTAGTCGAATGCCCATGAATTGCCACTGCGCATCGGCGGGGAAAAAATTGCGGTATGTGGGGCGGATATGCGAGAGCGACGTCGCACAGGAGCCGCCGCGCAGCACATACTGATTACACATGAACTTCCCATTGTATTCACCGACTGCGCCTGCTGCCGGTCTAAAACCTGGATAGGGGGAATACGAGCTTTGTGTCCATTCCCATACATCTCCATACATCTGCGCGAGTTTCCCACCTGTCGCAGCAACGTTCAGAGGCGCAGGATGAAACAGGCCGCTCTCGACAAAATTGCCCTCCACAGGCACATCTTGCACTGCAACCTCCCACTCGGCTTCGGTGGGCAGCCGCGCTCCTGCCCAGCGAGCATACGCATCGGCCTCGTAATAACTGACATGGCAGACCGGCTCAGCCTTGTCGACTTCACGCAGCCCGCTCAGGGTCATCACCATCCAACGACCATCGATGTTTTCCCAGTATAAGGGAGCCTTCCACTCCTCTGCACGCACCTTAGCCCAGCCCTCGGAGAGCCACAGTAGCGGACTCTCATAGCCTCCATCTTGCATAAACTCCAGGTACTCACCATTTGTTACCAGGCGGGATGCAAGCTGGAACGGCTGCACAAACTGCCGGTGTCGAGGCCCCTCGCTGTCAAAGCTAAACCCCTTACCCTCATAGCCGACCCAGTACACTCCTTCGGGAAAGGAAATCCATTCCATTGGCGGCACACTGGAAGCAGCTATTGCTCGTGGCAGGTAAGCAGGATAGAGAGGATTACATGCAAGTACATGCTTGATATCCGTGACCATCAGCTCCTGGTGTTGCTGCTCGTGATGCAGGCCAAGCGTCATGATGGGCGTGAGTTCCGCAAGCTGTCTCCCATCGACCCCCTCCAGTAGACCAAGCACATGTTCATCAACGTAGCGCCGATACTCGTAGGTCTCTTTCACCGTAGGCCGTGAGATCAGGCCACGCTTGGGCCGACAATGCCGTTCGCCAAGCGTATTGTAGTAGGAATTGAAGAGATAGGCATACTGCGGATGAAGAGACTTGTAACCAGAAAGAGCAGGCGAGAGCAGAAAGGTCTCCCAAAACCAGGTGACATGAGCCAGGTGCCACTTGGTGGGGCTGACATCCGGCATCGACTGAATGACGTAATCTTCGGTGGCAAGCGGCTCACAGAGTTGCTCAGTAAAGCTGCGAACTTGCTTGTATCGCTCTACGAAATAGCGGTTGGACAGGTCTTCGGTAACCATCTGGTTTGCCTGTTTGAACGTCGTCAATGTGCATTCTCCTTACAAGGAACCTCTACGGCATGAGTAGCAGTATTCATGAGGCAAGCTCCTTCGTTGAACCAAGAACCCCCTGCATTCTATGCAGGGGAGTGTCAGATTAGGACATGTTGACTCTAGTATATCCAGTGGCGCAACATTAGCAAACTGCACCCGCTCATACAGTCTTCGCCGGCAGGATTTTGTTACAAGTGCGGTATCACGCCTGGCACTCCTTGCGGGTGCCAGGCTTCCAAACTTTCAAGCAGTCACTATCCTAATACGGTTGACAGGCAATAAAGTTTACTATAAGACCTGGAAAGGTAACTATTCAGGAGGGGGCGCCGTGTGACGCTAGTCCTTAAGCTCGTTGCGCATCCCGTGGGCCTGTCTTCTCCAAGAGAAAATTGCTCCTTGCTTGTTGCAAGGAGCAGAAGAGCGGCGCTCTTTCACGTCCAGGTGCAGGAGCCGGGTTGCACGCGTTGCAAAACGAGCACTAGTATTCCAACGAGACTTCGCACCTGTCATGCTGAGCGCACGCGAAGCATCTCGGCTTTCTCTCCGTGCAGAGACCCAAAGCTCGCGCTCAGGGTGACAGATCGCCATCCCCTGTGCTCAGGCCATGCTCCACACCTGTCTCGTTGTAATACTAGTGCTCCCTCGTGACTGGGACTGAGAGCAAGAGACGAGCGACTTCCTCTGGGCCATCTAGCTGCGGCCAGTGTCCTTTGGGCAGCAGGAACAGCTCGGAAGTGGGAAACGCTTCGTGGAAATGTTCAGCCACCCCTGGATTCAGGTAGGGATCATCCGCTCCAAAGATGATGCGGACGGGCCGATCAAAGGTCTTGAGGAGAGGCAGGCGTTGCGTATCCGCTCGCAGCGTGGCCTGCAGGTCGCTCGTCAGGTGGATGAAAGCCGGGAAGGTGCTCGGTGTGTCTGCAAACTGGTGCAAAACTGTTGGCAGCAGTGTTCCCTGCCCTGGAGCCGCCGCGCCGAACTGTTCCCCCTGCCAGGTGAGGAGCCACCGGGCCACATTCGGTTCCCGGGCCATCGCCCTGGTCAAGGCTGCATAGGCCGGGTCGGCAAAGAGTGCAATGACCTCGGGGAAGCGCAGGGTCGGTGCATCGGCATAGTAAGTGTTGAGTAACACCAGCGCGGACACCCGCTCGGGATGGTCGAGAGCCCAGTTGATGGCCACCGGGCCGGAGGCATCATGCGCCACCAACACAACCTGCTCCACCCCCAGGGCATCAAGTACCGCCTGCAAATCCCCTTCTTGCTGTTTGGAAGTATAGGGATAGTCCATCGGTTTGTCAGAGTATCCCCAGCCCAGAAAGTCGAAGGTGATGACCTGGCGACCGCGCAGATAGGGAATCAGGCGGTCGTAGATGTGCAAGTTATCGGGAAAACCGTGCATGAGGACCAACGCTGGACCAGTGCCGGCATAGTGGCGTGCATAGATCGTCGAGGCTCCACGCAGGATTCTATGCTCGGTGTAGGAGCGTTCTTGGACCGTACTGGTTTGCCTATCTTCTTGTAGAGGTGGTGCATGCTGTGGTGTGTGTTCTGAGGTAATCATTCCTCCTGTCACCTCAGCCACCAGCTCCTCCAGCTTTTGCTCCACAAGCTGTGCTACCGGTGCAATCTCCGGGTTTGGATACTGGGCAAGCTGCGAGGTGAAACGTTCATAGGCGACAAAAGCGTTGCCTGCACGATTCTCGTACACTGCCAGCCGCAGTGGAGCATATAAGGCAACTTCTGGCGCGTGTTCAATCATCTGGATGGCAAGCAGCGGATTGCCAATCGCATACTGGACAGCTCGCGTAGGTTTGCCTCCCAGGGTGAGCAGGGCTCCCTGGTCGAACTTACCTAAGATGGTAAAACCGCTTGTCCCAAGCTGCTGCTCGATGATCTGGACGGCCTGCTCCCAGGATGCATTGGTAGTGATCAATTCTCGCGCAATTTTATTCCAGTCTGCTCGCAGACCCAGTTGCGCTTCAAGAGCTTCAATCACCTGTTCATACGATCGGCCTGATGCAACAACAATGTGCTCAATGGTGATCTGTGTGGTCTGTCTCATTGCTCTGTAATTCATTGATGATCTTTCCTTTCTCACTGAAGAAGTACTGCTGGCAAACAGGCCAGCGTTCTCTCCGTTGCTCTGCCATGTTCAATTCCTTACTGGGTGCGCCTTCCCGTCGAAGCCTGGAACTCGCTGTATCTGAAAAACCCGGCGACGCACCTGCTCAAAGATCCGTTGTGGTAACCAGTGGCGGAGCGCCACCAGCAGGTTGGCGCGAGGACCAACATAGGAGCGCAGAGGGGGTGCAGAGCTGGTAGCAAGTTGCACGATGCGCCTGGCCACTTGCTCGGGATCTGGCCCCTGCTCCACTTCAGCGCGGACGAACCGCATCATCGACTGGCGAGCAGACTCATAGACAGCCAGTGGTGTCGCAGGAGGCTGCGGATCGAATTTTGTGCGAAAAAGGGTGGGCTCGACTAATGACACCTTGATATTGAAAGGACGCAATTCGTCATACAGTCCCTCGATCATGCCCTCCAACGCGAATTTGCTGGATGAATAGAGACTGAGATAGGGCATAGTCACCACCCCGAGGAGAGAACTGACGGTGATAATCTGGCCGCTCCCCTGCTGGCGCATGGCAGGGAGGACCGCTTTCAGCATGCGCAGTACACCGAACACATTTGTTTCAAACTGTGCCTGCGCATCCTCCAGGCTGTTTTCTTCGAGCGCGCCACCTATGACAACGCCAGCATTGTTCACCAGCAGGTCGATGCGCCCCGTGCGTCCCAGGATCGTCTGTACACATGTCTGAACGGATGTCTCCGAACAGACGTCCAGTGGAAGCAATTCAAAGCCGCCAGCAGTGTTGTGCGCAGGAGCGCGACTGGTGCCAAACACCTGAAAGCCCTGCGCTGCCAGAAGGACCGCAGTGGCCTGGCCGAAGCCAGATGAGGCTCCGGTGACCAGCGCAACTCGTGAGAGCGTCCTCATCTTTGTTCCCCTTTCTTTAGTGTAGCTACACGTATTTATGCAAAAAAACAACCATCCAGCCCAAGAACAGCAAGAATACTGGGAGAGGCTTATGAACTTTAGGCAAGGTTCAATTTGAAGAAAAGTACTTGACAGTTTGAACAGTCACACTGTGTCACCCTGAGCGCAGCGAAGGGTCTGTCTCGATAGGCAGAGAGATGCTTCGCTGCGCTCAGCATGACAGGGCTGGAAGGGGCCGATTTATCGTGCCCACCGCCTCAGCGAAGCTTGCGGAGCGCGTTTCAATCCTTCGGCCCCCGGCAAACACAACGACATCTCCAGGTTAATTCGTTAAACCTCATTATCGTGCCCACCGCCTCAGCGAAGCTTGCGGAGCGCGTTTCAATCCTTCGGCCCCCGGCAAACACAACTCCATATCAATTCGTTAAACCTCACTAGCTGGCCGCCGCGAGAACCGCGGAGAGGTCAGCCAGCAGGCCTTCGAAGCGTTCCCGGCCAAGCGAGCGCTCGATCCTCGCCTGTGCTTCTTGCCATAGCGGCCAGGCGCGTCTAAGCGCCTGTTCCCCTTCCTGGGTCAGAAACACCAGGCGCATGCGCCGGTCTTGGCCTTCCTCAATGCGAACCAGGTGCTGTTTTGTCAGCAGCTCCAGGTTACGGGTGAGCGTCGTCCGATCCATGACCAAAAGCTCGGCCAGGTGATTGATGCTAATCGGAGCGGCGGCTTCGGCAAGCGTGGCAAGCGTGGTAAACTGCGTGACGTAGAGGCCGCTTGGGGCCAGAATCTCGTCATAGAACTGGGTGAGGACGCGATCGGTGCGCCGAATATTGCCGCAAGCACAGCGTCGCGCCTCGCTGGTAGTAAACTGATCACTCATACCCTTTCTCCTTGATTATTGAGTGTATGTACACTCATATCTTACCATGCACATGCCGCTTTGTCAAGATCACAGAAAAGCCCCTTTCAGTAATGCATAGTTTGTGGTAAAATAACGCCATAGGGTGAGCATGACTTAGGAATACGTAGCATCGACCTCGCCAGCATTGACACCTGATAAGTGGCTGTAACCTACTTCTGATGACCATCCGCTTGAGGTGCAAATCCACCACATCACCGCTCACCCCAGGAGCACCGAATGCATATTATCCACGGGACCTGGATTCCCGAAGACGCACACGAATTTATCCAGAAAGGGGCCTTCTACCTATGGGTAGAAACGGATACCCCGACGGGCACATCGCGGAGCCGTGTTGGCACCGTTCACCCCAGGCATCTAACGCAGTCAGCCCTGGCCACGTTTCTCATCGAGAAACTGGGCTTGCGAGAGCCTGCGCCTGGCGCGTTGGCTCGCACCCTGAGTACCAAATACTTTCTGCTTCCCACGGCTGCGGGCAAGCCTGCTCCCTGCTTCGAATTGCTGCGCTATGTGGATGCGGCGGAGCCGATAGAGTTTGACCTGCTACCCTGGCAGGTCTGCTGCTACCAGGTGCCAGACATCATCGCTACGCTGAACGACATCCATTTTATCGCCCTCCACGCGGCAGAGGACTTCCAACTGGGAACAGATCTCTTGTTCTGGCATCAGTATTCCCGGGCGATCAAAGGCATCATCGCCAAGGACCAGTACATCCCTGCCCTGAAGTACCGGGAGATCGCTTCCACTCCAGCCAAAGGTAAGCGGGCGAAGGACAATTCCAATTTCGAGATTCACCCCGCGTGGGAACTGCTCTCGGACACCTATGAAACGACCATCCAGCGCTATGTGGACGCCATGCCGGGCGTCTGCGCCGCGGGACTCAACAGCCCGGACGAGGCCGCATTGCTTGACAAGGAGTCTTTGCTTCGCCACTTCTCAGAATGCCTCCTGCAAGACGTTGTCACAGGGACGCCCTTTACGGCGAAATTCGACGAGCAGATCGCGAGCACGCTCCTATACAAGGCTGTTTATCCCCATCGACCGATCCTCTGGCCAGCCTCGACAGACGAGCTACAGGACTACCGGCACTGGCTGGCCTGGCGCACGAACTTCACCAGGGCGCACACGGAGACCGGTTTTACCCTCTGCTTCCGCCTGGAGGAGGCGTCCTCCACCGATATCGACAACTGGCACCTGCACTTTCTCGTCGCGTCCAGGCGCGATCCTTCGCTCAAACTGAGCCTGGACGACTACTGGTATCTCGATGCGCAGGCCCGCGCTGAGATTATCCGGCACTTCGGCCAGGATTTCGAGAAAAACCTGTTGCTGGCCCTGGGCTATGCCGCGCGTATCTATCCCAAGGTCTGGGATGGGCTGGCAACAGACCGCCCGACCGGGTGCAGCCTCACCCTGGACGAAGCCTTCGCGTTCTTAAAGGAAAGCGCCTGGGTGCTTGGAGATGCGGGCTACACCGTGATCGTGCCGGCTTGGTGGACGCCGGATGGACGGCGGCGTACAAAGGTCCGCCTCAAAACGGCGCTGCGTTCGCCCAAAGGAACAACTGCGGTCAGCCAGGGCTATTTCAGTCTCGGTGCGATCATCGCCTACGAGTACCAGTTGTCGATTGGGGGCCAGGTCGTCACGGAAGAGGAATGGCAGCAGCTCGTGAACGCGAAAACGCCCCTGGTCCAGTTCCGCGGGCAATGGATGGAACTGGATCGTGATAAAATGCAGCAGCTCCTCGAATTCTGGCAGACGCACCAGCACGAGGAGCCGGAGATCACGCTCCTGAATATGCTGAAGATGGAGGCTGAGTCAGAGGACGACCTGGAATGGGACTATGATCAGAACCTGCGCGATATGCTGTCGCGACTCCATGACAAGAATGCGTTTGCCCCCGTTAAAGATCCACAAAACTTGCAGGGAACCCTGCGCGACTACCAGAAGCGTGGCGTCGCCTGGCTCCAGTATCTTGAAAACCTGGGCTTGAACCCCTGCCTGGCAGACGATATGGGTCTGGGCAAAACCCTGGAGGTCATTGCCTGTCTGCTCAATGAGCGGGAGGAGAATGGTAGCGTGCCGCCAACCCTGGTCATCGCGCCGACATCCGTGCTGGGCAACTGGCGCAAGGAGATCGAGCGCTTCGCGCCGCAACTCCGCACGCTGGTGCATCAAGGCAGCGCGCGGCTGAAAGACAAACAAGCCTTCGCTGAGACAAGTCAGACGTACGATGTCATCCTGACCTCTTTTGCGCTGGCCCGCCTGGACGAAAAGCTCTTGCAGAGTCTGAAATGGCATCGCGTGGTGGTCGACGAGGCTCAGAACATCAAGAATCCACAGGCCGCCCAGACGCGCGCGATTCTCAAGCTCGCCGCTCCGCGTCGGCTTGCCTTGACCGGTACGCCCGTCGAGAACCGTATGCGCGACCTGTGGTCCATCTTCAACTTCCTCAATCCGGGCTACCTGGGCAAGGAAGCACAGTTCCGCAAGACTTTCGAGTTGCCCATCCAAAAAAATAACGATGTAGCTACATCGGCAACCTTAAAGAGGCTGGTAGAGCCTTTTATCTTGCGGCGTGTCAAAACCGACAAACGCATTATCGACGACCTGCCGGAGAAGATCGAGCAGAAGATGTATTGCACGCTCTCGTCCGAGCAAGCCTCACTCTACGAGGCCGTCGTCAAAGATGTCACGGAGCAACTGAATGATGCCGAGGGCATTCAGCGCAAGGGCCTGATCTTGTCCACTTTGCTGAAACTCAAGCAAGTCTGCAACCATCCGGTGCAGTTCCTGCAGGACGGCAGCGCGTTTACCACCGAGCGTTCCCACAAGCTCCAGCGGCTTGGCGAGATGATCGAAGAAGTGATTGACAGCGGTGAGAGCGCGCTGATTTTCACCCAGTTTACCGAGATTGGAGGCGAACTGGAGCGCCATCTCGCGCAGGTCCTGCACTACAACACCTACTATCTGCATGGTGGAACCAGCGTGGCACGGCGGGAACGCATGATTACCGAGTTTCAAGACCCCGAGACGGAGCCGTCGGTGTTTATTCTCTCGCTGCGGGCAGGCGGCGTGGGCCTGAATCTGACAAAAGCGAACCACGTCTTCCACTTCGATCGCTGGTGGAACCCCGCGGTCGAAGACCAGGCCACCGATCGCGCTTTCCGCATCGGCCAGCGCAAGAACGTCTTCGTGCATAAATTCGTGGCCATGGGGACGCTGGAGGAGCGCATCGATGCGATGATCGAGGACAAGAAACGGCTCTCCTCGCTGGTTGTAGGGGCCGATGAGTCCTGGCTGACGGAACTCGACAACGATACCTTTAAGGAACTGATCGCGCTGCGCCGCAGTGCGGTCCTGGAGTAAAGACTATGGCACAGTTCAGCCGCACCTGGTGGGGCCAGCGCTTTATCGCGGCCCTGGAACAATTTACCGACCCTGCCCGCCTCGGGCGCGGGCGCTCCTACGCGAGTGGGGGACGCATCCTTGAGCACACGCTGGCCAACGGCACGGTCACAGCCAGGGTGCGCGGTTCGATCAACCCGTACTTTGGCGTCTACAAAGAGCCTATCTACCGGACCACCATCAAAATCAAACCGATCTCCTCCGCCAACTGGACGAAGGCCATCCGCACGATTGCATCACGGGCGGACCTGGTCACGAAACTGCTGATGAACGAGATGCCGGATACGATTGAAAATGCCTTCTCCGGGCTGGGATTGCACCTGCTGCCGCACAGTGAGAGCGATTTCGAGACCCACTGTTCATGCCCGGACTGGGCGAACCCCTGCAAGCATATCGCCGGGGTCTACTACCTCCTCGCGTCAGAGCTGGACCGCGATCCCTTCTTGATGTTCGAGCTGCGAGGATTGTCCAGGGACGCCTTGCATGCTGAACTGGTCCGCTCGCCGCTGGGGCAAATCCTGTCGTCCGCCCTGAAGTCAGAGGAAGTTCCCGCCGTGGAACCGGTCGAGTCCTATTACACTCGCCCGGCCAGAGAGCCCGATGCGGTGGTAGCCAGTCACAAAGAGTTCTGGACCGGCGCGAAAAGGCTGCCCCCACCGCCCTCCGCTCCATCGCAGCCAGGCGTCCCGGCGCTGCTGATTAAGAAGCAGGGGGATTATCCATCATTCTGGCACAAAGACGTCTCATTCATCAGCGTGATGGAAGAGCTGTACGACCGTGTACGAACGAAAAACCGGCAAATGAAATGAGACAACGAAGAGGTGCTGATTAATTACGGGGTGTATGAACAAGTTGTTGCAGCGGGGCGTAGGGACCCGATTTATCGCGTCCACGGGGTGGGGCGGGGCCACACGGTCGGTTGATTGTCTACAACTTGTTCATACACCCTTAATTACGCCGGCCCGGTATAGCCACACATGCCTACCCGTGGAGAGTTCACCACAGGCAGGAGCATCTCTTCGCCGCACTCATGCTCTTCGGCGCACGCATCGCACAACCAGCCACCGCCCTCATAGATACACTGAGCGCACACCTCGGTGGCTGGTTTGCCGCACAACTCGCAGGAGATAAGCGGAGCCTCATTTCTGGCGAGCACCCGGATAGACTTCCCCTTTGCTTCTCCTTCTCGTTCCCCCACCACCTTCAAACGCAGTTCCGTTGTCGTACCGAAGTCATACTCGTGGGAGAATTGCTGCCCCGGACTCAGAATGGTGCCCACCTTCACGCGCATACTTTTATCACCAAATTCCGGGTCTGGATAAGAGGCGTAGGAGGCCCCTGCGATGTCAAATT
>WNEZ01003968.1_pt1 | contig 16238 bp, 22 predicted proteins | sample 5400521 | NCBI WGS metagenome assembly WNEZ01 (sample SAMN13153339, study PRJNA577476) | soil metagenome | isolation source: 120 cm saprolite under Douglas fir tree site 2 hole 1 replicate 1 | place: USA:California | collected 2015-04-18
GGCCCAGCCTCACCCTTCGGCCCATCAATCTCCGCACCTCGAACGATTCTGATCATGCTGCGACCTCGATGCGCGGCGGCCGGCCGCTCGCCCAGTCGGACAACACACACCGAACGAGGTTGCTGACGGTTCTGGCTTCCGCCTCGGCGACCTTCTCGATCATCTCGATCGTGCGCGGGTCCAGCCGCACGCTCACCTGATTGCGCTTCGTATCAGACATGCAACGTCTCCAATTTTGCGCAGTAGAACCGCTGCCACCACCGACCGCAAAGCACCGACGACGTATGCAAAGATGCCCGCGATCCCCGAAAATCGCCCGCGATCCCCGAAAATCGCCCGCGATGAATTTCCAGCGACAGCACAGCCGCGAACGGGTTTTCCAGAATATTTTTTGCGGAATTTTCTTTTTTGCTTCCCAATTTCCGGCGCCAGTGTCGTTTGCGTAAGCCTGCAGCGCTGGCTGCGATCGCCCGTTTTTCCCGTACCCCCCGGCACCCACCCCCTCGCGAGAGATCGACCCCACCGGGGGGCCTCGCGCGCACACGCCCGCGCGACATACGGTCGGCAGAGTGAAAGAAGAGGCACGATCCCGCGTGAAAGCTTCGTTCGGCGATGCGAACCGGATTGCCGAACCGGTGCCATGGCTCGGATACAGCGCGGGAAACACACGTATTTCCGCGCCGTGAATGCGCCCCTGCTACCGCGCTTGCTACCGCTTCGCTGTCCGCTGCTGGTACGAGGCGGCCAACGAAACAAACCACAGGGCGCCCGATGATCATGATGAGCTCCGTGATCGGGTCGATGCCCGGCAAAGGGGCGCACCGGCGCCAGCGCCCGAAACGGTGGCCGGTCGGTGTCGTGGGCGTAAGACACCTCAATCCCGGTCTGCTGATCAAAACCCCGGGGTCCGTTCCGCCACTGCCAGTTGCCAGTCCTATAAGGGACTGGCGGAACTGGCGGACTGGCGGAAAACACCGGACCTTGAAGCAGACTGGCCCGCCAGTTGTCCGCCAGTAATCCGCCAGTTTGTGAAAGTTCGCTATTCGTCATCGGAATAGGCCAATGGGGGGACGGTGGGCGCCGCGGGTTTGAACGATCCGGGGATGATGAAGCTGCGCGTTTTGTGTTCGTCGTCCTTGCGCTCTTCGATGTCCAAGACCTTGTTATTGAGCCAAGTTTTCATGATTGATTGGACGCGGGCGAGGTCCTTCGGTTCGGTGTCACCTGCGTGCGATATCCTCAGATTGAAGTGCTTGGCGAGCGCGTAGCCGAACCATTTTGGTGAGCGCTTGTCGGCCCGGTAGCCGCCAGTTGCCGCCAGTGTTCGCGCCAGTTCCATGTCCGCCGTGGTGACGTTTTCGAAGGGGTCCGGCGGGCTCCACGGACTGGCGACGGCAACACGGTCTCCGTTGATCAAATCTTCGACCAAAAGCTTCATCCATTTTGCCTTCCCGAGTGGGCCCATGTTGGCCTTCCCGTTAGCGATCCGGATGTGCAGTTTGCGGTCGTCGTCGGTTATGCCGAGCTTTGCCGCCTCTTCCGGCGCCATGAAGTTGAAAACCCTCGCGGAGCGCACGGCCCAGAGGATCGCCGAGGCGCCGCGGCCGTCTTCGACGGTCGTGTCCGCCTGGCCAGGCCTCGGCTTTCCCGGATGATGGAAGAGCTCGCCCGCCGAATTCGTCCGGCTGGCGATCGCCCCAAACCCTTCCTTGACCACTACGTCCATGTGGCTGTTATCATTCTCCAGCACGCCGTGAAACGACACCAGCGGATCGAGCATGAAGACGTCGACATGGTTCCGTTCGATAAAGTCGACCATATATTTCACGACGGCCTGGTCGATCATTGGCCTGCTGTTGACCACCGAGGCGATACGCAGCGGGTTATCCCGGACAGACTGCACGAAAAGCCGGCCGCCCAGGTCGGCCTCGTCGATGCCGTAGCGCTGGCATGCCGCGGCGATCCGTCGATCGAGCTCGTCCTGATCCTCCTCGCCGTTGCAGATCCACACCCGCAGCTCGCCGTCCGGCAGCTTATCCTTCGTGGCGATGTCGAACCCCACCGCCATGCTGATGCCCTCGTAGATGCCCCGCGTGGTTTTGGCCCGGCCGCCGCCGCCGATGGTGGCGCCGATGGTGCGCCGAATGTAATGGCCATCGTATAGGCTCTGGCGCGGTGGAATTGTCGCCGGGTCGCGCCACCATGATACGGGAGCCGAGCGCAGCTTCGGCTTTTCCACCTCTTCGGTGCCGGTCTTTTTCTCCTGCCTGGTGGAGGCGGGCTCGGTGGTGATGTCGAGCTCGACGTCGGTCTCGCCGACGGCATCTGCCGATAGGCCAAAATCCGCAAGGCTGGTAACCGGCGGGATGTCATCCGCCGGCACCTCGTGCGAGCGGACACCAGCTTTGGCGAAGGCCGCCCGGACCTGATCAGGCGAGAGCATTTTTGCGATCCCAAATTTTCAAGAGGTACGGGGCGTCGAGCGGATGCTGTGCGAGCCATCGGCTTAGATAGTCGGCGTCACCGAGGCGGACGACGTAAAGGAAAGCATCAACCACCGATGGCGGCGTGCAATATGGCTCGCGCCGAGCGTTGGAGATGTCAGATGCCTTCGGTGGCGGTTCGCCCGTGTGCCGCCATCGGTCGCGCGGGTCGGCCAATTCCCATTGCTTCACAAGGTCCGCGGCGGCCAGATGGATTTGGATCTCGAGATCATCCTCGCAAAAAAACTCCGGCCCTTTGGCCTGTCGCAGTGCCTTATTGATCGCCTTCGCCAAGTCGGGCAGGCGCAGCACCGAAATCGAAACGCCTCTCGGCGTCGGCACCAAAAAGCCGCGGTTCATGTAATGGGTGCGGATGTCGACCAGCACGCGGCCTTCGTATTCTTCTATCGTCGTCACGATCGCGTCGTGTTTTCGGTTTTTCCAGAATCTGGATACCGTGATCTTTTCGGGCAGCGTGAGGCGCGGGCTCATGGCATGCGCTCCATCTCCGCGACCATGTCGAGCGCGACCGCAAGCGGACCATTGGGGGCGCCCCGTGAGTCCCGCATCAAGGCCTTGCGGAGCACGTCGACGGGCACACCGAATTGCAGGGCAATGGACACCACGACGCTTGCGTCGCGCGCGCTGCAGTCGGCCTGCGAGCCAGATTTGCTGTTGGCGATGAAGATTTCCGCCAGCTGCCCGTTTTCAGGAAAGCGGCCAATCGTAGCGCGATAGTGTTGGCCGTCGGCTTGGAGGTCAAAGGTTTCAGCAGCTCGGCGATTTGGAAGACGTTGACGGCGGGTGTCTAGTTGGATATCTGACATGGTGCTGATCTCGATTTGCTGATCTCAAAAACGATGCCGGCGGCCCGCCACAGGCCGCCGCTTTCGTTTAGGCTGCTTGTTCGGCCATCAATTCATTGAGTTTGGCCGCGAAATCGGCGGTCATCGCCTTTAAGACTTCCGGATCGCCGCCGGCCATCTTGGCGAGAGCAGCCCGCACCGGGACACGCAGCAAGCCGCCAATTTTGATCGTGGGGACATCGCCGCGGCGGGCTGCCGCATAAGCGCTGTTCTCGCCCATGTCATACGCAACCCTGCAGAACGTCGGGGCCGGCAAGGTGGTCGGCAACACGGTGTTAGGCTGGCTCATAGCGTCCTCATTTGTTTCGGCTATCCACAGGCCCCCTTATATTTCCTGCGACTCTTGCATTCAATCTTATCCTCCGGTAATCTGATGACCCGTTGTAATTGCGGAGGACGATATGATCGATATCGGTTTTGAATGGATGCGCGGCCTGAAATACGAATGCATTGAAGAGGATGGCACCCGCATAATCCGGCAGGTCGAGGTGCCCGGAGTTAAGAAACGAACGCAGCTATCCGAACCGCTCAAGCACACGACAATGCCGCTCTACAAGCGCTTCGCCGAGCTCGACGGCTCTGCCGACGCATGCGTCGAATTCGCGACGGCTTGTGGGTTGTTGAAAACAAGAGCCGGCGTCGGCGCCAGTGAGCGCCTGGATGGCTGGCAGCGCGAAATCAAGAAACTACGCGCCCTCATGACAATGTTGAGCGTGGACGATCAGGCGCGCGAGCGGAATGAGCAGCCCGGCGGGGTTGTGCGGACGGCTAACTCAAGGCGCGTTCGTTTGAAGATGACGAATATCGAGGTTGCCTTGCTCTCTGGCCCGTCGGATCCTTTGGGTGGCGTCAGCAGGCCGGCGTTGGTGCTTCAACCCCAAAACCTGTTGGATGCGATGTATCTCCAATTGGCAAAATTTGTTGCCGGTGATGGTGTCCTTCGACGCTGCAAGCAATGCGATAACTGGTTCGAATGTGGTGCCAGCGAGGCGAGGCGCAGCTTGGCGCTCTTTTGCAGTCCACAATGCAAGGACCGCTTTCATTATCTCAGGAGGAAAGCATCATGAAAGGGCACATCCGCGAGCGATCGCCGGGACATTGGGCGATCATCCTTGAACAACGCGATCCCGCAACGGGCAGGCGCAAGCGCAAATGGCATAGCTTTAAGGGCACGAAGCGAGAAGCACAGAGCGAGTGCGCCAAGCTTGTCACGGAAATGAAGAGCGGCGCCTATGTTGAGCCCTCAAAGGTAACGCTCTCGCAGTTCTTTGAGCGCTGGCTGAAGCATATCAAGCCGAACGTTTCGCCGCGCACTCATGAACGGTACGAGCAGATCGCAACCAAAAATATCGTGCCGCTGCTCGGGGCGAAAACTCTGATGAAGCTCCAGCCGATCGATATCAGCGCGGCCTACGCGAAGGCGTTAGAAAGCGGGCGATGTGACGGCAAAGGTGGATTGTCGCCGCGCACCGTGAACCACATGCACCGCGTTCTTTTCTCGGCGCTGGATCAAGCCGAGCGCTGGAAGATGATCGTTCGCAACCCGGCCGCCCTACTCGAAAAGCGGGACCGTCCCAAGATCGAACGCAAATCAGTCACGACGATCGATGCGCCGACTACCGCGACCGTCCTGGATGCGGCCCGCGAGCGGCGACTATTCATTCCGCTGGTGCTCGGCGTGTTTTGCGGCCTGCGCCGCGGCGAGATCACCGCGCTTCGGTGGAAGTCCATTGATCTTGATCTCGGCCAACTCGCAATCGTCGCCAGCACCGAACAGACGGACGCCGGCGACATCCGCGAAAAGGAAGCCAAGAGCGGCCGGGCTAGGACTGTCGCCCTGCCATCGCTCGCCGTCGAGGAACTGCGTCGCTGGCGGCTTGCGCAGGCTCAGGAGCTCTTAAGGTTTGGCATCCGGGCGGATGATAACTGGCACGTCGTTACACAGGCGGACGGCTCGCCGCTGCAGCCCCGGAGCCTTACTCACGTCATGTCAGACTTTCTGAAAGAATGGGGCATGACGCTGCACGGGCTCAGGCACAGCCACGCCAGCCACATGCTGGCGTCGAACGTGCACCCCAAGATCGTGCAAGAGCGCCTGGGGCACTCCTCGATCGCGATCACCATGGATATTTATTCGCACCTGATGCCGAACATGCAAGAAGGCGCCGCCGCGACGGTTGACGGCGTGCTCCGCGCGGCCATAAACAAGCGCGCCGATGACGTTGGGTAGCAAAGCGGTAGCAAATGGGTCCCGGAGTCCTCATTTGTTCTGTCCCACGCTCCGAAAAGCTAAACAATTTCAACGACGGAAGGGTGGCCGAGTGGTTTAAGGCACCGGTCTTGAAAACCGGCGTGCCTGCAAGGGTACCGTGGGTTCGAATCCCACCCCTTCCGCCAAAACCTATTGATTTGATTGATATTTTGGCAATTTATGGATACCTACGCACAATCGAACGTACAAACGATTTGACTATGCCGACAGACCCCTTTATCCGCAGTGCTTTTGGGGGTCGATTCCATACCAAACGACCCCGTCTTGCGCATCGATCAGTTGCCAGATATTGCTTTGCCGTTCCGAGATTTCCATTGTTCCTATTCGGGGTGGCGGCAGCGCAGCTCGAGCGCCATCAACATGGACGGTAAGCTCTCGCAGAACAGGAACCCCGTTGTATCTGAAATCCACCCAAGTTGATGTCGCGTGCTTATCGGGGAACTTCTGAGCCCAATCTTCTAAGAATTCCGTGCTATGGCGTAATCCCATGGCGATCGAGATTCTAAGGTCTTTTCTAAAAACCAACAGTGATGAGTGTTCCTCGATCTCAACCCAGGGGACAGGGTGACCGCCGCCAGAAACATGCTGTATGTCCTGGGCGAAAACGGGTCGCTGAATGTAATTCCAATCGGAAGGGTCACTTTCCTCAATCGCCTTCATCAATTCCTCGAGCGTCAAATGAGCCTCCGCGGTTGGTTTCAAGCGCCGCAGCCTATCGAAGGTTGCGGGCGTGCGAAAGGTGGGTCGATTTATTTCTTTGCCTTCAGCCCCAACTCGGCGATTCGACTCGCCGAACATTCGCGGCGGCAGTCCTGCCATCGCGACCAGGGCCAATGTCGTAGGCAAGCCGGTCGCCCGTCTGGAGCAAGGGCGGGGCCGTTGGCGGCGGGCGTGCTTTAATGAGCACCTTTGTGCAGGTTTCCCGCCGCAATGTTAGCTGGCGTGGGTAGGCCTTCGTTACAAGTGGCTTACTGTAATTTGAAATCTGCGACACTGATGTTTTTTAATTCGGCTCCCGGATGTAAGGGGAAAGCGGGATCGACCCCGACGGGCTGCAACGCCGCCTGAGCGGAATATGATCGCTCGGCGGCGCTGGTTTATGTACTGAGCCTTGAAATCCCTCAGTGGGGATATGACCGCAATGCCGAAATGGTGTTATTGGTCGAGCCGATACGGTTGATCGCGGTGCGACTCGGGCGGTCGCTCTGATTAGGTGGCCCGCATGAAACACCCCACTGACGTTGCAATTATCGGCGCGGCCCTTTGGCTGTTGGCCTCGGAAATCATCGACATCCTGACACCCAAGGCGATCACCGCTTTGATGATCGCGCCCGCGCTGGCCCCGCCCGTGCTAGTCGGGCTGGCCATCTATGCCGTCCGGTACTTCAAGAAAGAAAAACCCGCCAGCGTGGACCGGCGGGCTCACCGCCAATAAATTCAATCAGCATTGTTCGGGCCATCCGCTCCGGCGAGTGATCCCCTGGCTCTCGCTTCCTCCCTTTGAGGCTCGGCGCCGCGACCGAGTGGTGGATCACCCGGCCGCGACTTGTCACCCATGGCCCTGGCAAGCAACAGATGACCAATTCCCCTCATAGCATGAGTCTACGCGCGGCCCCGCCCGCCGCCGCTGATTGCGCTTTCTGAGCCCCATGGCCCACAAGCCCTAGCGACTTCACGCGCGCGGGATTTAGCGCGATGATCGACCATGTCCCCGCGCATTATCCAGCTTCCGCTGTCTGGCCGCGATCGTCGGCACTATATGCGCGAGCTGCGCGCGGCCGAACAAGCACACCGCGATCTGCCGGCCAAGGTCGAGGAAGCCTATCGGGCGGCGCACGCGGTTGCCTGCCATGAATGGAGCGTGCGGCAGTTCATCGGCGGGCCGGCCGAGCCGTCGCCCAGGATCGTCGATGCGATTGCTGGCGGCTGCGAACTGCTGGAGGTGCGCTGCCGGCGCTGCAGCCATGAAAGCCTGATTGATTTGACCGAGGTGGTCTGGCCGCGGGAAAAGCCCATACATACGCTTGCCAAGGTGCTGCGATGCCAAGCCTGCAAGGACGAGCGGGCGGGCTCTGGCTCTTCGTCGGCGAGGAAGTCTGTCACGAGCTGCATTGCCATCCGCAGGACAATCAGGTCGAATGATCCGGGCGAGAAGCCCGCTAAGAAGGCGAGAACCCGATGAAAGAAAGCACCCTGGCCAAAATCACGGCTTCAGTAGCCGCTGCAAAAGGCATGGCACAGAAGGCACTAGCGGCTAGTCCAAACCCGCAGTGGACCGAATACGAAATACAATCAGTTGACGAGTGGATCGCTAGTCAGGGTCTGAAAATAGATCGTTCAGAAGCCATCCGCCGGCTGGTCGAGATCGGGCTGAAGGCGAAGAAATGAGTACCCCTGTTTTCTGCGAGCGGCAAAAGTGGGGAATTGCGGTTTGCGGGCTTGTGAATGCGGGACTCGCGCTGAGCGTGTCGATCGCAGCCGCCGCCGAGATAAAGTCCTTTAATCTCAAAGACGATAGCGTCGAAATTTCCATCTCCGGCAATATAGCGCCGGGCGACATTGACGCACTGAGAGCTTCCATCAAAGCGGCGAATGACGCAGGCAAACTCGTCACTTCGCTGCGGTTGAACTCTGATGGCGGCAACTTGCTAGAAGCTGCCCGGGTGGCAGACTGGGTCAAGTCTGCGAAAATATCCACAAATGTAGGGCAGAGCGCAACCTGCGCATCAGCTTGCTTTCTTATTTTCGCGGCAGGGGAAACCAAATACGCAAACAATAGCGCCCGCATCGGAGTGCATGGCGCCTCCGAGAAAGGTGTCGTGTCTCGTGATGCTACCACGTCGATGGCAGACGTTGCGAAGGCATTGGATGTTCCCTGGTCAATCATTCGCCGCATAATAAACACGCCGCCCGGCGAAGTAGAATGGCTTAGTCTTGCAGATCTTCGATTGATGGGAACGAAGGTCCAGAGCGATAAATGAGCCAGCAATCAAACAAACTGGTGTTCGCAAACGCGCTAAGAACTTGGGCGTCCGGTTGGCCGGTTCCAAGAGAGAGCTGGAGCTGAGGGCGAAGAAGTGAGGCGCTTAGGCTTTCAGAGATAGCATATTGGCTGATGGGAGCCGGAGCCGTCCTGGTGGTGCTCGGGATTGTCGCTTTTGCATTTAGCGACGACCCCGCGTGATGCCAGGGGCGAAGACGCTCGAAGAGTGCATTGCATCTTGCAAAAATTGATAGGTGACGAATGATTGGAACGATTGCGCATCCGAGGATTGAAATCGAAGTCAAAGAGAAACTAGCCGCTAAAATAGATCGGTCGGCAGTTGGTAAGCACGTTGGGCGACTATTTTTCTAATTTACAGGCTGGCCCGGTCGAAAGGCCCCCGCAAGGACCACTCGAAAGTGCGCCTCCCGGACCACTGTAAAGCCCGCCTCCCGGACCACTCGAAAGTCCGCCTCCCGGACCACTGTAAAGTCCGCCTCCCGGACCACTCGAAAGTGGGCCTCCCGGACCACTGTAAAGTCCGCCTCCCGGACTACTCGAAAGTGCGCCTCCCGGACCACTGTAAAGTCCGCCTCCCGGACCACTCGAAAGTCCGCCTCCCGGACCACTCGAAAGTGCGCCTCCCGGACCTGTTGATAACCGTCCGCCGGGTCCTGTTGACAAGCCGTCTGCCGGACCAGTCGATTGATTGTACCACTTTTGGGCGCGTGCCCCGAATGGGCTAATAGTGAAGAGCACCGCTGCAATAGTTGAGCAAATCAGAAGACGGCGCATGTGCCCTCCCAAACGATAATTTGTATTTGGTGATGATTTGTTTACGAAGGTGATAACCGTTCAGCTTCGCCTCGCTGGTCTCACCATCAGACTAGCACCTTTGCGAATGGTCAGTGAGCACCTATTCTGCTTCAATGACACGCGACGCGATCATGGCAGAGCTGCTTGAAATCGAGGGCATGCTCGAAGACGATAGGTTGAACGACGAAATCCACCCCGACCGAACGACTAAGGGCTATGCGGGAATCCGCATCGGCTTACGGGCAGCGGAAGGCGAAGGGGAAATGACCGACGAAGACGAAAGCACCGATCCCGGCATCATCGTCGCAGCAGAGCGCGCGATCCTTAAGTTTCTTAGAGACCGCGAGGCGAACGAGGCCGCCCCGGGAGACCGCGGAACGTCCACCGTCAACAAAGTAGCGGAGCATCCGGTATCCGCAAATCCTGTCAAACAAACGAAGACCATCGAAGAATTGGCGGCAATGATCCACCAAGACTTGAGCCAGATCGAGAGCTGCCCGGAGCGCGGCGTCAAGGTGACCGTATACGGTCTCAACCCATGGAATTGTCTACTGACATTTGGCGTCGATGCCGGCCCCGTCCGCAATAGGGCCGAGCTACAGGGCTTTTGTGACATTATCACGGAGCGATTAAAGCGGCTGTACGATGTTGGGGACCCGCACGTCGGAAGGCAAGCGGAAATGAGTTTTCCGCGATAAGGCCCTTGCGCGCTCGCTCAGGTTGCTAAACACTGGCCTTCGCGTCGGCTGGGACCGTACATGGAATTCGTCGCAATCATCTGGCTGGGTTTGGCTATCGCAACGGGCGCCGCCGCCAGATCGCGTGGCCGGGATGGCTTCGGCTGGTTTCTGCTCGCGGTGATTATCTCCCCTCTGCTCGCGCTGATACTGCTGATTGCGTTCCAGCCGAAGCGGCGCGGCGCATCCAAATTATGCAAATTCTGCAGGTCTGAAATCGACCGCCATGCGGTAATTTGTCCGCATTGTCAAAGCGACATCTCAATGACGCCGTTAGAGATCTCGAACCATAACGCAGCCGTGGATGGCCAGCTCAGCGGTGATGATGGCAGCTTAACTTGGCGTTGCCGCTCAGCATGGGCGATGCTGAACGCGCTGCGCACCGGTCTGCGCAGAATATCGGCCATCGGACTCTCCCCTCTGGCCGTATCTGATACGCGCGAGGCCCAATTCGTTCACGTCAATTGCAACTCGGAAAATTGCACATCGGGGGACAGATAGATGTCATTTGAACAATGGAAAAAGGAAGCCAAGCGGCTGGTTAAACTTGCGATCCACAAGGCCGGCGGTCAGCACGCCATGTCGGATTCGACTGGGGTTGATACCTCGCAATTAAGCCGCTGGGGCAATGAGGATGATGACGAACGGCATATCCCGCTTTACCGAGCGATGGAATTGGACGAGGCGGCAGGCGATGCCATCTTCAAGGGTTGGGCACGTTGGCGTGGGGCGGATTTAGTCTTTAGCGAACACCGACGAGAGGTGGCTGAGAACATGCTCAAGCTTGCCGCCAGCGCAGCCAAGGCACACGGCGATTTCGTCGCTACCGCGCATGAGGCCGCGTCTGATGGCGTCTGCGCGAACCTCGAGGAGCGCGAACTTCACGCCAAGAAAACCTCACACGATGAAGCGTCGGACAACCTGTATGGAGCTGTAACTCGGATGAAGCCGAGACTTTAGTTAATCTGCGCGTCGGACATTCGACGCCGCAGGCCGCCCATCGCGACCTCGACCGACATCGAAGGCGAGACGGTCCCCTTTCGTCAACGTGTATGGATCGAGGCAGTTTTCCAGCAGCGCGGTGACGTGCATAAAAATATCACCGCCGTCATCCTCGCGAATGAAACCAAAACCGCGATCAGTGTCGAAAATTTTCAACCTGCCAATGGGCATGAATAACTCTTTCTGGATGGCTTCATTTGCTTTCCAATTGTCCGCGTGTGCGTACATCCGGCATCACACAGATTCGTTTAAGAGGTTGCGAGCCCGTGGCCGGCGCCGAATCCCTCAGCAACCGGCCACTTTTCGCGCTCAAAGCTGTCGGGGAACAACAGCGATCGCAAACACTCATTTAGCCTTAGGTGCGTCCGGAGGCGACGCGGTCTGATTTTAGCCGGCCTTGCCGCGATTTAGATACGCGTCGATTCCATGCTCGCTGACGAACTGAGCGCGGGCCTTGCGGCCTTCTTCGCCCGCGCCAAACGCGCCGAGTGGTGCGGCGACTTTCAGCTTGTCGTATTCGTCCTTGGTCTCGGCGACGATGCCGTTTTCGATTTCCTCAGAAGTGGGAATCGTCCACCCGCCGCTTTTCGTCTCTTCGTTCCAATTGAATTTGCGAAGAATTTCCATGCCGCCCTCCTGGTGGACCTTCAGCCACGGCGGATCGGCGAGCGCGGCGGCTTCTACAGCGCGGGCCTCGAAGCGATCCTGGTCCGCATAAGCAGGATCAACCGCAATCGCTTCCCGCTGGATCTCGCTTTTTCCTTCCTCGAGCGCGGACGCCGCGATTTCTATTGCCCGCTCCAGCGTTTGGATTTCCTGGAGCGCCTCGCCGTTGAGTGCTTCCGTGGCTTCGCGCATAAATTCGTCGTGCTTCTGCTGACTGATACCGCTTACAGACGGGGGCATTTCAACGAGAGCTTGCCGTAGCTCGGGATTTAATCCGGTCAGCAGTCCATTCTTCCGAAGGAATTCGTCGCGCCCCTTATCGTCTAGGGAGCGCATGATCCCGCGCAACTCCTGCCTACGTAGTGCCGCGGCCAGGTCACCGGGATCGCTTTTCGGTTGTTGCAGCTTCGCCCGCTTGCTCGCGACTTCCATCTCGGCCTTGCGCAGAGTGCGCCGGGCCTTCAGGTTGTCCGGCATCACAGCACTAAATGCGAAGTCCAGCGCCGCGCGCTGCTTGCCGATATCGGTCAACTCTTGATTTGCCTTCAGCTCCGCGCGTTTCGCGTCCCAGCGGTCTACGCCTTCGAAAGCGGACAAATAGTGCCGCTGCAATTTCGCAAGCGTCGAGCCCTCGGGCGGATCGCCGAGAGTCCACAATCTGATTCGTGGTCGCTGGCCGTCGCCGGCAGCGTTTCGACGCAAAGTCATGCGTCCTTGAGGCGTGTTGTTTGGTGCCATGTTGCTTGCTTTCCTGTTTTAGAATCTGAAAATCGTGCTGGCGTTGCCGCCGAAAAGCGGGTCATTGGGGTCGGTGATTAGTCCATCGGTGAAAGAGGTTTTCTTCGGTGTGTCGTTCGGGAAGCTCATGCCATCGCCCCAGCTATAGCTTCCAACGAACGTTCGACCCGGCTGCGGCGCTGTCATCAACTCAGACAAAGCCCAGACCAACGCATCGGCGCGATCCGGCGAACCGTCGCCGCTGTAACCGTCGCCCGTCATGGCGCAAAGTTGATCTTCCAACTCGGGGAAATTGCCGACGTGACGGACTCGCCCCTGCTCATACAAAGCAGCAACCGGCTCGGCCCGCGCGATCTTGCCCCGGCTCGCGGTCACCTCGCGGTACGACACATTGGGATCGACAGTGCGGATGACGTGCTCGACCATCGCCCCGCCGAAGTTACGCTCAGCGATGATCCGATCTGCCTTAAATTCACGATAGGCGTTGACGGCCACCTTGCCCCAGCCATCAGGGGACAGCTTGCAAGTCCTATCAGCCAGGATGTAGCCAAAGTTATCCAGCCCAAGCCCTGCAACGACAATACCGACCGCGTCGCCGCCATCCTGCTGCCCTCGCGTGCCCGATGGATCGATCGCAACGACAACACGCTTGAGAGTCGGAACGCTGCCAGTAAAGCGCGCCCGCTCGACCATATCGCGGGTCCACAGCGCGCCCTGTACGTCTTCCAGTAGTTCAGCATTCAACTCTTGCCGGCCTAGTCGCGTGCCCTCGTACTTTGCGCGGATTGCCTCAAGGAACGGCCCAGCAAGGTTGGCCGCGTTGTCGAACGTCGAGCCGCGCCTTACAACGACGTCCTTACCCTCTCTGGCCAGCAAATCCTTGAGCAGCTTAATCGGCCGCGGCGTTGTCGTGACTATCCATCGCGGATGCCGGCCAAGGCGAAGGCCGAACATCAACATATCCCAAGCCGCTTGCGGCTCATTCCATGCGGCAACCTCGTCAGCCCAGGCAAAATCAAATTGCGGGCCGCGCAACCGGTCGCACTCTTCACTGGAAAACGTGTGAGCAATGGCCCCATTCGGCCAAGTCAGCTTGCGCTTTGAGGGTTCATAAATCGGACGGCACCAATCCGAAGAGACGGCCAGGATTCCGCTCTCACCTTCGACCATGGTGTCGCGAGCATCCGCTGCGGTCGGTGCAACCAGTGCAATTCGCTTTGCGCTACCTGACTCGACCTGTTCCTTGGTGCCTTCAGCGCCAACCCGTGTTTTTCCCCACCCGCGTCCGGCAATATATGCGACGCCATTCCAATCATCGCCATCCGGCAAGAGTTGCTCGGGACGCGCCTTCGATCGCCAGCCACCATCGGCCAGCGTGTCGGCAAGCAATGTTGCAAGGCTATGCTGCAGCGACATGCTCAATCACCTTGGCAGGGAGCGGCAGCGGTGCGTTGTCCTGATCCAACTCACGCAATGCCGCCACCACAGACGCACGCGCCTCAGGAAACGCCGCAAGGGCGCGGAGCATGGTTGCCTGCACCTTCATAAATGCCGGATGCTCGGCCAGGACGGTAAGATTGTTGGTGACGTTGATCGACTGAGCCATCGATCCGAGTTCGCCGGTCACGCGGGCGATTGTTTCCAGCGTGGCGGTAAGACGGCCAGCCACATAAGCAGCGCCCCTGCCGTCGCCGGCCTCAGTCATGGCCGCTAGCTGCCCCGTTAGAACGGTGCGAATCATGCGGAGGTGGTCGAGAACCGAATCGCCCTCAGCGGCGGCCTTCTCTGCCAGCTCGGCAAGCTGCGCGGGCCCGCACAGATACGACGCCTTCATTTCCGTGGTGACGTGGTTGGTCCAATGGCGCCAGATCGCGTCACGATCGACGTTGAACTTCTCCGCCAAGGCATCGAGAGACGCACCGCCAGCGCGCAATAGTTCAATCCGCCATCGTTCAGAGTGGCGGCAGACCTGGCAGCGGTGATTGACTTTGCTCATCAAGGCTTCCGTGAGTGGAAGCCCGGCGCCTATTTGGCGTGAGCGGAGCGGTGGCAAATAGCCGACCGAATCAACGATGCGAACATACGCGATAAACCGTCGCGCTTCAAGCTTTATTTGTACGTAGCTCTGTGCGTTAAGTTTTGGGTCACTCTAAAATCCCAATTACTGCAACATAAAAGGACACTAGCAGGGCGGAAAGACGTTCCGCCTTCCCTCGAAACAGGACGGCTTCAAGTGCAACCATCGCCAAGTCTCGTCGCGGGGCCGATTGGGTTTGGGCGGTTTCATACAAAGCTATTCTCATCTGTAGCATGTAGCGTTTGCGTAGCATGTTGTAGCAATTGCTACGGGCACACTGCTGTAGCGTAGCGTAGCACTACCCTTTAGGGGTGCTACACTTGCTACAGTGCTACAGTTGCTCAAGCTGCCCATACTGAGCCATCCCGAATTCCAATTAGGTTGCGTGCGGCTAGAGCGTCCTTGAGCCGCCTGAATGTCGCTCGAGGGTTGGTGTCGGTGCTCTCGATAACGTCCCGCCGCTCCATCTCTTCCCGCCAACTCTCGACGGGCACGATATTGGTTGCGGTCGGCAGATCGAAGTCTGTCGGAGCGGGCTTTCCGCAGTTCAGAACGGTTTCGGTCAACGCCTCGAGGGCTAGCTTTTGCCTGGAACTTATTCCCCTTCGCGTGCTTGACGTCTTGATGCCGGCTCCGTCGATCGGGATCACCACGGGGGCGGTCGTCCCATCATCCCCGATCTGGACGCTCTCAAGATCGAAGGCGACGCATTCACCCTCCTCCGCGCATCCTGTCCCCATCGTGGGGCATATGATGCACCCAAAGAATATGAGCCCCGGTTTTTTCCTGCAGATGTGCAGTTGAATTGACGATAGCGCCCATATCTTTCGGGCTGTTCTCGTCGCCGCCGGCCATTGCTCTGGAAAGAGTGTCGATGACTACGAGGACAACGCGCTCGGTAGTTGCCTCTTCGACTAGCTTGCAGATGTCCGCGATCCTCCGGGCCGTCGCAGGGTCGCGAAAATCGTAAACCCCGCCAACGATGGCGAATGGAAGATCATCCAGCTCATGCTTTTTGCGGAATGCGATAGCGCGCCTTTCAACTAGCTTCTTTCGTTCAAGCGCGACATATACCACAGCGCCCCGAAGTACCGGCCTGCCGTGCCATTCGTGGCCTGCTGCAATGTGCAGGCACATGTCCTCGATAATCACGCCCTTACCGCTGCCCGGCGCGCCGTAAAACGTGCTCGCCTCGCCCTGGCCCAGCATTTGACGCACCAGCCAAGACTTGCTGGCAGTGCTCTTGAGTTCGCCATACAGAACGAACAGGCGCTTTCGATCTTGGCTGGTCCCAATTTGATCTAACTCGTTGTTCGTCATTCGGGCTGCCCCATCAATTCGGGGTACACAAGATCAAGCGCGCCCATTTCTTCTAGCTTTGCGTCTACCTCGTCCGAGGTCATTTTGCCCGAGTTCAGCGCAATGCCGATTCGCTTCGCCTCATCGTTCAGCCAAAGAGCACGGCTGCAAACAAATCTGAGACCGGCAAGCTGGAGTAGCTTGCGGATTTTCGGGTCGGTGACGGCAACCGGCGAGACTGATGGTTTGATGTCTGATTCCGAATTGTCGTTTGTTTTCAGCGGCGCGCCCGCGCCTAG
>WNEZ01002328.1_pt1 | contig 16237 bp, 15 predicted proteins | sample 5400521 | NCBI WGS metagenome assembly WNEZ01 (sample SAMN13153339, study PRJNA577476) | soil metagenome | isolation source: 120 cm saprolite under Douglas fir tree site 2 hole 1 replicate 1 | place: USA:California | collected 2015-04-18
CCTCGTTGTGCGCGACGAACACATTTCCCTCGAGCACGCGCATCACATCCGGCGCGATGCGATCGAACGTGGGGGCGTTCTTCACCATGTCCCAGGTGATGTTCGTCAGCCGGGTGACGAAAGGCGGAATCGAACGCCGCGGATTGACGAGCGTCTCGTACACCTCGACGATTTCCCCGTCGCGTACGACTACCGCGGCGAACTCCGTAATACGATCGCCGAGTCCGTATTGCCCGCCCGTCGTCTCCGTATCGACGACGACGTAAGACAGCCCGCGTAGTGATTCGTCCGGGGAGTGACGAGACGAACGGGAGCGCTCCCGCGCCACCGCGTAAGGCTTCACCGTGAGGTCGGCCAGCATCCAGCGTCCGTCCCCGTTCCGCACGAACTGCGGCCGCCCCGCGAACATCGCGTGCGCCATGTGCTCGGCGACAATTCGTGGAGCACCGGGAAGACTGCAGACGTGCCCGATCAGGTCCACCACATCGGCCGGCCCCGCCGAGAGATAAGAAAGCGCGCGGGTGGTGAGGAAGGTGTCTTCGGGCTCGGAGTAAACTCCGCGCGTCAGCTCCACGGGTCGTCTCGCGTGATCGGACAGGTCATGCAATGTGGTCCACCGCCGCCGCGGACCAGCTCGCCACCCTCGAAGGTAATGACGGCTCGTTGGTGCGCCGAGATCTCGGATTTGTCGGACAGAAAGTCGGACGCGGAAATCAGTTTGAACCCAGCTTTTTCCAGCTCTCTCAATGTCGTCTCGTTTCGTGCGTAAGAAGTAACCACTCCGGGCCGCAGCGTTGTGTTGTTGCAGCCGGACGCCCATTGCTCACGATCCTGGACGATTCTCTTCGAGCCTCCGCAAAGAATCGGCTCCATCGGCAGCCCGCACTGCTTGAGCGCCGCGAACAGATCCGGCTGCTGCTTCATGTGGCTGTCGCCCTTCTGCCACTGAAGTATCGGCAGACGATACGGCCCAATGAAGTGTGGCGGATAAATCACGCATAGCTCGCGATCGACGTGGGTAAAGATCATGTCGAGGTGGATGGCGGTCGCCTCCTGCGGCATTACGACGACGATGAGGTTTGTCACCTCCGTCTGTTCGAACAGAATCGTGGCGAGGCTGTCGATTCCCGCGGGGCTCGATCTCTCGCTGAATCCGATGAGCAGCACGTCTTCGCGGAGCGGGTGCACATCGCCGCCTTCGAGTGTGTGGTTGAGGCGCCGCTCGACCGAGCCATCGTAGACGATCCCCTTGTTACTGAGCTTGGGATGGGACGTGAAGAGCGCTTTCATGATCAGCTCCTCGGTCCATCGCGCGTGAAAGCGCATCGAGCCGATCATCATGTTCTGATTGATCGCCATCGCCGAGTCGCGGGTAAAGAACAGATTGGGCAGAGGTGGAAGCGAGTAGCTGGATTCATTGAGAGTGCGCGACAGCTGTCCTGGCTCCTCCTCCTTCCCCTCGATGAGGAGGTTCACGACAGCTTCGGGTGGCAGGCCGCGCAGGTCTGAAGCAAGGGGTTCGAGCGGCACAACATCGAGAGTCTCACGAATGATGAGCTCGCGGACTTCTGGATCTTCGAGGACGTCGGTAAGCAGGTCGCGCACGTGAAGCACTTCACAGAAGCGCTCGAGAACCTGGACGAAGCGCCGGTGCTCGCGCTTGGCGAGATCCGCATCGACGATGTCGTCGTACAGGAAATCCGCCCGCGTGCTGGGAGTCACTGCGAGCAGTTCGTTTCCGGGGCTATGGACGAGAACGGTGCGAAGCGCGCCGATTTCGGACGTGACATGGACTGGCATCACCCGAAAGGTAGCGGCGAAGGGCTTGGTACCAAGGGCGGGAACTGCAACTGAACGGGTGCCAGACGTCAGTAGGATAGATGCCAGTGCCCGGTTCACTACGCCCTGACTTTTCTACTGCTGACCAGGGCATAGGCAGTTGCTTGTGACACGAACGCCACTGAGATAAGTCCCGGCGTCGTGAACATGTCACTCGGAACTGCGCTACTGACGTCTCGCACCCGTTCAGTTGCAGTTCCCAGTCGGGCACCCGTTCAGTTGCAGTTCCCAGCAGGCGTTCAGTTGCGTTGCTTTCTTGCTCGACGCTGTTTCTTGCCCTTCGCAAGCCATTCGGATTAGTTTGTGAATTACTTCACAAGCACGGTTTGAAGCGGATCGCAGAATCGACGGTCAGGCGCCTTTCCCTTTATCTGAGCTTCCTCGAGGGGATCGAGCGCCAGGGTCTGAAGACCATCTCCAGTGACGAGCTTGCGCGGCTCGGCGGGACGACGTCCGCTCAGGTGCGAAAGGATCTGTCGCTCTTCGGATCCTTTGGCAAGCGCGGGCTTGGGTACGCCGTGCCGGAGCTTTCCGAAAAGCTGCGCGAGATTCTGGGCCTCGGGAAACAGTGGCGCGTCTGCATCATCGGCGCCGGCAAGATCGGCGCGGCGCTGGCGCGCTATCGCGGATTCACCGAGCGCGGCTTCATCGTCACAGCCGTGTACGACAGCGATGAGGCGAAGATCGGGAAGCGTTGGGATTCCCTGACCGTGAGGCCGATCTCCGAGCTTGAGAAGGACGCGGCGAAACAACATTTCGACATCGCGGTAGTTGCGACGCCGGCCGAGAGCACCCCGGCGGTAGTGAAACAGGTCGTGCGCGCCGGCATCAAGGCGATCCTGAACTTTGCGCCGGTTCAGATCTCGGTTCCCTCCGATGTCACGGTTCGAACGGTGAATATGGCGATGGAGCTCGAAGGACTATCCTTTGCGCTCAGCAATAGGGAGGGTTAACTGCAACTGCGAGAAGAGCTAGGTGGTGGGTGCGAGATACTAGGTACGCGGTAGGAGGTAGAGCGCGATGTATCGGCGTTTACGGTTTTCCCTCACAACTCGCGCCTAGTGCCTCGCACCTTTCACCTCAATCTTCTCGCAGCTATCTAGAATAGCCCGAACAGCACCGCGAACTGTTCCGGACTGAGCACCTCCGGACGCACCGACGGATCGATTCCCGCGCGATCCAGTAACGTGGCCGCTTGTTCCGGTGACAACCCCCTCGCCGTCCGCAGCACACGCTGCATCTGCTTCCTACGCAGCCCGAACGCCGCCTGAACGAAAGCGCGGAACCCGGGGAGTGACTCGACCGCTACGAGCGGCTGCGCACGCGGCGTCAGCCGCACCACGGCCGATTCGACCTTGGGCGGAGGGCGAAACGCTGTCGCAGGAACCGTTAGTACCTGTTCCACGATCGCGACCGCGGCGACGTTGACCGATAGCGCGCCGTAACTCTCTGTGTCCTCGTGCGCCGCCATTCTCTCGGCTACCTCGCGCTGGACGAGAAAGACCGAGCGTCTCGGAATCGGCGGCTCGAGGGCCCGGAACACGATCGGCGTCGTGATGTTGTAGGGAACGTTGCCGATGAGAAGAAAGTCTTGACCCGCTGCCGCGCGAAGATCGGTTTCGAGAAAATCTCCTTCCACGATCTCTACGTTCTTCCTGCCGCTGTATTTGTCGCGCAGCTGCACCGCCAGCGCGCGATCGATCTCCACCGCGACCACTCTCCCGCTCCTGGCGGCGAGTATGTCGGTGAGTGATCCGCGGCCGGGCCCGATCTCGACCACAGTATCAGCGGCCGTCGGCGCGAGAGCGTCGACGATCGCGGTAAGAATCTTCTCATCGGAGAGAAAGTGCTGCCCGAATTTCTTGAGCGCCGGGGGATGTCGGCCACGCCCGCCGGGCGCGCGCGGCATGCTCAGCTCCTGACCACCACGAGCGTCAGGTCGTCGCGCAGCGGCACTGCCCGAGTATGGACTTCGATCATTTTGAACACTCGGTCCACGATCACCTTCGTATCGTTGTCGCGGTTCTCCTTTATGAGCTCGAGCACGCGCTCCTCGCCGAGACGCTCGTCGCGCGAGTTCCGCGCATCACTGACGCCGTCTGTGAAGAGAACGAGAAGGTCTTTCTTTCCCACCCAGCTGAGCGAGGCCGTGCTGGGAATGTCGTCGAGCATGCCCAGCGGTGGATTCACGGCCGACAAGCGAGTGGACGTTCCCTCCTGGCTGATGACGAACGCGTGCGGATGACCGGTGTTGGCGTAGGTGAGCTTTCCCTTCTCCGGATCGACGACCCCGTAGAACATCGAGATGAACATCTCCGTGGTCTCGAGCTCTTCGCGCAACGAGTGCAGCAACGCGCCGAGCATCTCTCCCGGATTCACGAAGTTCTGGGCGTGGATCGCCGAGGCACTCATTGCGAGGGCCATGATCAGAGCGGCACGATAGCCGTGTCCCGACACGTCACCGATCATCACGCCGGTTGCGCGCTCGCGGAGCTTGAAGAGCTGGTAGAAGTCACCGCCCACGCTTTCGGCGGGCACGACGCGGGCTGTCACTTCCGCTTCCGGCGAGACGACGTCGGTGGATGGGAGCAGCTTCATCTGCAGATCGTGCGCGAGACTCATCTCCTGCAGCAGCCGCTGCCGGTCCAGCGAGGCGCTGACGAGCCGGGCGTTTTGGATCGCCGTTCCGATCTGCGTGGCGATGGCGGTCACGAGCTTCTGATCGCCGGCCGTGAAGGGCTGCCTGGAACGGCGATCGGCCAGATTCACGACACCAAGTGGCTGGCCTCCGGTAGGCGTCGTCCACATGATCGGCACCGACAGCATCTCGCCGCGCCCGTACGGCGACTCGCTTCCGAACGTGACACCCTTTCCGACGACAATGAGCGGATGCTGCGTGCGAAACACGCGCGCCGAGACGCTCACCGGGTCGTCGGCACTGATCGGAGGTATCTGATCCTTTGGAACACCGAGTGCGGCGACAGCTTGCAGGGTATTCGTCCGCGCGTCGTAGACGAGGATCGACGCGACGCGCGCGCCCACCGTCTCCGATATCTCCGTCAGGATCGTGGCGGCCGCATCTTCGAGCGTCACCGTTCGGCCGAGAATCTCGCCGATCGTGTAGAGGAGATTGATTTCCTCGTACCGTTCGGCGAGCTCCGTCGCGGCGTGCTCGACTTCCAGCGCCGCCTGCGTGAACTGTGTCACGACCGGCATCAGCAGCTTGATGTGCCGCTCCTCGGGCGAGAACGATGGATCGCACGGGCCAACGGTCAGCCATATTTTTTTTACCGACGGAACGCGGGTTACGAGCTGTGTTCCGAAATTCGTCGGGATGGATTGACCCGGCTCATCGGGCAGCACGTCCGGCATCTGTACTTTGGGGCTGGAGCGGGCGATGACGGTCAACGAGGAGCGGCCGTCGGCGGTGCCCCACACGGCGGCCTCACAATGCGTCCCTTCACGAAACGCAATGAGGACCGCTTCGAGCTCTTTCACTCCCGGTGCAACGTCAGGCGGACGACGTTGCCTTTGTCCCGGAAGCTCTCCACCCGGTCCATCAACTGCCGCATCAGGAATAACCCGCGGCCTTCCTCTTTGGTGAGGTTCTCAGCGGTAGTGCAATCCTGCGTGCACTCGTCGACGTCGAATCCCGGCCCGTCATCGACGACTTCAAAGATGAGATCGGTATCGCTGATGATCGCCCTCACGCGAACCTGTGTGCCACCGGTAACTTCGTTCCCGCGCAGGATGGCGTTGGAGAGGGCCTCTGACAGCGCCACCGGGATGTTGAGGGAGCATTTGGCGGGCGAAATCTTGAGCTCGCGGCACCGCTGCCTCGCGAGCTCCACTACGCCTTCTATGTATTCGACATCACTGGGAATCTGAAGATCGAACGCGACCCTGGATTCCGCCATTAAAAGCTCTCTAGCGCGCGCTCCCGGGTGTCGGAGATCTGGAACAGGGTGTCGAGCTTGGTGAGCTCGAAGAGCGTCTGGAGATCGTCATTGAGATTGGCCAGACGCAGCTCGCCGCCCTGCTCCCGAATCTTCTTCGACAACGAGACGAGCACGCCAAGGCCCGAGCTGTCGATGTAGCCGGTCTGGCTGAAGTCGATCAGGAATTTTTTCTCGCCCTTCTCGAGCTCGTCGAGGACCTTCTGCTTCAGCTCCTGACGATTCCCCACAATCAGCTGACCTTCGACATCGACCACGACGACCTCTGCTTGTTTCTTGATCGAGAAACTCATTCAGATTATCTCCAGTGTGGTTCTGTTCCCTCAAGACGCGCGGTGCCTTGTGCGCCCGGCCGATTGCAGTGCTGCAATTGCGGCCACGTTAATAATGTCCTCTCTGTCCGCGCCGCGCGAGAGATCGGAGACAGGATGCGCGAAGCCCTGAAGTATCGGCCCCACTGCCTGTGCACCACCGACCCGCTGAACCAACTTGTAAGCGATGTTCCCAGCGTCCAGCGACGGAAAGACAAGCACGTTGGCTCTTCCGGCAACTCGACTGGATGGTGATTTCCGGGCGGCAACCGTGGGAGCCAGCGCGGCATCACCTTGCAATTCTCCGTCCACTGCGAGTTCGGGCGCACGTTCCCTGATTATGCGGAGGGCATCTCGCACGAGGTCGACGCTCGTACCCTTGGCGCTTCCGTGTGTGCTGAAAGAAAGGAGCGCGACGAGCGGCTCATCACCGACGATGAGCCTCCGGTCTGCCGCGGCGGCGATCGCGATGTCGGCGAGATTCTCGGCCGTCGGATACGGAATGACCGCGCAGTCGGTGAACGTCAGCACTTCGTTCACATCTGCGCCGGGTGGCGACACCATGTAGAACGCGCTCGAAACGACTCGTACGTTGGGAGCGATGCCGATGTTGTGAAACGCGCTCCGCAGGACATCGGCGCTCGTATACACCGCTCCGGCGACGCACGCGTCGGCCTCACCCGCCGCGACGAGCCGATGCGCGAACTCCAGCGCTGAGCCATTCTCGACCTGAACCCATCGAAGTCCGGCTCGCGTGGCGGCCTCGGCCAATGGCGGGCCGTCGACGACGAGAATCGGAATAGCTATTCCAGCTCTCGCAATCTCGCTTGCGGCCGATATGACTCGCTCGTCACCGCTCTCGGGGAATACTATCCGCCGCTTGAGTGTCGCCGCGCGCTGGCGGATTCTGTCAACAAAGCTCACCCGTCGTCCCTTTTAACCTGGCTGAGCGAGCGGATCAACTCTTGGGCCCGGTCGGACCGTTCTCGAACTTCCTTGCCAGCGCTTTGGCGACCGCTGGATGCACCAGGCCGTCGAGATTTCCACCGTGCTGCGCCACTTCACGCACGACGCTCGAGCTGATGTAGGTCGTCTCTACCGACGGAACCATGAAGACGGTCTCGAAGTTCTCCGACATGTGTCGATTCATCAGCGCCATCTGGAACTCGTACTCGAAGTCGCTGACGGCGCGAAGTCCGCGGATGTTGAGCCTGGCGCCAATCTTTTTCGCGAAGTCGACAAGGAGGCCTTCGAACTGAGTCACTTCGACGTGCTTGTTTTTCGAGGTAGCAGCGCGTATCAGTTCGACCCGCTCTTCAGTAGTGAAGAGTGCCTTCTTCGACGAATTAACGGCGACCGCAACGACGAGATGATCGACGAACTCGCAGCTTCTCCGGATCAGGTCCTCGTGTCCCCGCGTGATGGGGTCGAAGCTTCCAGCATAGATGGCCGTGATTACCACGTCATTCCTCGCTGCGGTAGAATGTGATTGCTGTCGAGCCATACTTGCGCGTCACGCCCCCTTCGGGCATCGCGACCTTCGCCGCGTGCTCGATGCTCAGCACTCCGCTGAAGGGCGATTTCATCCACCGCTCCGCCAGTTTGGCGGCGTCGCCGCTCGCATAAGGTGGATCGGCGAAGGTCACATCGTAAGCGAGTGGGCCGAGCCCTTCTGCAAAAGGGAGCGCCGGCTTTCGGTGGACTGTCGCGAGGTCGCCGGCGCCCAGCGCCTCGATGTTCTCCTGCAAGGCGCGAAAGCTTTTGGGATCTTTCTCCACGAAATCGGCGGTGACCGCGCCGCGCGATAGCGCTTCCAATCCGAGCGCCCCGGAACCGGCGTAGAGGTCTAGCACGCGGGCGTGTGGCAGATCCGTTTGCAGAATGCTCATCCAGGCTTCACGAACGCTATCGAGGGTCGGCCTCACGTCGGGGCCAGGTGGCGCGCTGATCTTTCTTCCCCGCCAGCGGCCGGCGACTATGCGCACTTCAAACCGCGGGAAGCAGGAAGCGGGAAGCGGGAAGCGGGAAGCGGCAAGGGAACGCCAGGGTCACGTTTCCGTCGCTCGAATATCCGCGATTCTTGCCTGGAGGTAACTCTCTCCGCGATAGTCGTCGCGCTCGAGTCTGAACGCAACGTCTACTTTCGTACCCGGCTGGAATTCGCCCACTCGGCCGGCCAGCCCCCACCCAATCGCATCGAGTGATCCAGTTCCGGTATCGAGCACGATCTTGAGCCCGTCCTTGCCTACGGCGCGTGGCGGCCGCGCGATCGTCACACTGCGCGAGAGCAGAACCGGTGTCGGATTCCCGATCCCGAACGGCTCGAAGTGACGGAAGAGTGATTCGAGCTTGCCGTCCATGCCGTCGATGCTGACCTCGAGATCGACCCGTATCTCTGGGATGAGGTCGGCCGGTGTGAGCACTGACCGCGCGATCTCGTTGAATCGGGTCGCGAACTGCGCGACTTTGTCGCGCGCGATGGTCACGCCGGCGGCAGCCCGATGTCCTCCGAACCGCAGCAAGTGCTCCCGCGCCTGTCCGAGCGCGCCGTGAAGATCGAATTTCGGGATCGACCGGCCAGATCCTTTGCCCTGATCGCCCGAGAGCGCAATCAGCACCGTCGGTCTTCCAAACTCTTCGACCAGTCTGGACGCCACGATACCGATCACGCCTGGGTGCCAAGTGTCGTCGGCGAGAACGATAGTGAACATTTCGTCGAGGTCCATCGCCAATACTTTCTCGCGGGCCTGCTCGAGCGTCGCCTGATCGATGTCCTGACGCCTTTGATTCAGCTCCTCGAGCTCGCGCGCGATCGTGTTCGCCTCGTGCTCGTTCTCGGTTAGCAGAAGCTCAACTCCCCGAATCGCATGTCCGAGCCTGCCCGCGGCGTTCAGTCTCGGCGCGAGGATGAACCCGATTCTGCCCGCGGTGAGCTGCTTGCCATCGAGACCGGCCGCTCTAAGCAACGCCCGCATTCCAATGTTGCGGGTTTCCGCCAGCATCTTGAGACCGTAGCGAACAAATACCCGATTCTCGCCGCGAAGCGGCGCGACGTCGGCTATCGTCGCCAGGGCCACCAGATCCAACATCGCCCACACGAAGTTCTCGTTGCCGCCGAGTGCTCGGGTGAGAGCCTGCGCGAGCTTGAACGCTACGCCGACAGCCGCGAGATCCTTGTCCGGGTACTCGTCGCCAATTCGCTTCGGATTTAGAACAGAGAGGCAGTCCGGCAGCTCGCCGCTCGGAAGGTGGTGGTCGGTAACGATGACGTCGATTCCCGAGCGACAGAGGCGCGCGACGGGAGCAACGGCGCCAGTGCCGCAGTCACATGTGACCACGACCTTCGCTTCCGCCGCGATCGCGGCATCGACTCCGGCATCGCTCAGGTCATACCCATCCTCGATGCGGCGAGGAATGAAAGGCATTGCCTTACCGCCGAGTGCGCGAACCACGCGGGTAAGGATCGTCGTGGAGCAGATGCCATCCACATCGTAGTCGCCATGGATGAACACCAGTTCCTGGTCGCGCACTGCACGGGCGAGGCGCTCGACGGCCTTGTCCATCGAGAGAAAGCTGAATGGATCGTGGAGCCGGTCGAGCTTCGGGCGCAGGAAGAGCTTCGCGTCCTCGGCCGACACGTAGCCGCGAATGAGCAGCAGACGGCAGACGATTTCTGGTAGCGAGAGTGCTTCCTCCAGCGCTCGCACAGCCTCTTCATCCGGAGCTTTGGGAAGGATCCACCGTGCAGGCGGAGCCGGTCGTTCCGACGCGAGTGTAGTCACCATCGCAAGTTAGAAAGTGGAGCGGACGCTCTCAAGCGTCGCGAAATGAGCGTCGGTCGCGAAATGTCGCGTGATCATCCACCTTCCGCGTACAACAGAACGCCGCACGCTTCACACACTTCTATCTCTCCGCTGCCGGCCATCATGTTCCGGCGCTGGAGCGGCACGGCTGTGTCGCAGTTCCCACACGAGCCACCCCGGAGCGCGTAGAGAGCCATCGTTCTCCTGCCCCTGATCCGGTCGTACTTGCCGAGCATTGGTCGGGAGACGGAACCTGCCCTTCCGTCGCGGTCGCGCTTCGCGTCCTGGAGCTGCGACTGGAGGGCCGCTCTCTTGGCCTCGATCTCCGGACGGGCCTCCTGCTGCTCGTGCTCTACCGCCGCTAGTGCCTGCGTCGAAGCCACAATTGTCGCATTCATCTCGCTGATCCTCCGTCCGAGGATCGCCAGCTCGCCCTCGTCCTCCGCCATCAGTCGCCGAGTGGATTCGACCTGCGCGGTGGCGGCGGTAGCCTCGCGCATCCGCTTGACGTCCTCGAGCTGATGGAGATTTCGTTCCTGAAGCTGCTTGTGCTGGGCCAGCCGCCCTTGTAGCTCGCGCTGCTTTTTCTCCTCCGCCTGGATCGCTATCTGCGCGCGCGACAGCGCGGCAGCCGCCTGATCGCGTTTCTTGTCCAGCTCGGCCAGTTGCGGGTCGAGCGATCGAATCTGAGTTTCGATTTCGCGGATCTTCATATCGTCCTCTTGCAGCGCCAGCAGCGCTTCAACTTCCTCTAGCATCCAACCTCCGAGTCATCACGCGCGCCTCAACATTCTGTTCCATTCAACCTCCAAGTTGTCGCCAGCATTTCAACTTTCCTTTCCACGCGGCCCCAAATCGTCACCGAGCCTCCGTCCTTCTGAATTTCTTGAAGTAGTTTTTGCCCGTCGTCCTCAATTCCTTACTGATCTCGTCCTTCTCGGCGATCAGCTTGTCTTTCTGAGCGCCATCGGCCAGTGGAATGATCCGGTCGAGCTCCGCCGCACGCTGATCGAGGTCTCGTGCCCTTAGCGTGGCGAAGCTGTCGCTGATCGTGCGCTCAGGATCGATCTGGTTTGCCCCCTCGGCGAGAAGGTCCTCGACGGTCTCGATCGTCTCCTCATCAAGATTCGCAGTGATCTCGTCGATTGTTGAGTCAGGGTCGGCAGCTATAAGTGCGCGATAGATCGCCCGATACTGCGGATCGCGAATGCTGTGCGCGCCGAGCGTCTCCGCAATCTGTTCGACCCGGGAACGGTTCAGGAGGATCGCGCGCACGAGCTCGCGCTCAGCAGAGGCACCCCGTTCGGAGTGCTGCGCTCGTCTTTCCCCGCGACGCGCCCGGGCCGCGGCGGAAATTCGGGGCGCTGGAGCCGGCGGCGAAGAGACCGAGATGCCTGGGATCACCCTGCCACGCAGCTCCCGCTCGAGGACTTCGCGCGCAACTCCGCTGACTTCGCTCGCCCTCGAGAGATAGAGATCGCGCATGATCTCATCCGAAGTCGCGCGTACCGTGGGAAGCAGGCGGTCGAGTGCGCGCCGCTTTTTGTGCAGCTCGGAGAACATTCCAGCGCGCTCGAGCAGCTGAATCTTTCGCTCGAAAACGTCAATCGCATCTCTGAGGCGAGCAGTGAGAGCCGCGGCGCCGTGAGCCTTCACGAAAGTGTCGGGATCTTCGCCCTCGGGCAGCGTAACGACGCGCACCGCTACGCCTTGCCGCAACAGCGCATCGCCGGAGCGGAAAGTCGCCTGCAGTCCCGCTTTGTCGCTGTCATAGAGGAGGAAAACGTTCTTCGTCAGCTTTCTGAGCGCCGCGGCCTGCGCGTCGGTGAGCGCGGTGCCCATTGCGGCGACGACCGTTGTTGCACCGGCGGCCATCAACCTGACGACGTCGAAATAGCCCTCGACGACGAGCACCTGGTCCTCGCGCCTGATGTCGTTCTTCGCCCAGTTCAGTCCATACAGCGTTTTCCCCTTGGAGAACACTGCCGACTCCGGCGAATTCAGATACTTGGGCTCGCCCGGTCCAAGGATTCGTCCGCCAAATCCGATATTGCGGCCCATCGAATCCAGAATCGGGAACATGAGGCGGCCGCGAAAGCGTGGGCGTGGCTCGCTTCCATCCTCGCCTTGCACGAGAAGACCCGCCGCGGCGAGGCGCGTTTCGTCGAAGCCGAGGGTGGCCATGTAGTTCCGTAGCAAGCCGATCTCGCGCGGAGCCAGCCCAATGCCGAACTGATCCGCGACTTCGCGCGATATGTCGCGCTGCGTTAGGTAATCGCGCGCCTGGGCGCCGAGTGGGTCGTCCCACAGAAACTTCTGGAAGTACGCCGCGGCGGTCGCGTTGACTTCCCACAGCGGCTCGCGCGGATCAGGTCCTTCGCGTCGCGTATCAACCTCGCGAACCTCGATGCCCGATTTCTCCCCAACCATCTTGACCGCCGCCGGCCATTCGAGGCCGAGTCTTTTCTGTAGAAAGTGGAAGACATCTCCGCCTTCATGGCAGACGAAGCAGTAGTACATCCGCTTCTTGGGCGAGACGGAAAAGTTGCGGTGCGTTCCCTGGTGAAAAGGGCACGGTCCGCGGAAGTCGGCACCCTGCCGCTTGAGGTTCACGTATTCGCCGACAATCTGCACGATGTCGGCGGAATCACGGACCTGCTCGACGACCTCGTCCGGGATCACTTGAGCTCCACCACGGTGACGCCAGCGCCGCCCTCGTTCCAGGCTCCGAGTCGAAAACTCGTCACTCGCGATTCCTTGCGGAGCATCTCGGTCACGCGCTCACGGAGGGCGCCGGTTCCCTTGCCGTGGATGATGCGGAGCGACTTGAGATCAGCTCGAATTGCGGCGTCGACGGCATGCATAACGATGTCATCGATCTCTCCGACGCGCATCCCGCGCAGGTCGATCTCGCTCGCTACATGCACTTCCGGGAGATCGCCCCGGACGGCAACCGCAACTTCGGGAGCCGCAGATTCCGCCCCAGTCGGGCGCAATGAGCCGCGGGGAACAGCGACCTTCATTACACCTACCGCCACGACCGCTTCATCGTCGCGGATCTCCACGACTCGTCCGATTCGACCACCCAGCGTTTCCACCTCCACGAAATCACCGATGCTCACCTCGGCGTGATTCCGCCGCGCGGGCTCGCTCACTGTTTCGCGCTCCAGCCGTTCGAGCTCGCGCCCCTGTTCGTTGGCGAGGCTCTCGACCCGCTTTCGCGCTTCGTGCGCTGCCTCGTCGCCCTGCGCGGTCGCCGACTTCAGCTCGCGAATGGTGCGCTCTACCTGCGCGCGCGCTTCGAGAAGATACTGCCTTGCCTCGCGTCGTGAGGCTTGTTCGACCTCGCGCTCGCGCTCCCTGACATTTCTTTCGCGCTCCGACACTCTGCTCGCGCGGTCTCTCGCGTCCTCGGCGACTTCGCCAGCCTTCTGCTCCGCGACCGTCAGTGATTTCTGGCGTGCCTCCAGCTCGGCCAGGAGCGCCGTGACTTTCCTTTCGTCGGCGGGAATCCGCTCCTCCGCTCTCGCCAGAATCTCGCCGGGCAGATTCAGCCGCCGGGCAATGCTGATTCCATAGGAGCGGCCGGGCACCCCCTTGGTGAGCCGATATGTTGGAGCCAGTGCGACCGGGTCGAATTGCAGCGACGCGTTCACGACGCCCTCGACCTGCGTCGCCAGCTCTTTCAGCGCGCCGAGATGTGTCGTGGCGATGGAGAGCGTGCGCCGCGCGGTGAGCGCTTCGAGAATGGCGCCGCCCAATGCCGCGCCCTCAATGGGATCGGTGCCCGAGCCAAGCTCGTCGATCAGAACGAGGGAATGCTCGGTAGCGGAGCTTAGTACTTCGGCGAGGTTCTTGAGATGCGCGCTGAACGTCGAAAGACTCGCGAGGATCGACTGCTCGTCTCCAACATCGGCGTAGATGTTGTCGAAGACCGCGATTCGTGATCCCACATCGACCGGAGCTGGAATCCCCGATTGCACGAGCGCGGAAAACAGGCCCAGCGCCTTGAGCAAGACCGTTTTGCCACCGGTGTTCGGCCCGGAGATGAGCAGCGTTCTCTCGTTCGGCGACATCTCGAGATCGAATGGAACGACGTCGATTCCCTGGGCCACGAGCAGCGGGTGGCGACCCTCGACCACGACGAATCCATTCGTTGAATCCGACAGCTCCACTGGAGCGCAGCGGAACTCGATGGCGTAGCGCGCTCGCGCGACGAGCGAATCGAGGGTGATCAACGCTTCGAGCGAACGCCCGAGTGCCTCGCGGTGTGGGCGAAGCTTCTCTGTCAACTCCAGGAGAATCCGATCGATTTCTTCGACCTCTTCGACCTGCAGCTCACGGATGCGATTACCCGCTTCGACCGCCGCGGGCGGCTCGACGAATAGCGTTCCGCCAGTCGCTGATGCGTCGTGGACGATTCCACCGATTACACGCTGGGCTTCGCGCCGGACGGGAATGACGAAACGGCCGTTACGGACCGTGACTGACATGTCGGCAACGCGCTGGTGCGGCTCGAGCTTGGCCATAGCGCGCTCGAGAAGCTTGACCAGCTCTCCCTGGGAGCCCTTCAGCTCGCGTCTGATTTTCTTGAGCGTAGGGGAGGCGTCATCGCGAACCTGACTGTCCTCATCGATCGCGCGCTCGATCGCATCCTCAACGGCCTTGTTAGCCATCAGCGGATCGATCTGCCCGGCGAGAACCGCCGCCACCATCGGCGACGCGCGTTCACCGCGCAAGGATTCACGCGTGATGCGCGAGCTGCGAAGAAGCTTCGCCGCCGTCAGAAGTTCGCCCGCTACGAGAGACGCCCGTTCGACACGCAAGCGCGTCAGCGCCGCCCGCGCATCCGGCACACCGTGCAGATGCCATGGTTCCTCTGCCGCTACGAGTGAGCGCACCGCCGCAACGCGTGCGTGCTCGCGCTCGATCGCATCGCGATCGGTCACTGGCCGCAACTCCCTCACTCGCTCGGCGCCGAGCGGAGATGTGGCTCTCTCGGAAATGAGGGCAAGAGTGCGGGGAAACTCAATGACGTTGAGGGCGTGCGAATTCATACAGCTACCGTAAGCTGAGCAAGCCACGCAGAACCACGGCGTAGCTCCTGATACACCTGAATGACAAAACCCAAGTACCCCGAAGTGAGAAAACTTGAGTGCCCCTGAATGACAAAACCCGAGCTTGCGAGTGATGTCGCGAGCCCGGGCTTTGTAATTCTACGAAGCAGCCACCCGTACTGAGCAGAGAACGCGGAACCTCGGCGCAGCTTCACCCCTGCTTGCTCAGCTCCTCTCGAGCGATGGCGTTGATGGTGCCGCCCTCCGCTCGACCTTTGAACTGGGGAAGAACCTTGCCCATGACCGCTCCGATCTGCGTCGCGCCACCAGCGATTGCCGCTTTGACCGCGGCGCGAAGCTCGTCATTACTCACCTGAGCGGGAAGGTATTTCTCGAGTGCGGCAGCTTCGGCCGACTCCTTGTCGGCGAGATCCTTACGAGCCCCCTTCGTGTACATCTCGATCGATTCACGCCTGCGCTTGATTGATTTGCGCAGGACGTCGATCACATCCGCGTCCACCGGGTCGCGCCTCAGCTCGATCTTCTTGTTCTTGATCTCGGAGAGGACGGTGCTGAGCAACAGGGTGCCGGCCTTGTCCTGGGATTTGCGAGCCGAATTGAGATCGCCCTGCAGCCGGGCGAGGAGATCCGACATTCCCTAGACGTGACGGGTGCGACGATTCTTCCGCATGGCCGTGTTCAGCTTGCGCTTCCTGCGCTCGCTCGGCTTTTCGTAATGACGATGCTTGCGGAGATCGGAGAGGATGCCCGCCTTTTCGCACTTCTTCTTGAAGCGCTTGAGCGCGCGCTCAAAGTTCTCGTCGTCATGGATTATGACTTCCGACAAATTCTACTTCCCCCCTTCGTGGCGTTTGTGCGCCGGCATGGGACAGACTGTTAAACTTAGGCGGCGCATGCGGATGGGTCAAGCAAAACTCGGCCATTCATTCATGCGCCTCGCGCTCCATGCGCCCTTCTCGGCATTCTCGCCGGTACGTCGGAGGAGGTCCTCTCCGCCGCTACGCTCGCTTGGTCGGAGCCCCTAACAGCGCTCCTTCGCTCCGCTCAGTCGCGGGTCTCCTCCTCGCGCTCGCTTTGCAAAGCGGCTACGAGGACCTCCTCCGACTTCCCACCGGGTTCTGTAGGAGCCCTGGGTCCCGCGTCGCGCCTCACCTTATCAAGGCGGTTTTGCTTACCGCCTTTGCGCCGCCCGCGGATAGCGGGCCGAGCCACGCTCGGCAGGCCCGCCACGAAGTGGGGAGCAGCGCGCG
>WNEZ01002922.1_pt1 | contig 16229 bp, 18 predicted proteins | sample 5400521 | NCBI WGS metagenome assembly WNEZ01 (sample SAMN13153339, study PRJNA577476) | soil metagenome | isolation source: 120 cm saprolite under Douglas fir tree site 2 hole 1 replicate 1 | place: USA:California | collected 2015-04-18
ACCGAATTACACGGTGTTTCTCCGCGATACGGACGGGTCGCCTCCGGTGCGGATTAGCGAGGGAGTCGGCTTGGCGATCTCTCCAGATGCCAAGTGGGCGATTACGCAACCGGCGAAGGGCGGGCCGCTCAACCTGGTGCCGACCGGAGCGGGCGAGGCCAGGCAGTTGACGCACGACAAAGTGGACTACCAGAGAGTGTGTTGGCTGGCGGGCGGCAAAGAACTGCTGGCGAGCGGGGTTGAGGCCGGACACGGTGCGCGCGACTACGTGATTGGGGTGAGCAATGGCAATTCAAGGGCAATCACTCCGGAGGGCGTGGGCGGGGTGCGGCCGTCCCCGGACGGCCGGAGCGCGGCGGTGTTGGGGCCGGATGGAAAATGGGGGATCTGGCCGCTGGATGGGAGCGGTCTGCGTCCGATCCCCGGGCTGGACTCGAACTACCGCGTGACTAGCTGGTCGCCGGATGGGAAATCGGTGTACGCCGTCTCCATGCGGCAGCGGGAGAAGACCGGGACTGTCTATCGGGTGAATACAGTTTCAGGGAAAATGGAGTTGTGGAAAACCTTCGGCGAAGGGCTGACGGCAGGAGCAGTGAGCTCTGCGGGCTCTTATATGTCGGGCGACGGGAATGCGTATGCCTATTCCTACGACCAGACGCTGTCGCAGGTATATGTGGTTAGGGGGATGAAGTAAACAAGTGGACGAGGGCTGAGGTGCGAGACGTGGACGCTCGCGTGGTGACGGGGCTCTGCGCCGTCTAGCGGGGCAGAGCCCCGCCCCACACAACCCCGGCCGAATGCTCTGTCACGGGTTCGCGCCTACATTGAATACTGTATCGAACAAACCATCCCGATGTGCGACTCTTGAAGAACTCCTATCGCTTGGGACGTGGGAAACTGGTGCTATCTCGTCGTCTGGAAGATCGAATCCGCGAATTGTGTGCCAAAGCTCTGGCCGCGCCTGACTCCGCGGATTCTAACGAAGTCATGCAACGACTCAGAGAAGCTCTTCGGGAGCACACGAACCGCCTAAGGCAACTAGCTGCCCGCAAACTACGTCCGCGGCGAAGCGCTCGTTCATGACGGCGGATGCATGACGGCGGATGGATTCCCCCAAGCAAACAGCTATTTTCAATCGCCAAGCTGCTTGACTTTGACGTGGTTGTCTTTCTCGCCAAGGATGAGGCTTAGCTTCTCGATAAGCCATAGGAGCTTGTGGCGATCCTGTTCCACGGCGATCAGAGAGCACAGTTCGCGAATGCGGTCGCGATCAGCGTCGTTTGTCATCATGCTTAATTAGAGGGCAAGTAGGTTGCCGAGAGGCAGGGCAGGCTCCGCGAAGATCACTGCTTCCATGCCCAAGATTTTGAAGCACTTGTGAGCCCCCTGTAGGAAGGCCCATCCGTGATCTGTATGGAAAAACTTACATCGTGTCCGTCGTCGCGCTGGCATTTGTTTCATATGATTCGAGTGATTCCCGAGTAGGCCGTGGCCGGAGGGAATAGGCCCAATCGAGGACAGAACGAGCGTTCCCCGACCAATGGGAGGACGTCACTTCTTTCAGACAAGGTTCAGACAAGTCGCTTCAGACTGGTGAGCTATCGAAGGCGTCGAAGGCTTCGGACTCTTTTTCTTCCTGAAAGCCAGGATGACTTTGCAGCAGGCGGGCGCACCGGTTCCAGCGAAGAAGAGCATCGTCGTTGTCTGGGGGACGAATCGTCTGGTATGCGGCGAGCGGCCCACGCGCATCTGTGCCTTCGCTCGCCGTTCATGCAAAAGACCGGTGTAATAAAGCCGTTCGTAGGGCTCGGCGAGTCTCTGAAAAAGTTGTTTCGCTTCGCCATGGCGATCCGCCGCCTCTCCAGAGAACTGGTCGGTGATGGCCAGGCCGAGGAGGCGGAGCGCCAGTTGGTGGTCGGGCTCAACTGCCAAGATGTCGCGGCAGATCGATTCTGCCTCTTCCGGTTCATTGAGTGAGCGGTAGAGCTCGGCTTTTGAGATGGCTTCGGGAATACCGGCCTTCGAGATGGTCTTCAATTTGAACTCCATAAGAACCTCCGTTACCGTCAGCCCGGATTCTGGTTTCGTTCCTACTCTTGCTTGACTCCTCGAATTTTCCGAACCAGCATGAGCACGGGGTCATAAAATTCGTCAACCACGCGCTCCTTCAGGGGAATGATCGCATTGTCCGTGATGTGGATCTCCTCGGGGCAAACTTCCGTGCAGCACTTCGTGATGTTGCAGAGGCCGAGGCCAAGCTCATCCTTAAGCATACGCGTGCGAGACTTCGCGTCGAGAGGATGCATTTCGAGGGCTGCAACCCGGACGAAAAACCGTGGTCCTCCGAACTGCTCCATTTGGTCGTGCTCTCGGAGAACGTGGCACACATTCTGGCATAAGAAGCATTCAATGCACTTACGAAACTCCTGCACACGGTCGACGTCCTCCTGGTACATTTTCCAATCGGTGCTGGGGCGGGGCTCGAATGGCGGGATTTTCTTGTTGACGCGGTAGTTCCAGGAAACATCGGTTACCAGGTCTTTGATCACGGGGAATGCCTTCATCGGCTGAACAGTGATGGGCTTGTCGAGGGGCAGGGCATCCATACGAGTTTTGCAGGTAAGCCGCGGGCGGCCATTGACCTCGGCCGAGCAGGAGCCGCACTTGCCGGCTTTGCAATTCCAGCGCACCGCCAGATCGGGAGCCTGGTGCGCCTGGATATGGTGGAGCGCGTCGAGCACAACCATGCCGGGAGCAATCGGGACGCGGTACGTGGCGGGCTGTCCACCTTCGCGGTCTCCGCGGAACACCTCAAAGATTGCTTCTGCCATCGCGCCTCCGCTAGTTGTCGCGCCGCCGTCCCGGCGGCTATCCGGCGAGCGTCTCGCTCACCGCGCCGAGGGCGAGACGCCCTCGGGACAGCCGGCAGGATGCCGGCGCTACCTAAACCAGTTATTTTTCTTCCGCAACCAGTTGCTTCAATTCCGCGGGCATTTCCGGCACCGGTGACTGGCGCAGCGCCATCTTGTCTCCCTCCCGAGCGATTACATTGTTCTTCATTCCCCAGGTTGGGTCTAGGCCAGAGTAATCAATCCGGCTGTGCGCTCCGCGGCTCTCTTCGCGCGCCAGTGCGCTGCGGGTAACCGCCTCGGAAACCGTCAGCATCGCTTTTAAATCCTGGGCGAGGTGCCAGCCGGGATTGAACAATCGCGAACCTTCTACGCTCACGTGTTCCACGCGCTGCTTCAATTTCTCTAGTTCCTCTAATGCACGAAGCAGATCTTCTTTATTACGAAAGATGCCGACCAGATTCTGCATGGTTTCCTGCAAATCGCTATGGATCGTGTACGGACTCTCACCAGCCTTGCGTTCGAAAGGAGCCAGCATTTCTCGCGCGGCCTCTTCGATCTGGGTGGAATCGATGGATGTAGTTTGGACGCTTTTTGCGTGGTCGGCGGCGGCCAGACCGGCGCGGCGTCCGAAGACGAGCAGGTCCGAAAGAGAATTGCCGCCCAATCGGTTCGCGCCATGCAGTCCGGCTGCAGCTTCGCCTGCGGCAAAGAGTCCGGGCACGGACGATCTTGCGGTTTCGGCGTCGACGCGAATGCCTCCCATCATGTAATGGCAGGTTGGTCCGACCTCCATGGGCCCCTTGGTGATGTCTACATCGGCGAGTTCCTTGAATTGGTGATACATGCTGGGCAACTTTTTCTTCACGTATTCGGCGGGTTTTTGCGAGATGTCGAGATAAGCGCCACCGTGTTCGGTGCCACGGCCCTCACGCACTTCCGTGTATATAGAACGCGCCACCACATCGCGGGTGGAAAGCTCCATTCTCTTGGGATCGTACTTCTCCATGAAACGCTCACCCAATTTGTTGCGGAGAATTCCTCCTTCACCGCGGACCGCCTCGGTGACGAGAATGCCTTGCACTCCCGGAGGCCACACCATGCCGGTCGGATGAAACTGAACAAATTCCATATCCATCAGCTCGGCTCCGGCGCCGTAGGCGAGCGCCATTCCGTCGCCGGTGTACTCCCAGGAATTGGAAGTGATTTTCCACGCCTTGCCAATGCCGCCGGTCGCCATGACGATCGACTTGGCTCGAAACACCACGAATCGGCCCTGTTCGCGCCAGTAACCGAATGCTCCGGCGATGCGATCTCCGTCTTTGAGCAGGCGGCTGATCGTGCACTCCATGTAAACATCGATCCCCAACTGCACGCCGCGGTCTTGCAGGGTGCGGATCATTTCGAGGCCGGTGCGGTCGCCCACATGACACAGCCGGCGGAAGGTGTGGCCGCCGAAGGCACGCTGCAGAATCTGTCCGTCCGGGGTGCGATCGAAAAGCGCTCCCCATTGCTCAAGTTCACGCACGCGCTCGGGAGCTTCCTGGGCATGGATTTGCGCCATGCGCCAGTTGTTGAGCAACTTGCCGCCGCGCATGGTGTCGCGAAAATGAGTGCGCCAGTCGTCGGCAGAGTCGACGTTGGCCATCGCCGCCGCGATTCCACCCTCCGCCATGACGGTGTGCGCTTTGCCAAGGAGCGACTTGCAAACTACTCCCACCTTCGCGCCTTGCGCCAGGGCTCCGAGGGCTGCCCGCAGACCGGCGCCGCCGGCGCCGATGATCAATACATCGTGGTCGTGAGTTTCGTATTCTGTCGTCACAAGAGTCTCAGGTCGGTTATCGCGCCGCTGGCAACCATCCGGATGTATAGGTCGGTGAGGCCCACGGTAATCAGGCTGATCCAGGCATAGAGCATGTGGCGCTCGTTCAGAACGCCCAGCCACCGCCAAGCCGTATAGCGCGGACGCCCGAAGGCCGTGCAGGAAAAGCAGTCGAGCTTTCCTCCTGCGAGGTGGCGGAGCGAGTGGCAGGAGAGGGCATAGACAGTCAGAAGGATGACGTTTAAGAGCAGCACTAGGGTGCCAACTCCGATGCCGAAGCGCCCGTCAAAAAAGAAGGCGCGAAACGCGTCGCGCCAGAGAAAGAACAAGAGGATGAAGCCCGCATACAGAAAATAGCGATGGAGGTTTTGCAGAATAAATGGGAATGCGGTTTCACCCCGGTAGCGGTGCTTACGCTCACTGACGGCGCAGGCGGGTGGATCGAGGAAAAAAGCTCGATAGTAAGCCTTGCGGTAGTAGTAGCACGTGACGCGGAATCCCAAGGGGAACGCCAGGATCAGCAGCGCTGGAGAGAGCGGCCACCAATGATGATGGGGGTCAATGAGAGGCGAATAAAATGGAGAAATGTATGGGCCCCATTCGTAATGTGTTCCTTCGAAGGCACGCGCAGTCGCATAGAGTCCGAAGGCACCGAGTAGGGCGATGACGGGCAACAACTCCAGCCACCATGCATCCTGCCGCTGTGTGGCGCCGAGATGGCGCTGTGGACTTGTGGTCGAACTTGTTGCCATAGGGCCACCAACCCGTGGTGCCTAGAGTAAATAGAAGAATAGCTTTTCCTCAAGTCAAAAATGCTTCGCCCATAACGCTCAGTGGCTTGTTTGCGAGATGAGTTCTAGAATGGACGACTATGACGAGGCGTTTTTTGATCGTGAGTGCGGTGGTGATCGTGCTTGGGGTGGGCATGATTGAGTTGGCGGGGGCTCAGGATGATGATGTGCCGATGTCCGATTTGCGGTTTGTCGTGGTGCGCGACTATAACGGCAAACCGGTGAGGAATGCGGCGGTGGTGCTGCATCCTGTGAATCGCAAGGGCAAGCAGGAGCGCGGAGGGTTGGAGTTGAAGACGGACGGGGAGGGGCGGACGAACATTGACGGGATTCCGTATGGTCCGCTGCGGGTGCAGGTGCTGGCGCAGGGTTTCCAGACTTTTGGGGAAGACTACAAGATCGACAAGGCGGAGATGGAGATTACGGTGAAGCTGAAGCGTCCGGGCGGACAGTATTCGATATACGAGAATCACGGAGAGGCGAAGAAGGCTGACGAGAAGAAACCCGCGGAGCAGAAGCCGCAGTGATGAGGCGCGAAATGGCGCAGATTCGACTGAGATTGCATATGAAAAGAAATGTTTCGATGGTGATGGCGGTAATGATCATGCTTGGACTCGGGATGATTAGGTCGGCGCGGGCTCAGGATGACGAGGGGCCGATGTCGGCGTTGCGGTTTGTGGTGGTGCGTGACTCCGACGGTAAGCCGGTGAGGAATGCGGAGGTGGTGTTGCATCCGGTGAAGCGTAAGGGAAAGCAGGCGAAGGGAGAGATGGAGCTGAAGACGGACGCAGAGGGGCGAACGAACATTGACGGGATTCCGTACGGTCCGCTGCGGGTGCAAGTGCTGGCGCCGCATTTCCAGACTTTTGGGGAAGACTACGAGATCAACAAGGCGGAGATGGAAATCACGGTGAAGCTGAAGCGTCCGGGCGGGCAGTACTCGGTGTATGAGAATCACGGGGAGGAGAAGAAACCGCAGTAGGGCACTGGACGCGGGAAGTGGTGTATTTGTGGGAGGTGACAGGGGGAGCCGGGTGTCTTACAATCGCCTGCCATGGGACTGCAGGAGCTAACCGTCGAGCGCTATGAAGGGGTGGCGGACGATCAGCGGATTCTTTTGCTGCGCGGGCCGATCACGATAGAAACCGCTCCGCAATTTGATCGCGCAGTGCACCACGAGAAAGCGGAGACGATGATTCTCGACTTGTCGGATGTTCCTTACATAGATTCCGTCGGATTGGGATCGCTGGTAGCGGCGTGCGTATCGCATCAGAAAACGGGACGATGTCTGGTGCTGACGGGAGTGAAGCCGCGGGTGCGCAAGGTTATGGAAATTACCAGGGTCAACGATTTCTTCGTGACGTTTGGCACGACGTGGGAAGCGGTGGAAGCGCTGGCTAACACCGGATCCGCTTGACTTGAAATTCGGTGGAGAGACGGGCGCCTCGCCCGTCCAGCCGCAGCGCGCGGCTTCCTGAATCGAAAAATCCTGGCGAACCATCTAAACGGCAGTGCTTCGCGCAGTCGCGCGCTGACGCCTATGAATCTTCTTTATCGCTATTCCAAACAGTACTGGAAGCTCTTTGTGGTCGCTCTTTTACTGGCCGCTACCAATCAAATTTTTTCGCTTCTCGACCCCCTGATTTTTCGTCATGTAATCGACAGCTACGCCACGAAGTATCACCAGTACACGCAAGGGCAATTCATCCGCGGGGCGGGGTTGTTGCTGCTGGCGGCGGTGGGAGTTGCGTTTGTGTCGCGCGTGGCCAAGAATTTCCAGGACTACTTCGTGAACGTGATCGTGCAGCGGTTGGGCGCGAAAATGTACTCAGACGGGATCCGGCATTCGCTGGATTTGCCCTACCAGGTGTTCGAAGACCAGCGTAGCGGCGAAACTCTGGGCAAGTTGCAAAAGGTTCGCAGCGACGTGGAGCGGTTTATTACCGCTGCCATCAATGTGCTCTTTATTTCTGTGGTCGGCATCGTGTTCGTGATGATCTATGCCTTCCGCGTACATTGGGCGATTGCGCCGGCGTTTTTGATCACGGTCCCGCTGCTCGGAATTATCAGCTCGGTGCTTAGCAAGCGGATCAAAAAGATGCAGAAGACGATTGTTGCCGAGACCACCGCGCTGGCGGGGTCGACAACGGAATCGCTGCGCAATATTGAATTGGTGAAGAGCCTTGGGCTCGCGCATCAGGAAGTAGTGCGGCTCAACGGCATCACGGAGAAGATTCTGAAGCTCGAACTCAAGAAAGTGAAGTACCTGCGAAGCTTGAGTTTCATCCAGGGGACGGCAGTCAACGCATTGCGCACCAGCATTTTGTTCTTGATGCTCTATTTGATTTTTCGGCAGCAGATTACAATCGGGCAATTCTTCTCACTCATGATTTATTCGTTTTTCATTTTTACTCCGCTTCAGGAGTTGGGGAACGTCATCAATATTTATCGCGAAACGGAGGTTTCGCTGCAGAACTTTCAGCAGATACTCGACACTCCTCGCGATCCGAAGCCCGCCGATCCGGAGCCGGTTGAAGAACTTATGACGCTGCAGTTTGAGCAGGTCAGTTTTCAGCATCAGAGTTCTTCGTGTCTGGCGTTGGATGAGATCGGCTTCAGCGCGGCTCGGGGAGACACGATCGCGTTTGTGGGACCGTCCGGGGCAGGGAAGTCGACGCTGGTGAAGCTTCTAGTGGGTTTGTACGCTCCGAAAGCGGGCGACATTCTTTACAACGGCATTCCATCGAACCGCGTGGATCTGGATCTGTTGCGGGAAAAGATCGGATTTGTGACGCAGGACACGCAGCTGTTCTCGGGCTCGATTCGCGAGAACCTGCTGTTCGTAAATCCGAAGGCGACGGACGAAGAATGCATGGAAGTCTTGCAGCAAGCGGCGGCGCACAGCCTGCTTTCGCGCGCGGACCGCGGATTGGACACTCTGATCGGCGAAGGCGGCGTGAAGGTTTCGGGAGGCGAGAAGCAGCGCCTTTCGATTGCGCGCGCGCTGTTGCGGCATCCGCAGTTGCTGGTGTTCGACGAAGCTACGTCTTCTCTTGATTCGTTGACGGAAGAAGAAATCAGCCGGACGATCCGGGAAGTCGCGACGAATCAGGAGGCAATCACGATTCTGATTGCGCATCGGCTGTCGACGGTGATGCATGCCGACCGAATCTACGTGCTGGAGCGTGGACGCATCGTTGAATTTGGACGGCACTCGGAGTTGCTCGACCAGAAAGGGCTGTACTACGCGATGTGGCGGCAGCAGGTTGGCGAGCGCGAGGCAGTGGCGCAGGGGAAATAACGGAGCGAAGCAAGAGTTGGTGTGGCTACCGGCAACTGCCGAGCTTCGCTCGGCATGGACCCTTCGACTTCGCTCAGGGCAGGCTCGCGAGGCGCCCGTCCCCACACGGGCATTCCTAGTCGGCCACGGATTCGATCGCTTGCACTGCTTCTGGCAGGAGCGTTAGGTTGCGGGCGGCGAGATCCTGCTTCATGTGTTGGGCATCCGAGGTCCCGGTTAGCGGCAGGATTCCTATGCTACGCGCGAAGTTGAACACGACCTGGGCCGGCGTGGCATTGATGCTCGCGGCCAGACTGGCGATCTGAGGATGGTGTAGCACCTCCTGATTTGCAGTTAGAAGCGAGAATCCCTGATAGACAGTTTTGTGCTCGCGGCAAAACGAGCGCACGGCGCGGTCCCAGCCGAGGCGGGCGTAGCAGCGGTTTTGTACAAAGGCAGGAAGTTCGGCGCGCGCGGCTGCCATCTGCTGCAGGTGGCGCAGAGAGACATTGCTTACACCGAGGAGACGCGTGCGTCCGGCATCGCGCTCTTTGCGCATCGCCTCCCAGACTTCGGCGTCAGCATCGGTCCAGTCGTGGTTGGAGGAGGGCCCGTGCAGCACGTAGCTGTCGACGTGATCGGTCGCTAGATGGTCGAGCGAACTGGCCATCGACTGCGCGACCTGAATGGAAAGGGAGGCTGCGGGATCGTAGGGCAGGCGGTGGTCTTGGCCGGGCTGATAGGTAAATTTTGTCTGCAGAAAAAGATCGTCACGCGTGACCACGCCCGCGCGATAGGCGGCGGCTAATCCTTGACCAACCCCCTCTTCAAAGTAATGACGGCGCTGGTTCGCGGTGTCGATGCCGCGAAAGCCTGTGCGGATTGCTTGTTCGGTTAGGGCGGGAGTGCGATCTTCTTTCCACGCGGTGCCGTAGATGAAATCGGGGATGGATCGGTGAGGCGGCATTGAGGTTATTTTGTCATGGTTCTGAGTGGTCAGACGTTAAGTGGGTGATAGAACGCAAAGGATGAAAGGGGATAGGGGTCCTTCGACTTCGCCAAGCCAATCGCTTCGCTCTTGGCTTGGCTGCGCTCAGGATGACAAAGGGCGGACGACAGGATGACGGGGATCGAAAACGCGATGCGGGGTCTCATGCCACCACCGGAATGTTGCTGACTCCTTTGGTCCCGAAGACTCGCCGATAGCGTTCGATTTCGGACGGCGTGCCGAGCGCCTTGGCGTAGTTGTCGGAAAGCTTAACCGCGGGCTTGCCTTCGACAGTGGATACCTTGCAGATCAGGCTGATTGGGTCAAAGTCGCTGCCACCGGCGGGATCGCAGCCGCGGAAATCGTTGGTCAGCAAAGTTCCCCAACCTGCGCTGAAACGAATACGGCGGCCGTGGGTCCACTTTTTGGGATCGTGAAAATCGGCGGCGCTACGGAAATCGTCGAAAGTGACGCCGTTCGCGAGCGCTCCGCCGAAGTAGGCGTGCAGTCCGAGGATGTCATCGACGTCGAGTGCGTCGGACGCGATGATGAGTTTGTGACGCGGGTCTCGCCCGCGCCCCTTGAGCCATTGGATATATTCGTCGCCGGCAGTGTAGGGATTCTTGCTGTCTACACGCTGGCCCGTCCAATCGGCCATCCAGTCGGGCGCATTTTCGAGAAATTGCGTAGTGCCAAAAGTATCCGGAAGCATGATGCGGAGAGAGCCTTCGTAGGTGGCCTGCCACAACTCGAGGACGCGGTACTGAGAAGCTCTCATGGCGTCGTCATCGGGTGCGAGCGCGGCGAGGGCCATGGGGATCTCATGCGCGTTGGTTCCGATGGCTTCCAGATCATGCTTATGGGCGAGGAAGGCATTCGAGGTTCCGGTAAAAGCGCTGCCGAGATTCGCGGCCATGGCGTTGACCACGTATTCCTGCCAGAGGAAGCTGTGGCGGCGGCGGGTTCCGAAATCGGCCACGGCCAGGCCGGGGACGCCGCGCAGGCGCTCGATCTTGCCCCAGAGTTTTGTCTTCGCCCGGGCATACAGGATGTCGAGACCGAACTCGCGCAGTCTTTTCAAACCGGCTCGGGTCTTGAGTTCGTCAAGGATGGACAGGGCATAGAGTTCCCACATGGTTGTCTCGGTCCAAAGGCCGTCGAAGGAGAGATGGAATTGGCCGTCCTTGACCGATAGGGCATAGTCGGACAATCGGAAATCGCGTTCCAGCCATTCCAGAAAGGCAGGTTCAAAGATTCCGCGGCGGCCATAGAAAGTGTTGCCGGCAAGCCAGACCAGTTCCGATCTTCGAAACCGGAGGCCCCGAACGTGCTCCATCTGGTGGATAAGCTCCTCACGCGAAAACATGTTTGCCAGGCGCACAGACGTGGTGCGGTTGAACAGAGAGAACGACACATGGGTTCGCGGGTAATGCTTCCAGATGAACTGGAGCATCAGCAGTTTGTAGAAATCAGTATCGAGCAAGGACCTGGTAACCGGGTCGAGTTCCCAGTTGTGGTTGTGCGCCCGCTCTGCGAAGTTCACGATCATCGTTTACGATCTAGCGTACTATCCTCTGTGACAGAGCTGAGAAAATCAACCGCATGAACTAGCGAGAGTCCTCTGTTTGTGGTTTGGCTGACTTTGGAACGGTAAAAACGGTACCATCAAATTTCCGCATGAGACTGCCTCGGCCCTCGTCGGCTGCACCCCAGAGTTGCGCATTGTTAATTTTTACGATGGGGCAGGCCCGCGGCTGGGCAGAGTTCTCTGGTCGTGGGCTGCATGCGCTGGCGATCATTGTTCTGTCAGCGGTTCTGCCTGCGGTTCTGCCCGCGATGTTTCTTCTGCGATCGACCCGCGAGGAGATTTACAACATTCTGTGGGTGCTGGTGTTTGGGTTTGCCACGCTGAATATTTTGAGCCTCGGGGCGCGCCGTTTCGAGCAGGGGAAGACTGGCCTGAACTTTGGTGAGATTCTGGCCATACTGGTGGTGCTGGTGTCGATCGTCCTGCTGGGTTGGGAGCTACTTTATGTGTTCGGCATTCTGCCGATTCGACTCACGCCGCGCTGAGGCGGATTGCGGTATGATCGCGGTGTGGTGAAACGCGAATCCAATTTTCGTGAGTCTAATTTTGACGTGACATGCCCCTGCTGCGGCGCGGTCATGAAAATCGATGCTGCCACCCGCAGCATCATCGCGCACACTGCGCCGGTCAAGCCGAAAACATTCAACGACATGGAAGAAGCGGCGCGCGCCATGAAGGAACAGGATAGCCGGCGCGACTCGATCTTCCGCCAATCGGTGGAAGCGCAAAAGCATGCCTCGGAGCTGCTGGAGAAAAAATTCCAGGAAGCGGTGAAGAAGGCCAAGGAAACACCGGACACGGGGAGACCGATCCGGGATTTCGATTTGGACTGAAACTGTTGCTGCTTGCTCACCGCCGAGACGCCGAGTACGCCGAGAGAGCAAATACTTGAATGACTCTCCCTCTTCTTTTGGGGCATCGCGGAGCGCGAGCTTTCCGCCAAATTCCTGAAAATACTTTGGCATCATTTGAGCTTTGTTTGCAACATGGGTGCGACGGGTTTGAGTTTGACGTGCGCCGGTCTGCTGACGGGCAGGCTGTGATCAGCCACGACGCGACTGTCGGCGGAATGGAGATTGCGAATACTGCTTCTAAAACGCTGTCGCTACCTACACTTGAAGATGTTCTGCGGCAATTTGCACATCGGGCGTTCCTCGATATCGAGTTGAAGGTTGCGGGGCTGGAGCCGGAGACGCTCGCAGAGTTGCGAAAGCATCCGCCGCAAAAGGGATATGTGGTTTCGTCGTTTCTTCCGGAGGTGCTCGCGGCAATCCACGATCTCGACCCGGAGGTTCCGCTCGGATTTCTTTGCGAGACACAGGATCTGCTTCGAGCCTGGCCCCAAATGCCGGCGGAGTGGGTGATTCCGCAGTTCGCACTGGTGGATCGACAATTGGTTGAACTGGTTCATGGGGCAGGGAAGAAAATCATGGTGTGGACGGTGAATCGCGCTGAGCCCATGCGTGAGTTCGCAGAGTGGGGCGTGGATGCGATTGTCTCGGACGAGACGCAAAGAATCGCAGAGATCGTTCGTGCACGCTGATGGGACCTCAACCCTTGGCGAGCGAGAGTCGCAAGGAAGAGAAAAGATTTGGGTGCCCTATTCTGTGATGACGTGGTCGGCCCACTCGACTAAAGACACGAAGATTGCCGGGTTTCCGAACTTAGCGCCAAAGTTCGCCAGATCTTCTTCAGTGACGCCACGCGCGCGGGAACAGGCTCCGCAAGCATAGATGGGAACCTTCTTAGCAGCCAGTTTGGTAAGGGATTCCACAATCGGCGGCCAACCCACGGGAGTCACAGAATTTGCCACGGCCTTACGCATCAGTGACACGGCCTCGCCGAGCAAGTAAATTTGCACTTCGTGTCCCGCCTCGGACAGGGCCAATCCATGAGAAAACGGGAACGCGGCCTTGGTGGGATCGTCGGATCCCCAAGCGCTCTTCATCATGATCTTCAGTGGCTTCTTCGAGGCTTGGGCTTGCGCCTTCATCACTCCTGCAGCTAGAAATGGGAGGGCAGCAATCTGGGATAGTCGGGTGAGAAATTCGCGTCTTGCCATGCAATTCTCCTGTCGGCTGATTGACAAACGAAAGCGTTCTATCTTACTCGAATCTGAATCCCGATTCTGGATCGATGACAGCTTTTTGTTTTCACGCAATTTTCCCGGTCCGACGTTTGCCCCGGCCAGATAGCTCATTTACATTGGAGGCTCATGCCCACCACCGGCGAACGATTCGAGCGAGCGGTTCAGATCATGGCGCGGTTGCGGGCTCCGGGGGGATGCCCGTGGGATCGCGAACAGACCTTTGACACCATCAAGCCTTACACGTTGGAAGAGACTTACGAAGTCCTCGAAGCCATCGATAATCGCGATTGGCCGGAGTTGACCAGCGAATTGGGCGACCTGCTGTTGCAGGTATTGTTCTATTCGCAGATGGCAAGCGAGGAAGGCCACTTCTCGCTGGATGATGTGCTGGACCGGCTGTCTAATAAGCTGGTTGACCGGCATCCGCACGTGTTTGGTGGAGTGAAAGCCGATACTCCGGCCGACGTGCTGCGCAACTGGGAGGCGCTGAAGGGGGAAGAGAAAAAGAAGCGGCTAGCGGCGGGTGGAGGTGAGAACGCTGAAAATGCGGATGACGCGCAATCGGTGCTCTCGGGCGTGTCGTCGAAAATGCCGGCACTTCTCGAAGCGCATAAGCTCAGCTCGCGCGCCGCGCATGTGGGATTTGACTGGCCGGAGATTGAAGGGCTCTTTGCCAAGCTCGAAGAAGAGACGGTGGAGTTGCGCGAGGAACTGAAGGCTGCGCCCGTCAAGGGGCCGTCGAGGACGGGGATTGCCGGGTCGGGAAAGCCGCAGGTTGCGCCGGAACTGCGTGAGCGTCTGGAAGATGAAGTTGGAGACCTGTTCTTCGTGCTGGTAAACATTGCGCGCTATCTATCGCTTGATCCGGAGTCGGCGTTGAGGAAGACGAATCGCAAATTCAAGCGCCGGTTTCACTGGATGGAGGAGCGCCTGCGCGCCAGCGGGCGAGCGCCACAGCAGGCGTCGATGGACGAATTGGAATCACTATGGCAACAGGCGAAGCAGCGGGAAAAGCTGGCGTGACCGGAACGACCGGCGGAGCGTCACCCGGAGCGTCACCCAGAACTATGGGTGGAACTTCCACCGGAACTACGACCGGCGAAGTAACTATCCGCAAGTGCGAAGCGCTTGAGGAGATGCAGGCCTGCTTTGCGTTGCAGAAGGAAGTATGGAAGTTCGCGGATGCGGACCTGATTCCGGTACGGATGTTCGTAGTGGCAGCGAAGATTGGTGGGCAGGTGATTGGGGCCTTTCTTCAAAGAAACGACAAAAGAAACGACGACAGGGACGGTGAAGGTGAACTGATCGGCTTTGCGCTCGCGATCCCCGGAATGCGAAACGGGTACTGCTATCTGCACTCGCAGATGCTGGCTGTTCGACAGCAATACCGAAATGGAGGCTTGGGGCGGCGGATGAAACTCTATCAGCGTGAAGAGGCGCTGGCGCGGGGTTTTGAGCTGATGGAGTGGACGTTCGATCCGCTGGAGATCAAGAACGCGTATTTGAATATCGAGAAGCTGGGTGCGATCGCGCGACGCTATAACGTGAACCAGTACGGGATCACGTCGTCGCCGTTGCAGGGAGGTTTGCCCACCGACCGACTGGTGGCGGAGTGGTGGATGAAGTCAAAAAGGGTCGAAGCGGTGCTGGCGGATGCGCCGCGGGCGGAGTTCGAATGTCGTGCACGCATCGAGGTGCCGGCGGAGATCTATGAATGGAAGTCTGCGGCGACGACGCGAAAGCAGGCGCTCGCCGTACAGGACAGGAATCGTGAGCAGTTCCGCCGGGCGTTTGCAGAAGGACTGAGTGTGCTCGGCTATGAACGGGACGAACATGGGAATGGTCGATTCCTGTTGGGAGAGTGGGACGAAGCCCGGCGGTAGTGGAGCGCGCGAGCCGCTGCTTTCCCTAAGAAGCGCGGCGAGACGGGGCAAGCCGTGTCTCTACGGGTGTAATGGTTTATGGCGATGCCCTGAAACACCGTAACTCATTATGAAAATAGAATCGGTAACTCTGCGTGAACTACATATGCCGCTCGTGCATTTTTTTGAAACGAGCTTTGGCCGCGTCTACAGCCGCCGCATCCTGCTGGTGAGTGTCGAGGCCGATGGAGTGCGCGGGTGGGGCGAGTGCGTTGCTGGAGAAGATCCGTTTTACAGTCTGGAATGGACCGAAACCGCGTGGCCCACCATCAAGCAGTACCTGGCGCCGCTCCTGCTTCAGAGTGAGTTGGATGCCGGCCGGGACTGTGCGGCGCGATTTGCCAGAGTCCGCGGCCACCGCATGGCGAAAGCCGCGCTCGAAAATGCGGTGTGGGACGTGGAGGCGCGGCAGAAACAACTGCCGCTCTGGAAATTGCTAGGGGGGACGCGACGCGAGATCGCATGTGGCGTTTCGATCGGGATTCAAGACACGCCGGAGCAACTTCTGCAGAAGGTCGAAACTGAGTTGGCGGCGGGATACCGGCGGATCAAGATTAAGGTGAAGCCGGGATGGGACTTGAATGTGCTGGAGAAAATCCGCGCCCGCTGGGCGGATATTGTGCTGAGTGTGGATGCGAACTCGGCCTACACGCTCGATCAGGTTGAGCACCTGCGCAAATTCGATGCCTTCAAACTGCTCATGATCGAGCAGCCGTTGTGGAACGACGAAATCTATCTTCATGCGCGGCTGCAAAAAGCTCTCCAGACGGCGATCTGTCTGGATGAATCGATTCTTAATGCGCGAGATGCCGATTTTGCGGTGGAGATTGGCGCTTGCCGGATCATCAATATTAAGGTGGGCCGCGTGGGCGGCTTCAGCGAGGCGAAGAAAATCCACGA
>WNEZ01002332.1_pt1 | contig 16227 bp, 23 predicted proteins | sample 5400521 | NCBI WGS metagenome assembly WNEZ01 (sample SAMN13153339, study PRJNA577476) | soil metagenome | isolation source: 120 cm saprolite under Douglas fir tree site 2 hole 1 replicate 1 | place: USA:California | collected 2015-04-18
AGATGAAAGACGCGGCCATGCCGAAGGTATTCCTTTGAGCTGGCGTGTTTCTTTTCCACAACCTTCTTGGCAAAGACGACGCTGCGTTTGCCGGGTTTCATCTTGATGAACTGAAGAAACTGCTGGCAGGTGAAATACCCGGAATGCGTAGCCACAAGGTAGAGGAAGCGGGACTCCTCTTCCGTATAGCCGAAATAGCGGAGCGCTTCCGTGTGGATGGGGAGGATTTTCATAGGGCAAAGATCCTCGCGCTGATTTCCTGGGTGTCGAGAACGCGACGAAATTTGGCGTGGTCTTGCTGCCGGGCGAACATGTGGAATCCGGCCTTGGCTTTTTCGCCGAGCCCCTGAGGCCGATAGTCGCGGGTAGCGATTTCGAGGTCGAGACGGCGAACATCGCGGCAATCGTCCTCATACTCGATGCGCAGGTCAGGGATGGGAATTTTGCCGTCCACCACCTTCAAATCGAAATGGTTGGCAATGGAGATTCGTTCATACCTTGGGTTTTGGTCGGGCCGCATCCGGGAAAGGGCTTGGTAGAGGTCCTTCTTAAGCTCGAAGTCGAGGACGACTCGACGAACCTTGCCGCCCGAGCGTTCGATTTCTCTGGCGACTTTCTGGTAGAGCCGGTAGAGATCGACGTCGTGTCGGGCCTCCTTCGGCTTCACAAGGCCATGGTAGGTGGCCTGCCGGCTGGAGACGAGTTGCGCACGCTCAACGATTCGATGGCCGTCCTTTGTCAGAGTTAGAACCTTCGTCGAATACGATGAATGGCCTTCGATGGTGCGCTGTTCGACGAGGCCCCGCCGGGTGAGGCTGCGAATGTCGCTTTCCATCTGAGTATAGTTGCCTTGATATCCAAAGCGCACGAGGTCGTCTTCCGGTACGACGCGAAACTTGCCTAAGTCTGTGAGTGTACGAACCTCAGATTCGCGTAGCGAGTATTCCCGGTCTCGACCGCGATAGATCGTAACCGGGCGGTTGAAACCGCCACGAGACCGAGTGGAATTCGATCCATTTCCCCGTCCGGTTTGGCTCTGCTCTCTGTCTGCGCGAGAACCCTGACCGGCCCTCTCCACCAAGTCGGGGCCGGATTCCCGCTCCCATCGTGATGGGAATGCGAAGTCGGAAATGCCATAGGGACGGTCCATGATGAGACTCCTTTCGGTTCACCTTGGCGAGAAAACGGGGATAGACTTCAAGTGACCTGCAGAGAAATGAATCCGGAATTGTGAACTGGCAGACATCGTGTTGCGATTGCTAGAGACGGAACTCAGACCTGCGGGGGACGCGCCTGGTCTTGTTCCTCGGGATACAAAAACACCTCTTCTACGTTCTTTCCAAAAACGCGTGCGATCTTGAAGGCCAGCGGAAGACTCGGGTCGTACTTGCCGGTTTCAATCGCGTTGATCGTGCCGCGAGCGACTCCGACATAAGCCGCAAGCTCGGCTTGCGACCATTCTTTTTCCGCTCTCAACACACGTAGCCGTGTCTTCATCGATACCGCCAGGAGTAAAGGATTAATCCAATGCTCCACAGAGTGATCATGAGCGCGGGAATCCCAAGCAACGAGACGGAATGAAGGCCGAAGCTCTGGAGGAAGCCGATAGCCGCCGAAAAAACCAATGTTCCTGTAAAGGCAAATGTCAGGGCACGGTAGTTGATCTGCCGTTCGTGCTCATCGTTCGACCGAAGAAAGCGCAATAGAAGCAGGATTGCCACCCCTGCTCCCACAGCGGCCAGAACGAGTAGGGGCGTGCGGAAAGACAGAATCCTGCCGACGAGACTGACGGCAATTACAGAGAGGAGCGCAACAAAATAGAAGAGTATGAGCGTGGTTCTACGGCGATTGGCCAATTCATCTCGAAAGGGTTGATGGGGCACAGTGACCTCCCCGAAAGGACACCCTTCAGAGTATGGCACACCGACCTGTATGTCAAGTATAACTTACTTTCTGTACTGTCTAAGGTAGCTCCGTGGCCTTCCGGTCTGCCCTCGAAAGTCACGGCTCTTGGACCGCACGCGATATTCGCAGCTTTTGTCGGTTCTTGTTTATCACCGCTGCGTAGTCAACAGGTGGCGAGTCAGTTTGCATAGATGGCCGTCTAGTTGACTTTGTGGTCTCGCCAAGCATAATATCAGATCGATACAGGTAAGGCGCCATGAAGTCAGCATTTGCCTCAGTTGCTGCGGTCTTGCTTCTTTCACTGGTCACCGCCGCAGTATTCGCAAAGAACGGCACGATCGGAATCTATGCAGTCATAGACCAGGTGACGTTTGAGCCGGATGGTCCTTCGCCGAATTTCATCCGGGTATCTGGCTTATTGGTTGTCCCTGTTTCGATGTCGAGCGGCCAGTACAGGAGTCCCCAGAAGGGCTACCTTTATTTCCGGATTCGGCCGGGAATGGAACAGGAAACCCGAAAGGATTGGAACGAACTCAAGAGTATTGCGGGAACAAGACAGGTCGTCGGATTTGGTCAGTACTGGATGCCGAATCCGGACGATCCCTATGGCAATCCGCACCGTTCACTGGAAATTACCGTGCACACAGACAATGATGCCACAACGCCAGACATCTACCCGCTTCCTAACTCCAAGGGAATTGTTAAGCATAGCGACAACGACGACCCTGACTTCAATAAGATTGCCACGCAGCTTCAGAAATTGTTGCATGATTGAACCCACTGGGCTGCGTCAAGACGGCCTCCAACCCACGCTTCCCCTCAAGTGAGTCACATACGCGAAGGTCTTAGTGGACTGCGATGAGTAATGGAATAATTTCCTGGCAACGGTGACCATCCTAGGCGAGAAGCTTGGGGCACTGCCATTCCAGTTCGACCACTTCAACCAGAGGCTGGTAGGGGTATGAAGTTGATCGCATGCCGAAGGACGCTTGACTTGGAGGTAACACGAATCCCGACTTGCGGGGGAATCGCCTTGAGGCTGGGCTCGGGTCTGACACCAAACCAAACCTCATGCGGTTGATTCCGATTAGTGCAAACCAGGAACCGGAATCAATTCCAGCCGGACGGTCTGCGATTGTTTTTCTTGAATATGCAACTGCTTGCCGAGGCTCTCATAAGCCTTGAGAAATTCAGGATCGTTTATACGACTGTCTTCAGCGTCTTCCCACGCAAATAGCCTGAAGTACCCCGGTGGCACCCCCAAAAATGAAAACCTTGCAAGCAAGTCCGCTGTCTTTTGAATGTATAAATCGTCTCTTCCTTGCTGAGGAGGATTGGGTACAAGCACCACTAGAGCCCCGGCCGCGGGCTTTAGTTCGTGAACTACGGTTCCGTCGATGCGACCTCCATTTCGGCTCAGTTCCAACTCCAGCGTCTCTGCTGTTCGACCACCGTCGACGTTAAGCCCCGACACAAGCACGTCGACGTCACCTATCCGGGCAGACTTGAGGTAAAAGCCTTCAGGATAGCCCTCGACATGCACCCGGTAATTTCCCGCACGGACTTGAGTAAGTGTAAAGGTACCATCCGGTTTTGACTCTGTTTCTATCGGCGGCCACAGCAAATTTTCCCTAGGTTTCAACCAGATTCTCAGTCTAGTGAGGTCTATTTTTTCTCCTGGATCGATCCGAATTCGAACCGTCAAATCAACATTGGGGTTGAGTAAAAGGGAGATGCCTGAGACGTCCGCGTCGCCTACGCTAACTTCAACGTGCCCTGAGTAGCCCCGGTGTGGTTGATTCAAGTTGGCATACAGGATGTAGGCAGCCGGTGGCACCGAACGAAACTCGAAATTGCCTTTCGCATCGGTGGGAGCACCAAAGCGGCCTTCATAGAAATACCCGGGAATCGATGCGTCGCGTGGAATGAGTTGAACAAAAATGCCTTGGACAGAATTTTCTTTAACTAAACTGAGAATCTGGCCAGTCACTCTGACTCCGCGCGCGCGTACTGAACGAATGTTAATTCCTGAGGTTTCTACGTCGGGCAAGGTTTGCACTAACGTCGCTTGGTCAAGCTGAGATGCGTTGGGATAGTAAGTAGGAAGATACACGCCAGTCTTTGACTCATTCAGGTTGCTCGCGACAACGTAGTATCGGCCCGGAGCGAGCCAGAAAAGACGGTACTCACCATGATCATTAGTTTCGCCTTCCACGATAACAGACACTCGTCCGCGATTGCGGCCAAGCGCAGCCACGTGGGCACCTGCGATTGGGTCGCCTTCCTCGTTGTATATCGTTCCAGTGATTACACCTGCGGGTACAAGCCGAAACAGAATGTTTCCTATCTCACCTTGGGACTTCAGCGACAGTAGTTTTTGGCGGTCGTTAGAAGTAGGTTCCGAATATCTCTGAGACGGAAATCCGGCTCCTTGAGCGTCAAGAAAGTATAACCCGGGCTCAACACCTCGAAGAACGAACTGACCTTGCGAATCACTGGCTGTGCTGTGCTCCCGGCCCTGCCATCCTGCCGGACGAAGCGTCACCCAGACTTTGTTCACGGGCTGCCCTGTCGTAGACTTCACAACAGTACCGCGCACTTGACACATATTTGCCTGTTCTGTGTCGGTCTGAGAGCCAGAGCCTTGCAGCTCCTGTCCCGTGCTTGCATACGTATGCAGAGAGAGTGCGAGTCCAATACAGAGTACATATGTCTTCGCGGTTCGGCTATTCACGAGTGCCTCGCATAGAAATCACAGGCCCTTAGTGACCTGATGACTAGAGCTGACACTCGAAAGGGGCGCAAGCGGGACCAAGAGCTACTGCCTTGGAGCAAATATTGCCTGTGCAATCGATTCGGCCATCACACGGACTCCCCACCGAATAGCATTCTTTGCAGTCATAGAGTTTGCAAATATCCTTGTCGCAAGCTACCCAATGCCATTCGCAATAATTGGGTGAGGCACATGGGCTTGGATATGTACAGCTTGTTGGATCTTTACAAAGGCAACAGCCGTGTAATTGGTTAGTGCCCTGTGGGCAAGGGTTATTCCCCGCGTACGCTAAACGAGGAAAGGCTAAGCTCGACACAAACGCCGCCGCCGCTGCTGCCGCCTTACCCATAAACCCTCGCCGGCTGACCGCAGTAAGTTTCTCAAAAAGGTTTTCTATCATGGTGTCCTCCTATCATGCTTCCAGTCCCGCACATGAACACGACGCGACATTATCCAACATGAAAAGACTAGCTGTCCCATGTGCCCCGAGCAGAACTCAAGGTCGTGACCGCTCTACGCTTACCGCACGTGTTACAGACGCGTAGTAGGTTTAACAGATCAGTGAAACTCAGTAACCATGAGCCTGCCAGCAGGGCAAAACCGGCCCAGAAAACCGCCAGACTGAACTCCAGTAAGCCACCGGCCTGCCAGGGGTAAATGGCCGGGCGCCTCTTGGTAAGCAGGCTGCCCTCGACAAGCAGGAAGACCTCACCTGAGAGCAGCAGGAGCAGGCGCGCCACTGTACGTCCCGAAATCGTCTCGCCGCCCCGTGCGCCGCTGCCAAAACAGTAGCAGGGCAAAACCCTGCCACGCCCAAGATTGACTCCAACCCCAAGCACGAAACTCAAAAGCAACACAAGTCCCAAGGGCACAGCGAGGTCCAACCGCCAACCCGTAAGATGCGATGCGGATACGAAAGCTTCTAGCGGCAACAGAACCAGGCCTATGCAATACGACAACAACCGTGGGAGGACCTTGTACTCCATCACTCCCCGAGCGAAGCCTCCGGGGTCTCGCGCTTTGGCAGTTGCTGACAGCAGGAACACGATCCCAAGAGCGTGTTGGAGGACGAGTCGCGCTTCAGTGACCATCAGCTTGCCCCCCAACGGTGTATTCGCCTCGATTAACAAATTCACGCTTTTTCCACTCGCCTGCCAGCAATTCGCGCATGTCTAACCCCTCCCAGTTCAGGTTGCAGCTGCTTACGGCCCAGAGCCGGAATTGGGCCGACCAGATTTCCGGTCGCCTCAAGTCCCAGTTATATGTCGGAGCGAAAGCCGAATTGGCTGCGTGAATGTGCTCGTGAACGCGAGTTCCGAAGTTCACAATGGCATTATCATTCCTCCAAAGTGACAGGGTGTAGCATGTATGTGGGTTTTCTACCAAGAAGACAGCTTGCAACAGCCCTCCGATTTCGCGAGAGGTCTTCCGCACTCGCCGGAAAGAGCAATAAAAGGGAATCAGTGACCAGACGGAGCGTAGTCGGAAGCGCGTCAGGACGCACGAGATAATCGTCTCCACTCGCGCAAAGCCTGCGCCCGTGAAGGGCCGCTCATCGGGCCACCTCGAACCCATCTCGCTCGGTGTGTCCACCCTACGCTCCCTTTTGCCGTCCTGCGCGCGTCCGGCTTACCATATGACGGGCGCACGGCAATGGTGAGTTCAGCCCTCGGGTACGTACTGCTCCTGCTCGCTCGGATAACCATGCAGAGTTACGCGAGTATCCTGGTCCAACATCACAGCCTGTGGAGTGTTATTCACAAGAAAATTGCGGGCGATTCGTCCTCCCTCGTCGAACAGGACTGGTACCTGGTCAGCAGCAAAACCTCTCACCAGGTGATTACGAGCGAACTGATGGCACCCCTCCTCACTCCCGCTGCAAACCAAGTAGAGATTGCCGTTCACCTTATGCCAAAAGGCATGGATCACTGCGGCCAGATTGTCGTTGAGTGGTGACGAGAATTCTTCTCCCGATACGAACAACAAAATCGTAGGCCGCCCTTTCAGTTGGGATGTGCTTAGGGTATTGTGTGTTCCTATAACCGAGGCCGTAAATTCCGGCGCCGACGTCCTTTTTGCGGAGTGTTCCGGATTTCCTTTGAAACTGAAGTCTGTATAGCGTCGCTTCAAAATGACGGTTTCACGCAAGGCCTTCCGGAGTACCGTAGTCTCGATAGCAATCAGACCGAAAAGCATTGCGTAACTCAATGCGAAAAGTATCTTTATGGAAGAAGCAAAAAATGCGGCTTGAGCCAGTGAGCCAGTCTGCATATGAAAGGGGAGCAACGCCAGCATCGCAGCCGACCACACCAGGCCAATCCCTACGATGCGGTGATACACTGAGCCATCAGCTAAAATGAGCTGCATGAGATCCGTCGTTTGTGGGAGATGCCTCACAAACATTGGAGAAACCCAAACCGGTAGAGCACGACCTAGCCAATACACCACCATCAGCTCCGCGCCATAGCGCGGGTCACCAAACACTACAGCCACGAATACCACCACCCAAAATCCTCCGTAAGTTACTCGCGTCGCGAACGCGAATCCGATGTGCAGACCCCACATCGCCGACGCCCACACGAATCCGAAATTATGAGCCCAGGTTTTTTCGGTCTGCTGTTTTCTTTCAGGCAGTGGAAACCTTATCCACCCCCACTCCCGCGCGGCCAGCAACAGGGCCAAAAGTGCTAGACCATAAAGGGTCACCGAGCTGACTTGTCCGATCCCTAGAAGGCGCCCAAAAACTCCCAACAGGAATCCCGTAAACACCGCACTCACTAATCCTGCGGCGGTATACGCTAGAGTGCATTGCACCCAGAGCCCGTGGCGAGGTCCCGCCTTCCCGAGGTGGGTTAGTGCTCCGAGGAGCGAAGCCCCTCAAAGGCCACCTATTTGTGACCACCCGAAAACTAGCACTGTCGGCAGAAGCGCTACCTTCGGGTTGAACGGTGCCGCGACGACGCCGACAACTAGACCGCTGAGCAAGAGGGCGTAACTAGAAAGTGTAAACGGGTTGCGTGACTCAACGCCTCTCATAGAGACCTCCTGGGGGTAACGAGAACTTCGGGCGGCTTTCGACTACAGTTTGACTGGGGCCTTCCTCGGCTAAGACTTCATCCAGGTTGCGTTCGAACAGCCATTTAAGATCTTTGGCGCTCTGCGGATGCCCATACGCACGGATCTTCTGCTCCTTGTCCACAACGACAGCCGTGGGAAATCCAGAAATGCCATAGCGGGCTCCGATCTCGTTGGCAGGATCCAAGAGCAGAGGTATATGTACGCCAAGCCTAGCCCTAAACCCCTCACACGGCCGCGATTCTCCATTACATATGGCGGCGGTGATAAAAGGTGACTCGTTCCCAGCAGAGGACTGGACGCTCTCCACAAGAGCTTTGCACGCAGTACAGCCTGGGGAAAGAAATAAGATCACTGCTCCTTGGCCATCGAAGAGTCGGCTTGACACGAAGTCACCGGAGTGAATATGCTGACCAGTGAATTCGGGCGCTCGGCTCCCCACCGGCAGCCAGTCCTCACCCGGTAGCGCGCCTCGCTCCATGAACCGATGTAGCTCCGCGAGTTGGCGTAGCACCGCCAGTACCACCAGGCCCTGGAACACCGCCAGCGCCCAAAGCGCAACGTAGCTCGCGGAGAAACTGAAATTCATGGCGTGACTCTCGGAATGCCCCGGTCTGCAGCCTGCGGGCACAAAAACTCAGCTCATGCTTCCTCAGTCCAGCTGCAAACCATTATTGTGAAGTGATGTCGAAAGTCAATATTCAGAAATGTCCATCTCTGGACTGCGATGGCTATTTATTGGCTCTGCTGGTTATGTCTAAGTGCGCACGTTCTTGCAACTTAAGCGAAGCCGCGCATGAACGATACCGCGCAGGAGTCACTCCAACCGCTCGTCTGAAGTCACGAACAAATTGGCTCTCATCATTTATTCCGACTTTGACGCAAACTTCTTTTACCCTGAGGTAAGAACTGGTGAGAAGATTCATGGCTCTTTCGATCCTCACGCTCTTGACAAATCGTCCCCACGGCATTCCCGCTTCAACTCGGAAAATATGGCGCAGTCGCGAGCGAGAAAGGTTAACGGATCTTGATAACTCGTCAAGCGGATCTTCAGCCGTTAAGTAATAGTCGTCTGACCGGAGGAAAGATATTACCTCTTGAATTCTTTCGTCCATTAAACTCATCTCCGCCCAGTTTGTGACCCGGAAAACGGCGAGAGTTTAGAACCCAGCTCATGCAGTGTCAATGGTACTTGTCATCTGGCCCTCCCCCAGTTTCAACGCTGTTTTTTCAGCGCGAGGTCTTGACAGCCGCCTAATTGTTGTTTCATGTGTCTAGATGAAACGCGAGGAGGCCATTAAAGCGCGCGATCAGCTCGTCCGGCAGCTTCCGGATGCCTCGGAGATGGTGCGCGGTTCTCTGCTGCACCGGCAGATCTTTCATCGCCGGGGTTGTCCGAAGTGTCGGCGGGGAGTAGGTCACCGCGTCTGGGTTCTGACGGTCAGTTATCCTGGAGGGCGCACCCGGCAGTTCAGTATCCGTTCCGAACAGAAGCCTCAGGTGGAGAAGTGGCTGGAGAGCTACCAGCAGCTGCGCGCCAAGGCAATCATGAGCCCCTTTGTGCTGTCGCCTATCGTCCCAAGAGAATCGACAGCGGCCTCGAGACCAGAGCCTGTGTTGTTCCGAATGCGGTCGAAGCAGGAAGAGAGCCGCTATCACTCTGTCTCATAAAGTCGCCCGCAGCCGTCCGCACATTGGCGCTCACACCGTTTACTGTGTAGTATTTTCATTCTGAGCGCTGACCATTAACACTGAACTCCCCCTGCCGTACCCTTACAACGATGAAATTCTATGACGTGGACAATGTCAAGATGGAAGGCTTGAACCATCAAAATGCAATCTTTGGATTGGGAATTGAGCAAAAGACACGAGACGAAGGACCTACGGCATACTTCGCAGTCGATTTCGAACCATCGTTCGGAATTGACGCTACGTTTACCTGCTTGCGTATCGAAATCGTTGAAGCGGTGCCCTGCAACGCTGAAGGCCGCCCCACCCCAATAGCTTGGGGCTGCAGTCGAAATCCAAAGGAACAATCTGGGAACGATAAGGGTTCCTTTCCATGCCTTACTGCAGTTTTCTGTTCCTGCGTGTGCCCGTAAGTCCCTGAAATTGCAAATCAAGGTGCTCTGTCACAGCAACAGCCAGAATTCAGCGAAGTGCAGAATTGTGTTTCGGGCTTTTCGCGCGAGCTAGCGGTGGTGACACCCTCGAAGCTCGTTTTGCTCTTTAATGCCGCCTTTTGCCGCCGCGACCAATCGCTAAGTTATCAGAGGGAAACAAGGTTTCTGGAGCGGGCGATGGGAATCGAACCCACGTCCGAAGCTTGGTAAGCGAGAAACAAAAATCGGGACTATGTTTTGAAAAGCGGTGCCGTGCAGTCTGGCGAACCAGTTGATATTTGTTCCGATTCGGAGATTCATTTCCGTTCACGAAGGATGGTCGCGAGCACGCGCGGGCTTCGGCGACCGTCGAGCACGGCGAGTACAAGGAGCGGCTCTTCGTCGGGTGCATAGGCGATAAGATAATTGCGTACCGTCTGAAAACGCACTGGTCGTGAGGTGAGATCTCTGCGTTGGTGGCCTTGATGGGGAAAAGGGACGAGCTTGCGAATGGCGTCTAAAATGTCCTCACGGACACGCTTGGCGGCAAGAAGATTGTCTTTGGCAATAAATTCCCAGATGCTGGTTATGTCCGACGCAGCGCCAGGGTGCAGCTCAAAACCCCGTTCGGCATTCATTTGGGATTGCGCTGATTGAGAAGTTCATCCTCACGCTGGCGCAGGCTGTCAAAGAAAGCCTCGCCGTCGATAGGCTTCACTCGACCGCTCTTAATGTCATCGTAGCGCCCATCAAGCATTTCGCGGACTTCTGCCACTTCTGTCAGATACCCAGCCAGGGCATCTTCCACGAGGTCGTCGGTCGCGCGGCCACTCTTGGAGGCGAGCTCAGTCAGACGCGACTCTGTCTCAGGCTTAATGTGCACTTCCATGACTGTCAGTTTAGGGACGTGGATTGGTTCTGTCAAAGCAATTGCCGCGAGAAGGAGAGGCCACCCGTTTGTTTAGGAAGACGGCTTTTTTCCAACCCACAGCCCAACCCACAGAGTGCGATGTCTTGTACGACTTACGCGTAGTTTGGCAGTCCCCGCATGTCTTGTAAGTCGTTGTAAAACCTAACCACGCTACGCTGTCACGGCAGAGGTCGCGAGTTCGAGTCTCGTCGTCCCCGCCATTCTTTCCAAACCACTTAGGAATGATTGGTTCACACAGCTTCAACCCACAATTCAACCCAAAAGCTACTGCACTGTTGGGTTCATCCCCACAGCGGCCGGAGCGCGCAGCGCTCTGAATCGCACTCGCTAAGAACGCATCGGACGGTGCATCCCCGCACGCCGACTGAAACCGTTGCCTGGCCCCCTGCCTTTATATACCTTGACACGTATATGCTCTGTAGAGTATACTAAGAGAATGGAATCTGTGTTCGAAATCATTGCGGAGCCGAACCGCCGCGCGATCCTCAGCCTGCTGGTCTCGTCACAACAGTCGGTGGGAGAGATCGAGCGTCAGCTTCGTATGCCGCAGCCGACCGTGTCAAAGCACCTGCGCGTGCTGCGAGAAGCCGGTTTCGTGGAATCCACGGTGGACGCACAGCGCCGTCTCTATCGGCTGAAACCTGATCCATTTCAGGAGTTGGATGCCTGGCTGGCTCGGTTCCGCCGGTTCTGGTCCGCTCATCTGGATGCTCTCGAACGCCACCTCGACCGCATGGATCAATCAGCACCAACGAAAAGCAAGACAAGGAGAAGACGACGCGGCCCAAACCGCGAACGCAACAAGTCGGAGTAGGAATCATGATCGCTCACAACCCCCTCGACGGATCCGGACGAGCGGATTTCCCGCACCCGGCTCTTGCCTTAGGTAACGACGCCCAAGCGGCGCAGGGGATAGGGATGACAGACAGTAGGTATAGGCAGCCAGCGAGTGATAAGGCGCCGCATGCGGTCCCAGAGGACGCGGCCATTCTGGCTGCGCCGCGACAGCGCGCGGTGCCAGAGGCGACCCACTTGGAACCGAAAGATCCACAGCGCATTTTGGTTCAGGGGCACGCCGTAATACCGAATGTGCCCACGTACCACCGCTTGCAGCCATCTGCCCTGGTCGGGGATGGGTTCGTGCATGCGTCGCTGAAGTTCGGCTTTCACCGCGTTCAGCTTCGCCTGCAACCTTTTGCGAATCGTTTGCCGCAGCACCGTGAACCGCCCATTGCTCCTCTTCTTCACGCAGATGTGCGTAAAGCCAAGGAAGTTGAACGTCTCCGGTTTCCCTTCGCCGCGCCACTGCCGTTGGTCGATCGCAAACGGACCGAACTCCAGAAGTCGCGTCTTTTCGGGATGCAGTTCCAGGTTGAACTTCTTCATTCGTTCCGTGAGTTCTCCCCGAAACTGATCGGCATCCGCTTTGCTGTTAAATCCAGCCACGATGTCGTCCGCAAATCGCACCACGATCACATCGCCGTGCGCGCGCTTCTGACGCCATGCGTAGTGTCGCCACGTCTCACCGTCCACGCCCGGCGCAGCTTCCTTCTTCAACGAGAAGTAGGCCATGCGCAGCGTTTCCAGGTTGTAGATGTGGTGCAGAAGCGCCGTGAACCGCAACTTCTTATCCTTTCCTGCTGCTTGACGTACCCGCTCCAGCGCACTCGGCGCGTCTTTCCGGCTCGGTGTCCGGGACGCGTTTTGCTGTGGCAGGTTCCCTTTGGCGAGACCCCTTCCCTCCTTCCCCTCCTCCGCCGGTTGTCCGGCATTGTTCAGGGACTTCCCAGGTACAGTGGATCTGTCCGACCTCCCAGGTCCGTTCGTCATCGGCGTACGTCCTTAGACTTCCCGACACGTCCCAAAGCAACTGCGGCCTTGGGCGGACTTGGGACCTCCCGGTTCCCATGCGAGGTGCTTGCGTACGTGCACGGGGTCTCTGACCGCGTGGGACTCTGGCACACCTCGCGATATCGGTGCACCCGATGGGGCCTTCCGCTTTCTCCTACAGCGTCGGCGTCCCGGAGGAAGTTTCTCACGCGGCTGAATACCCGGCCCGCACGTTCCCCTGTCAACGCTTCGACGCTGCCTTTGCAAGCAGCTCCGCATGACTCGGGGCCGAAGTGGGTCGCTACTTCACATTCGTATGACTTTTGCATTCACTACACCTCGCCGGTTTAGCCGGCGCACAGGAGAAACGAAATGAAAATCAAAATGACCAGCGTATACGTGGACGACCAGGAGAAGGCCTGGCGCTTCTATACGGAGGTACTGGGCTTTGCCAAGAAGGCCGATTTCAGTCAGGGCCCATTTCGCTGGCTGACCGTGGCCTCGCCCGAGGAGCCGGACGGCACTGAGCTGCAGCTGGCGCTCAACAACAACCCAGCGGCCAAAGCGTATCAGCAGGCGATGTTTCAACAGGGCCAGCCGGCGGCGATGTTCTTCACCGACGACGTCAAGGGCGACTACGAGCGGATCAAGGCCCGCGGCGCCCAGTTCACGATGCCCCCCACCGACGTGACCGGCTCGACCATTGCGAAGCTGAACGACACCTGCGGCAATCTCATTCAGCTCACCCAGCTGGCACGCTATTAAGGGCGGAGAAGAAGATGACCGATCGCGAGCAGTATGCACCGGGTCCGGCCAGCGGGGCGCAGATCCGAAAGGAGGGAGAGAAGTGGACGCTCATTCTCGTCAGAGAATTGCGCCACTCGCCGGAAAAAGTCTGGCAGGCGCTGACCGACCCGGCGCATCTGCGCGAGTGGGCGCCCTTTGACGCGGATGGGAGCCTGGGTACGGTTGGAACCATGGTGAAGCTCACCTGGACAGGAACATCGCAGGTTTCCGAAACAAGGGTGACACGAGCCGACGCTCCCAAGGTGCTTGAGTACTACGATATCCGGTGGGAACTCCAAGCCCTTGGTGGCGGCACGCGCCTGACGCTGTGGCACAACATCGATCGCCGCTTCATCGCAATGGGTGCCGCGGGGTGGCACATTTGTTTCGATGTTCTGGATCGCTTTCTCGGCGGAACTCCTATCGGCCGCATCGTTGCTGGTGAGGCGATGAAATTCGGTTGGCCTCGGCTGAACGCGGAGTACGCCCAGCAGTTCGGTATTAACCTGCACCCGCGCAAACAGGTGCAGGAGTACGAGGAGGCCAGGGAAATCCAGCAGGGGCTGATGCCGAAGCAAATTCCGCAGATTCCGGGCGTGGAGATTTCGGGTAGTTGGCAACCGGCGCGCATCGTCGGTGGCGATTATTTTGATGTGTTTAGTTTTAGTGAAAGGCGAGTGGGCCTTTGCATCGCGGATGTCTCCGGCAAGGGAATGCCAGCCGCTCTGCTAATGTCCAACCTGCAGGCGGTGGTCAAGGCGCTCGCTTCCGAGAATAGCTTTCCTAAGGAACTGGTAGAAAAGGTCAATCGCGTGATGTGCCGTAATACCACGGAAGCCAAGTTCATCACTCTGTTTTATGGCCTGCTTGATGTCGATTGCAAGACTCTCCGATACGTTAACGCCGGCCACAACGCACCTATTCTGACGCGGAAGGACGGGGCCCAAGTCCGGCTGGAAGAAGGAGGGCTGATCCTGGGTATTTTCCAGGAACACAGCTATGAGGAGGGCGAAATTGAGCTACGGCCAGGAGACCGCCTCGTCATGTTCACGGATGGGATCAGCGAGGCTGTAGATGGAGAGGGGGTGGAGTTTGGCGAAAAGCGTATGGCCGAGCTATCTCGCGGCGCGCGACAATTATCGGCGGAGGCGCTCCGCCGTCGGCTTCTCGAACGCGTCACGGAGTTCTGCGCCGGCAGATTCGAAGACGATGTCACTCTCCTGGTTGTCGCGGTTTCAGAGAAAGACGATCGTGCCCTCACTGTGTGACCAGCTCAGGTCATGAAGTTCGGCGGTTGGCAGCAATTGACCGCCGAGTACGCAAAGCAGTTCGGAGTTGAAACACCCGGTTGGATGCCCAACGCCACTCAAAAATCGTGAACCGAGAGGATCGCAAAACAATGCCGATAGCCAAAGCTTCGAAGGATAAAAAGGAGTCGTCACCAAAACAACGTGAAGAACTACTTAGGGCATTGAAAGCACGTTTTGAGAAAAACATGAACCGCCATAAGGGTCTTGAATGGGCTCAAGTACAGGCAAAACTGGAAGCTATTGCTGAAAAACTGTGGTCACTCAACGAAATGGAAAGAACCGGCGGTGAACCGGATGTTGTTGGTCAGGACAAAAAGACGGGTGAATACATTTTTTATGACTGTTCAGCGGAAAGTCCTAAAGGCCGGAGGAGTCTTTGCTACGACCGTGAAGCGCTGGAGTCAAGAAAAGAACATAAACCAGAAGATAATTTTATTGATATGGTAACTGCCATGGGCATTGAGCTTTTAACGGAAGAACAATATCGAGAGTTGCAGAAACTTGGAAATTTCGATTCGAAAACATCGAGCTGGGTGAAAACGCCTTCTGATATCAGAAAACTCGGTGGCGCCCTCTTTTGTGATCGCCGCTACGACACTGTTTTCGTGTATCACAACGGCGCGGAATCTTACTACGCCGCTCGGGCGTTCCGTGGCTCGCTAAGGGTCTAGCGAGAACAATCTCATGTCTTACACGTGGACGGCCGCCGATCAACGGAGGACAAATTAATCATGAAAGATGCCACCCAACGGTCGGTTTTTCGCTGGATTCACATCATCTTTAGCATTCCGATACTCGGTTATATTTATAGTCCGTTTGAAAAAATTCCAAACTACGCCCCCGCAACTCGGTTTGTCTTCCTTCCTGTAATGGTCCTTACGGGATTGTGGATGTGGAAAGGCCATGTCGTTCGACGGCTTATCTCGAAGAAACCGGCCTAACAAGGCGCTGCGAACCGCCGCCGGCATGGCCGTTCCTTGTCAAAGTCAGCGCAATACAGCCTGTTATGGCGGAGACTTGACAGGCTCTTGTTCTCTCTTGACGGCAAGTAAGCCGTCTGTCTTACAATCGCGCCATGCCACGAAAAGTCATCCTTGGATTCGGAATCAGCCTTGACGGTTATATTGCACGGCGCAATGGTGACCTCGATTTTCTGGTCATCGACAAAGAAGGTGAATCACTGATGGCAGACTTCTTCTCCAAGATCGATACCACGATCATGGGCCGTAAGACCGCAGCTGCCACGGCGAAAATGCGCGAGAGTGGAGAGATCCCCGAGACGCCGGGCATGGCGAATTACGTAGTTTCTCGGCGATGGAAGCTGCGCAAACGAGAGGGTTTTGAAGTGGTGAGCGGATCTCTGACAGCCTTTGTGAAGAAAGCTAAAACGCCGCCCGGGGAAAGACATCTATCTGGGAGGTGGGGGCGAATTGGCCCGCAGTTTCCTGCAAGAGGATTTGGTGGACGAGCTCTTCATCGGACTTGGTCCCATACTGTTAGGCGATGGCATCCCCG
>WNEZ01006959.1_pt1 | contig 16221 bp, 10 predicted proteins | sample 5400521 | NCBI WGS metagenome assembly WNEZ01 (sample SAMN13153339, study PRJNA577476) | soil metagenome | isolation source: 120 cm saprolite under Douglas fir tree site 2 hole 1 replicate 1 | place: USA:California | collected 2015-04-18
TTCACCGCTGGAAGCTCCTTGGCAACGATGGCGTCGAATTCGCCAGCCACGTCTTCCAGTTCTTTCTTCAGCGAATCAATGCGCGCGGTTTGATAGTCAGTTGGACGTCCCTCATAGTTCAAAATGGCTCCGTAGAGTGCCGTCGTTTTTTCACGGATTCGCTCTTCCCCGGTGACGGCGCCTCCTTCCTTGGTAGCCACAATCTTCTTTCGCAGGGCTTCCACTTTGCCGGCAAGTTCCTGGATCCGTTTACTGAAGGCTGCGTCTCCCTTCAGCTTTGCGACGCGCTCCATGAGCGCGTCGTGCACCCCGTTGATGCGGTCGACATCGAAACTCATCTCCCCGAGCAGCCGGTGCAGGCGCATTGCCGCGTCGAATTCCAGTTTCCTGTCTTCCACCGTGAATTTAGCGCGTGGGTCGAGCTCCAAGACAAGCTGAGTGCTGTAGGTCTCTTTGCCACGCGTCATTTTCACGGTGTAGGTGCCGGGCATAACTCTGGGGCCCTGAGCGGCTTCAAACGCAGCCGTGGCGGCGGCCGGAACGTGGGGCGCTTTAAGCCTCATGGGCCATTCCACACGGCTGATGCCGCGGCGGCTGTTTGGTGGAAGCGTGTCCACAAGCTTGCCTTGCGAATCGAAAATCTCCAGTTTCATTTTTCCAAAAATGTGCCGCTTGTTCTGGTAGTAGGTAATCACCGCCGCGTCCGGGGGATTGGGCCCCGTGAACACCGCGCTTCCTTCCACCCAGCCGCCATTCGCGGGGAGCCGCTGCTGCGCGGGCTTGGTCTGGAGGAAAACTGCCTCTTGCGCCATGACTTCGGGAGTCAGCTTACGCAGCGTCGTGATGTCGTCCACAATCCAGATGCCGCGGCCATGGGTGGCGATCACAAGATCCGATTCGCGCGCGTGCACCACTATGTCACGCACGGCCACGTTGGGGAATTCGTGACCTTTATATTTCGCCCAGTGTTTACCGCTATCCAGTGAAATCCAAAGACCGAATTCGGTTCCGAGGAATAGCAGGCTGGGCGACACCGTGTCTTCCTTGATGACATGCGCGTAGCCGCGCACGCCGCTGTCCCCAGCGACGATCGGCGTCCAGGTTTTCCCGTAGTCCGTCGTCTTGAAGATGTGCGGCTCCATATCTCCAAACGTATGCCGATCGAACGTTGCATAAGCCGTGCCCGCATCATAGAGGCTGGCTTCCACCCACGAAACCCAGGAAGCTTTCGGCAGATTGGGAACATTACCGACGACGTTGGTCCAGGACTTCGCGCCGTCGCGCGTCACCTGGAGATTCCCATCATCGGTTCCAACCCAGATGGTTTGACCGTCGCGCGGTGACTCGCTGATCGAGTAGATTGTTGTGTGCATCTCCGCGTAAGAATTGTCGACCGTAACGCCGCCGGATTCTTCCTGCTTCTGTTTCTCCGGATCATTGGTGGAGAGATCCGGCGAGATGCGCTCCCATGATTGACCGTGGTCGCGGGAGCGGAAGAGGAATTGTCCGCCGATGTAAATCGTGCCTTTCTCATTGGGGCTCATGTGGATCGGAGTGTTCCAGTTGAAGCGTACCTTCCCTTCTCCGTAATTGGGTTGCGGTTTGATGGCCCGGCCCTCCAGCGTGAAGCGATTCACACGGCCGATCTCGCCGCCCTGCGCTTCGGCGTAAATGTAATTCGCATCCGATGGATCCGGAAAAACCCAGAACCCATCCCCTCCAAAAAGATTTTCCCAGCGGCCGTTGGTAATCCCGCCCGGATACTGCGAGTCGCCGATCCACGAGCTGTTGTCCTGCAGCCCGCCGAAGACGTGATAAGGATCGGCGTTGTCCGCGCTCACGTGATAGAACTGCGAGATCGGTAGGTTATTGCCCTTCCACCAGGTGTTGCCGCCATCGTAGGAATACCAGACGCCTCCGTCATCGCCGGCGATGACATGATCGGTATTGTCGGGATTCACCCAGACGTCATGGAAATCCCCGTGTGCGCCGTTCCCGATCCCGCTGAAACTTTTGCCGCCATCCTCGCTCATTATCAAAGTAAGGTCCGGCTTGTAGACTTTGTTCTCGTTTTTCGGATCCACGATCAGGTTGGCGAAGTAAAACGGCCGCCAGACCATCCAATTGCTGCGGTCTCGCTCTTCCCACGTTTTCCCGCCATCTTCGGAGCGGAAAAGGGCGCTGCGCGTCGATTCGATCAGGGCATACACGACATTTGGTTTTGATGGCGCGATGGTGACGGCAACGCGCCCCCAGGGCTTCGCGGGGAGCCCTTTGGCGCTCTTTTCATCCAGTTCCTTCCAAGTCGTTCCGCCATCCGTGGTCTGAAAAAAAGCGCTGCCGCTCGCCGCGGTGGGATTCTCCCCGCCCGAGCGGAAAGTCCAGCCCTTTCGGCGAAAGTCCCACATGCCCACGAAAAGAACCTTCGAGTCCTGAGGATTCATGGAAATCATCGAGCAGCCAGTCGAGAGATTCGCACCCTTGAGAATCTTGCTCCAGCTCTTGCCGCCATCTGTAGTCTTGTAGACGCCGCGGTCCTCGCCGTCGCTCCACAGTTTTCCGGGCACGCACGCGTAAACCGTGCTGCTGTTCTTCGGATCGACAATAATTTTCGCAATGCGCTCGGAATTCTGCAGGCCCATATTGGTCCAGCTGTCGCCGCCGTCCGTCGACTTATAGATGCCATTGCCGATCGACACGCTATTGCGGGTCCAGGCTTCGCCCGTGCCGGCCCAGATCGTTTTCGGCGCTTGTGGATCGATGGCCACGGCGCCAATGGATTGCGCGGCCTCCTTGTCGAAAACGGGCTTGAACGTGGTGCCGCCGTTCGAAGATTTCCAGACCCCGCCGCTAGCTGCTCCAATGTACACAGTCAGCCGGCCGTCTTCTTTCACGGCCGCAATCGCCGCCACGCGCCCACTCATGGTGGCGGAGCCGATGTTTCGCGCGCCTAGACCGGAGATGGCGTCCGAGTCGAATTCGGCTTCTTGCGCGGGCGCGGGCCCGGCAAAAATCATCGTAGCGAGATACACCATCATCACAGCAGCAAAGCACCGGATTGATTTGCGCATATCGGCGGATTCCTCAGCGATAAAGTAGATGCGACGGCTCTTGGGCGTAAGTCCATCCATGAATATTCGGACGTGGGACAGGCATTCTTGCCTGTCCTCTCTTCAAGAATCACTTTCCTGTCGGCGGCGCCTTCGTATCCGGTTTGGAGACGGGCATCGAGAAATGCGCGTCTTCCAGCGGTATGTTTTGCTCGATCTTTTCGACCGAGATCTGCGCGCGTGAAGCGCTGCCTTTTTGTGCCTGCTCGACGGCGAAAGGATAAAAGATGCCGTTCACCTGTTCGTAGTCGCCGTAATACAACTCAGACTCCTGCAGCGCGCCGCGAATTGTGGTTTGAATTTCCAGTTTCAGCTCGAGGTACGAGTCGGAATCGAGATAGTAGTAGCGCACGTCTCCGTTCTTCATGCTCAGCTTGATTTTGAAACAATCCGTTCCTTCCATCGAGTCATGCCCCACGAGTTCGGCTTTATGGCCCTTCTCTTTGTACTCCACAAGCGGCCCATCGATATCCGCGTCCACGACCAGGCTTTTCAGGTCGTCCTGGGAGAGCAGCTCGGGATCTTTGCGCCCGCCGAAAGGTGAAATCTGCCATCCTGTCTTGCCATCGTAGGCCTGCACCTGGGCGAGACCCTGGATGATCAATTCTTCTCGAACCCTGTCGGCGCGCTTGTTTTCCTGGCGAAATTCCGCGCGAAAGGAACCTTGGCTGAACTTTGCGCTGGTGCGGATGCTGCGCACGGACTTCAGCTTGTCGAGTCCGCCATGCGCTTGAATATTCTTGGCGATGACCTCATCAACAGTTTGTGCGCTGGCGGCAATGGAAAAGAACACGATGGCCGCCGATACGGGAAGAAAAAGACGGACAACCCCGGAGAACTCCCGCAATGGAGTCAGCCGCAAGTCTACTTTCATGAACTCCCCCAGAACCCAACGATAAGTGACATTACACCAAACGGAAGGCACCGAAACGACGAATCTTTTATTATTCGGGCGAAATCAGCAGCACTTAGTTAGCAGACTTTAGTCCTTCTGCCAAGAAGTTTCGCTGTACCGCTATTTACCGGAAAGCCCGCGTCCGCAACCACATGCCCCGCCCCTCCAAGTCCTCGGAAGCAGCCCCCGGCAATGTCATCCACATCGTCCGCACTGACCTCAAATGAACTAGAAGAGATTCGCCTTTCTCCAGAATTTTCTATATCTTCTCTGCACCAAGGCTCCGGTGGCTAGAATCAAAAGAGCCTGAAGGAGACGCCGCGGTGCGAAGAATCTTCATAGCCCTCGTCTTTGCCGCATTCCTAGATGCCCTGGCAGTTCGCGCGCAAGCAGGCCCTGTCGAGGGGGGCCATGAATTGCAGATTTGGACCGGGGCGGGCCACGGAATCAATGGCACCCAGTCCGGTGACAGCGTCTGGAACGTGGGATTCCGTTACGGCCTGATCCTGACCGCTCCCCACGGCCCCGGTTTCCTGCGCGGCCGCTTGGAATATTCCGTGGATGCCGTCCCGGTCTTCCTGGTTGTTCAGAAAACGAACACAGCCTACGGCGTTGGCATAAACCCTTTCGCTTTCAAGTGGGCGCTGGACACGCACAGCAGCGTGGTTCCCTATCTCGAACTTGGCGGCGGCACACTCTTTACCAACACAAACGTGCCCGAACGAACATCCCACATCAATTTCACGACCAGCGCCGCTCTCGGTCTGCATTTCCTCCGTAGCAAGCGCAACCTCAGCACGGAAGTCCGCTTCATGCACATTTCGAACGCGGGACTTGCAACGCCCAATCCCGGCATCAATACCATTCAGTTTCGTTTGGGCTTCGGTCTGTTCAGCCAAAAAGAATAGTAAGCTTTGGAACGCGCCCGATTCAAAACTAGCGGTGAGTGTGTGAGATGAAAATGATTGGAATCTGCCTAGCCGTTATCGTTCTGCTCGTTGGAGTCTTTGTCGTTCGCGCCATGCGTACCGGGGGGAAGGCGCCTTCATTGGGGACGCCCGCGCCGGACTTTACACTGAATTCTCAGGATGGCAAATCGCTCAGCCTGCACGATCTCCGCGGCAAATGGGTCGTGCTGTATTTCTATCCCAAGGATTTCACCAGCGGGTGCACCAAGGAAGCCCACAATTTCCAGCGTGACCGTGAGCAATATGAACGGAGCAACGCGATCATCATTGGCGTAAGCGTGCAGGACGAAGCCACCCACCAGAAGTTCTGCGCCAAGGAAGGCCTCGGTTTCAGGCTGCTCGCGGATACAAACTATCAGGTTTCTTCCGCTTACGACTCGCTGGTAAATTTAGGTGTCGCCAAACTTTCCGCGCGTCACACCTTTCTCATTGATCCCGATGGCGTCGTCCGCAGAGTTTATCTAAGCGTGAACGCCGAAAAACACAGTGCCGAAGTCCTCGCGGATCTGTCGCAACTCCAGCAGGCTCCAGCCGCAAAGTAGGGGCGCAGCATGCTGCGCCCCTGCTCGGCAACACCATGCCCACTTGAGCGGTTTTGATATGCTTCTGTACTGCACGTAAGATCTTTCGTGAGAAAAGCGGATTAGTTTCCGCAAGCCGCATCGCCAGCCAGGTCGGAAACGCTGGGCAGTTCCGTCAGATTGCTTTTTCCCAGCAAGGTGTTCAGCGCCGCCGCATCTTTGTTCTTCAGTTCCTGCCAGGCCACAAGAGCCTCGTTCAAACCCTTGCAAATCCGCCGGTAGGCCGCGAACGATTCTTCCGAGGGCGCGAAGTCCGCGCCATCCACCAGTGCCATCAGCGCGGTCAACGTATCGTTCACCGCCATGAAACTGGCCGTCTTGGGCGTCTCCAGGATCGCTGTGGCTTCCCCGGCAAGCGCTGCGACTTTCGCGTCCAGCGCGCTGGCCGCAACTGCAACGGGGTCTTCTTTCGGACGCCTCATCAGCTCGGCCAGCCGCGCGCGCAACTCTTTCGTCTGCTGGTAGCCGTCAAAGTTTTTCCCCAGCAACGCGGAGATTTTCAGTTGCAGCTCCAGTGAACTCTGCAATTCGTTGCGCGCCGCCGCCACCCGCAGATCCATTTTGACTTCCAGAGCCTGACGAATCCCTTGCCCTTCTGTTATCAGCCGCGCCTCATACTTCCCCGGCAGCACCAGTGGTCCCTGCGGAGGTAGCGGCGTGGATCCCACGATCGCGGCGATCGGATAATTGTACGGAGACTGCGGGTGCATGGCGCGCGGATCGGAGTAGCGCAGATTCCAAACAAAACGGTGCATTCCCGCTTCCTTCGAAAGAGGTTGCGGATGCGCGATCCAATATTCCGCGACGAACGGAACTTCTTCTGTTTCCTTCGGCAGCGGCGCGCTGGAATAACTCCGCACCAGTTTTTCATCCGCATCGTAAATTTCCAGTTGAATGTCTTTGGCAGATTTGGCGGGCAGAAAATAATTCAGAATTTGCCGCAGCGGCGTAACGTCGTCCAGGATCCAGAACGCCCGTCCATAGGTCGCCGCGATCAAATCGTCCTGCTCGATGGCCAGGTCATGAATCGCCACCACCGGCATATTCAGCCGTAGCGATTGCCAGTGCTCCCCGTCATCAAAAGAAACGTAGACGCCCATCTCCGTCCCCGCGTACAACAGTCCCTTGCGCACCGGATCTTCCCGCACCGTTCGAACGAAATCTCTCTCGCGGATCCCAATTACCGTCTCCTGCCAGGTTTGCCCAAAATTACGCGTCCGGAAAATATGCGGATGCAAATCGTCGTGATTGTTGCGATTCACGGCGGCGTACGCCGTTCCCGCGTCGAAATGCGATGCTTCCACGATATTCACCGTGCTCCACTCGGACACGTTGGGCGGGGTGACGTTTTGCCAGCTCTTGCCCTCATCTTTCGTCAATTGAATGTTTCCGTCGTCTGTTCCCACCCACATCACTCCTTCTTTCACCTCGGAAGGAGCGATCGTCAGAATCGTCCCTCGCGCCTGCTTCGAATCCTTCTCATCCGGCCGCACGCGCGTCAGATCTTCGCTCACCGTTTCCCAACTCGTTCCCCCATCGCTCGTCTTCAGCAAAAACTGCGTCCCGAGATACAGCAGATGCGGGTCCTGCGGCGAAAAAACCATTGGAATGGTCCAGTTAAACCGGTATTTGCTTCCAAACGAAACCGCAGCGGGCGAAATGTCGCGCACTTGCCCCGTCGTTTTCGACAATCGCACCACGCTCCCGCCGGGTCCCGCGTTGTACACCACGTCCGGGTCCAGCGGATCGGGAATCGTGTATCCGCTTTCGCCTGGCCCAACTGGATACCAGTCGCGCTCCGTGATCTGTCCATTGTTTCCGCGGCTCGCGATTCCCGCGGTTCCGCTGTCCTGCTGTGGCCCATACACCCAGTAGGGAAACCGGTGATCCGTTGCGACCCGGTAGAATTCTCCCGTTGGTTGGTTGTACCAGGTGCTCCACGATTCCCCGCCGTTCAGGCTGATCGTCGCTCCTTGGTCCACTCCCAGCATGATTCGCTGTGTATTCGTCGGATCGATCCACACCGTGTGGTAGTCGTCTCCCCCCGGGGCGCCTTTGATGGCGGTGAACGTATGACCGCCGTCATTCGAACGGTACAAGTTCTGCGAAGGCACATATACAATATCGGCGTTCTTCGGATCCACGAAAATCTCGCTAATGTACCAAGACCCGCTGATCCGCTGATCCTCCGTCGCCTTTTTCCACGTCGCTCCCGCGTCGTCCGACCGGAACAGCCCGCCTTTTTTCTCTTTCGCCTCCACAATTACATACACGCGTTGTCCGTGGTTTCCCGGCGCAACCGCAACTCCCGCTCGCCCCCAGTCTGTTTCGGGAAGTCCGCGCCCAGTGATTTGCGTCCACGTCATGCCTTCGTCCGTTGATTTGTAAAGCCCGCTGCCGGGCCCAAACGAAGTCCCCTTCTGTCCCGGCTTTCGAATCCCGTGCCACAGCGTCGCATACACCACTCGCGGATTTCCCGGCTCAAAACAGAGATCCACAGCCGCAGTAACATTGTCTTTGTACAGGACTTTCTTCCATGTCCGCCCGCCGTCCGCCGAACGGAAAACTCCGCGCTCTTCGTTGGGCCCAGAACTGTGGCCCATCGCCGCAACCAGGACGATATCCGGATTGTGTGGATCGACCAGGATTCTTCCTATATGTCGCGTGTCTTCCAGTCCGGCGTGCTGCCAGTTCTCTCCGCCGTCAAGCGACTTGTAAACTCCCTCTCCATAGCTGCTGTCGGCAAAAATCGTATTCACGCCCGTTCCAACGTAAATGATGTTCGGACTCGAAGGCGCCAGCGCCATCGCTCCAATCGAAGCGACCGGCTCCTTGTCGAAAATTGGCTTCCACACCGTCCCTCCGTCCGTCGTTTTCCACACGCCCCCGCCATCCGCCGCAAAATAATAGACCGCCGGATTTCCCGGCACGCCCGCCACGGCGTTCACCTTTCCGGCGCGAAATGGCCCAATCATCCGCCATTTCATCTCCGAAAACTCCGAAGAGGAAGTCTCCTGCGCAGGGGATAGACCGATCGCACACAATCCAAGCAGAGTGCCGGCGGCAACGTGAAGGATATGATTTCTTCCGGGAAACATTCTCCTCAGAAACTCCTCTGAATGCGGGAAACTCAGCGATTGGGCAGCACTTGAATTCCAGGAACGCCTAGCAGTCGCTCGTCCGCCGTCACGAGCCTCAAATCATATACCTTCGCCGTCGCCACCAGAAATCGGTCCGCCGGATCGCGATATCCCAGCATCGTGAACCGCAGTTCGTGCGCCACTTCCCAGCTGACGGGAACTTCATTCAGATTCAGTTCCTCTTTCGATTCCCTCAACCACTCGCCAAAATCTCTTTTGAACTGAATTCTCTTTTTCTCGAGAAGAACGATCGCCTCCCAAACGCTTACCGCGGATAGAAAGCGATCGTTCCTTGGATTGGTCAATTCGCGACTCACCTCGGAACTTATTTTGTGCGGTTCGAGGTAGCTCCAGATCCAGATGTGCGTGTCCAGCAGCAGTTTCATTCCGAGTTGCCGGTCTTCTCTGCATGGTCTGCATCTGGATCTTGCGCCGCTTCCCACTCCGATATGTCCCCAATCGGGCCGACGATATCGCCTAGGATGACGGCTGTACCGGCCCCGCCCCCCAGGCGAATTTTTTTGACGGCCTGGGCCGGAGTGATTTCCGCCACGGGGTGGCCGAAGCGTGTTACAAGAATTGGTTCCCCTGTCTTCCGCACGCGCTCGAGGACCGCCAGACAAGTGGCTTTGAATTTAGAGATGGCAATTTCTTTCATGGTTTGGTTCTCCATCACCACCATACGACAATTATTGACCATAGTCAACCCATAGTCATTCCATGGTCGGACCATGGTCTCTTTTTCGTCCTTGTTACTCCTTGGCCCCTCCTTATTATTGCTTATGGCTCGTCGTCTTCATCTGCATCGGCGGAAGGAGCGGCATCCGGCGTTCTGTTCGGATCGACCGGAGCGAGTCCCGCTTTCTTGAGTTCGGCGTTGAGCGCCGCAATATCCTGCTGCCGGATTTTCGTCCAGCGCGCATTTAACTTCCCTAGGGCGTCCTCCAGTTCCTTGTAAACTGCGGTGGCTTGCGTTGTTGGCGCGGCATCCGCGCTGTCCGCAACCGACAAAATGCCGCCGAAATGCTGGTTCAAGCTGGAAAAATTCTCCGGTTGCTTCGCGCCCGGAGGTAAACCAAAGAAATTGCTCTGCGCTGCTCCTTCCAACTCCGCCGCTTGTTTATCGAGAGCCGCGATCGCATCGGCAAGCGGGCCCTTCCCTGCTTTCGCAGCGCGTTCCTTCAATTGCGCGCGCACCGATCGAACTTGCGAGAGCGCTCCAAAGCTTTCATTCATGCCTTCGACCGAGCCGCTCTGCATTTCAAACTGCTTGCGAAGATCCGCAGGCGGAGTCTTGATGCGCGGGTCCATCTTCACGACGAATGGCTGAGAATAGCTTCTCCCATCAACTGTTAGTTTTGCTGTGTAGTTGCCGGGAAGGGCCCACGCTCCTAGCGGATATTTGGGCGTGTCTTGAACGATTGCGGAAATTGGAAACTCATGCCCCAGAGAATCCGGCGGCGCGCAGTGCAGGTCCCAGACAAAACGGTGCATCCCCGCACCCGCGGAAAGAATCTGCGTCGGGCGAACCCAATACATCGGAATGGGATGTGCACCTGCGATTTTCTCCAGCAGATCCGATTTATCCGTGCTCGCATATCTCCGGACGAGCTGCTGCTGGTCGTTCAGGATTTCCAGTGTCACAGACTTGCCGGTCGCCGCAGCCAGGTAGTAATCGATGATGGCGCCATCGGGAGGATTTTTTCCGGCGGGGAATTCGGGTGGAAGCGGCGTGTCCGGATTGCGATTCCATCGGAAACGAGTCGCTTCTTGCGGTTCGAAAAGATGCGCGCTTTCTTTCGCGATCTCGGCGTTCATTTGCCGCAGCGGCGTGAGGTCATCGAGAATCCAGAAAGAGCGACCGTGCGTGGCGACAATGAGATCGTCGCCATGAATCGCGAGATCGCGCATGGACGTGTGCGGCAGATTGAGCTGTAGCGGCTGCCAATCGTCTCCATCGTTAAACGAAACGTAGACGGAGCCTTCCGTTCCCGCGTAGAGCAAACCCTTGCGAACCGGATCTTCGCGCACCACGTTGCTGGCACCGCCGTCAGAAATCCCATGAGCAATTTCCAACCACGATTTGCCGAAATCGCGCGTGCGGTAAATGTGTGCCCGTAAATCGTCGAGCCGGAACGAATTGATCGCCGCGTACGCCGTGCCCGCATCGAAGTGCGAAGCTTCGATGATGGAAACTTTGCTCCACGGCTTGAGCTGCGGCGGCGTAACATTCTGCCAGGACTTGCCGCCGTCTCGCGTGATCTGAATTAATCCGTCGTCGGTGCCCGCCCAGATCGTGTTTGCTTCCTTGAAGGAAGGAGCGACGGCATAAATTACGCCGCGATGCTTCCCTTTTTCCGGATCGCTCGCGGCGAAAACACCGAGGTTCGCGGGGATCTCGTAGGATTCGCGCGTGAGATCCGGACTGATGACCTGCCAGCTGTTTCCCGCATCCGTCGTTTTGAACAGCACGTTCGTCGCGAAATAAAGCGTGTGCGGTTCGAGCGGCGAAAAAACAACCGGCAGCGTGCGCGCATAACGATACTCGCCGCGGCGAATGGGCTCCGGCGTAACTTTCGCGTACTCGCCGATATCTTGTTTTGATCGCGTGAGCCAGTCGCCATACAGAATGTTCGGATCGAGCGGATCGACGGCGATGTATCCATACTCGAAAATTCCGATGAGATGCCAATCGCGAAACGTGATTTCGCCATAATCGCTGCGGCTCTGCGTAGCGGCAGAGCCGCTTTCTTGCTGCGAACCGTAAACCCAGTAGGGAAAACGATTGTCGGTAGTGACGTGATAGAACTGGGCCGTTGGCTGATTGTACCAACTGCTCCACGTCGTGCCGCCGTTCACGCTGATGACCGCGCCCTGGTCGGAGCTGAGCGCGATAATCTGCGGATTTTCCGTGCTGATCCAAAGGCGCTGGTAATCGTCGCCGCCGGGCGCGCCTTTGAAGCCAACAAAAGTCTTTCCGCCGTCCGTTGATTTCCACGTCGTGGTGTTCGCGACGTAGATGACTTCCGGATTGTCCGGCGTGACGGCGATGCCCGCCGCGCCCGGGCCGCGGCCACCGATGCGGCGGTCGGCGTTTACCTGTTTCCACGATTCGCCGGAATCATCGGAACGGTAGACGCCGGCATTTTTCTTGGCCTCCACGGTGGCATAGAGGCGGTTCGGCTCGCTTTGCGAGACGGCAATTCCGATGCGGCCAATGCCGTCGCCCGCTCCCGGAAGCCCAGTGGTGAGCGGACGCCAGTTGCTTCCGCCATCGCTGGATTTGTAAATGCCGCTGCCGGCGCTGATGAAGGATTCGCCGCTGCGAATCTCCCATGGCGCAACACGCGCGGCCCACAATACGGCGTAGATTGTTTGCGGATTTGTGGGATCAAAAGCGAGGTCGGCGGCGCCGATGTTTTCGTCCTTGTAGAGAACTTTCTGGAAGGATTGGCCACCGTCGGTGGAGCGGAAAACGCCGCGCTCGGCGTTCGGGCCGTAAGGATGCCCTTCAGCGGCGACGAAAACGCGATTGGGATCTTTCGGTTCGACGAGAATCGCGGTGATTTGTTGAGCGTCGCGGAGGTTTTGCAAATGCGTCCAGGATTTTCCGGCGTCGGTGGATTTGTAGACGCCATCACCGGTCGCAAGATCCGGGCGCTGCAATCCTTCGCCGCTGCCGGCGTAAATAATGTTCGGATCGGAAGGAGCAACGGCAAGCGCGCCGATGGAGCCGGTGGGCTGGTCGTCGAAAATCGGATTCCAAGTGTTTCCGAAATCAGTGGTCTTCCAGACGCCGCCGTTGACGGCGGCCATGTAGAAGACGTTGGGCTGGTGCGGCACGCCGGAGATGGCCACGGTGCGGCCACCGCGGAATGGACCAATGCAGCGCCAGCGCATTTCGGAAAAGAATTTTTGATCCCCTTGCTGCGCTTTCGCCGAAGTACAAAAAATAGTTGCGAAGATAATTCCAGCGATGAACCACTTCCCTGCCGCACCGATTCGCATCCAAGTCCTCCACAAGAAGGGAGAGGATACTCTGGGTGCGAAAATGGAGCAATGAGGCGCGGTGGGCGGAGAGGAAGGTGGAAAGTTGAAAGTTTAAAGGAGAAGAACGTGACTGGTGATTTGTGCGCGTCCGTGATGCTGCACCGCTGCGTGCGGCGGCCTCAAACTGCTTCGTAGTCACCGGGAGCTAGCGACCATATTTGGTAATTGCGGCCCAAGAGTCCTGCGGGGTCGGCGCCATAACGATAGTCACGAACATGAACAACCCATGCGCCGGGGTGGGTGCAGCTTGGTGCAACCGAGTCCACGTCAAAGATCATCCAGGCGCTTCCTTGAGGAACGCGTGCAGCGCCCCACTCGGTGAGCTGGACCATTTCCGGCTTGGTGTGGAAATGGGTGGTCATCGTTGACGCTACTCTATTCGTGAATTCTCAAGCAGTCAATTCAGCGTGCCTTACTCAGCATCACCGACCGACGCGGGAGCGCAGAGAAGAGCCTCAGGGGCTAAAGCCTCTGAGCTACAGGGTGCGGCCGGAAAAAAGCCTCGATGGATAAAACCCATCGCGGCCCTCCCTTGCAAACGAGCGCGGGGCCATCTACGCTACTGGCGCTGAGGAAACGAAGAGTCACTTCATGCCCGATCTCTCACCGGAACTGCTCGCGCTGGGTTTTATTTGGTACGTCGCGTTTCTCTTCTCCACCACTTGCCACGAAGCAGCGCACGCGCTGGCCGCCAAAATCGGCGGGGACGACACCGCATTTGCGGGCGGACAGGTATCGCTCAATCCGATCCCGCACATCCAGAGAGAACCGTGGGGCATGGTGGTGATTCCCATCCTCTCGCTGATCATTAACGGGTCGATTATCGGGTGGGCCAGCGCGCCGTACAATCCCGAGTGGGAGCGGCGGCATCCCCGCCGGGCCGCCTGGATGGCTCTGGCCGGCCCGGCCACGAACTACACGCTGATGCTGATCGCGGCCGTCGCGCTGCGGCTGGGCTGGTCTCAGGGGTGGCTGCAAGACCACGTCACGGGCAAACCAGACTTTGCGAGCAGTGTGCTCGGCGCTTTCTTCTCACTCAATTTGCTTCTCGGCACGTTTAATTTGCTGCCGGTTCCCCCGCTCGACGGCAGCACGGCCATCATGCTGTTCATGGGCGAGACTCGTTCCCAGCGCTATTTGGACTGGCTGCGAGGGAATAGTTATGCCATGGTCGGCCTCCTGCTGGCGATCGTCGCTTTCCGTTACGTCTACGCCCCGATCAAGGCCTTCGCCACTTATTACCTGCTCCAGAGCCACTTCTGACGGATCTTCCCCCCTCTCTTGCCTGATCTTTACCCATATCTTCGGCTGGACACAGGGGGCGAGTGAGGCGGATGCTCGAGTATTTTCCACATAGCGGTCATGACGTCGAGGTGCTGCAAGCCGAGCCACAAGCTTTTCGTTCCCGGCTCGCCGTCGGCTTTGCGCCCGAGAAAACCACCGAGCGTAGCGACCATCCGCATTGCTTCTCGCAGCGAGGGTGGCTGGGCGGGAGGCATTGGGTTCCGGGTGATGTAGGCGACCAGCGCTTTCCATTCCGCATCCTCGAAGTAGACCGTGCAGGGCACATCAGGGATTTCTCGGCCCAGCTTGGCCAAGTGGAAAATGCGCCAGGCCACCACCAGATCAATCGCCAAGCAGGCTTCGATGCGGTCGGCGGCACCCAGTTGTCGCTGCTCGATCTGGCAGCCACTTTTCAAGGTACGATGATAAACTTCAATTCCCCAGCGCAAGGTGTACCAGCGCAGCTTCTCGCAAGCGGCCTCGAAGCTCTCCACCGGGCAAGTGGTCAGCAACATCCAGCGCACGGGTGCGATCCCCGACGGCGCTTCCACTTCTTGGGCCAGCACCGCCCACAGTGTCAGCGTACCCAGTGATTTCTTGTTCTTCGGCGGTTGCAAGCTGACCCGTGCAAAACGCACCTCCAAGCGCGCCACCCGCGCCCGTTGCGCGCCGTGCCGCGGAACCTGAATCTCCTGAATGCCCGCCACCGGTTGCTGTGCCACCCAACTCTCCAGGTGTTCTTGGTCCTCGGCGAGCCGCCGGTCTTGCTCGGCTCGAATCAACAGCCACGGCCCCTGCGCATCCCTCAAGGCTTCCTGGAACAGTTCGTAGAGGTCCTACTCGCGGTCCCCGACACTGACCAGTCGCGTAGCCGGGCTACTCCGCTGCACCTCGGCCACGCGCCGGAAACTCTTCAGCCATTTCGAGCTCTCCTTTTCTTCGATGGGACGCTGCTTGCGTTCGTGCCTTTGCCCGAAGGCGGCGGCATCTCGCGCCCACCACTGCACCTCCAGCAAGCACAGCGGCGTGCCCTCGAGATTGAAGGCCATCGTCGAATGCACCAGCAGACCGATGATCCCTTCTGGTTGCGAGCCAATCGGCCCCAGGTTCTCCGTGGCCGGATGAGTGCTGTAGTTCAGGCTGGTGGTGTCCTGTACCGCCAGCACCACCTTCTCGGCAGCGACACGCTGCTGCGTCGCTTTATAATGCGGTTCGAGCAAAACGTCCATCTGCGTCTCGGGATGATCAAAGAAACGGTAAGCTGCTTTGGTCTTGCTCCGGCTCTGACAGGCTTCGGGCATGCTGGCTTGAGGACGAGCGTAAAAATCCCGCGCCAGGACCAGCAGCCGGCGCTTCAGACGCTCATCGCCCAACAGCGCCCCGCCGAATTCCTGCTCGGCCCAATCGGCTGGAGAAGGATTGGTCGGCGCAGGCGCACCTCCACGCAGCCGCTCGCGCGCCTGCGCGTGCAAAGGATACACCCAAACTTTCTTGACGGGCTGCGCGCTCTGGTGTTTGGTGTCTTGGCGGCCGCGACCTTGGGTCACGCCGACCAGCTCCCAGTTGGCGGCCTGATAGCAAGTCCCGGCAAAGCGCTCCGCATCGACAAACGTTTCCACCAACAGGGGCTCATAGCCATAACGCTCGCACCAGTCGCTGCCCACTTGCCGCAACGCCAAACCCAAGGCATGCGAAGCTAGATTGGGCACGCGCACGGAGGGCCAAATCAAAAACCGGCTGTTGGCAATCACTTCCTGCAGATGTTCGCGGCGCGCTTCCTCGTGCCAGCCAATCCAGCGGTCGCGCGCCTCGACACGCCAGGCCGCGGCGCTGAAGGCCAGCCCGCCCAGCCACTCCCCCGCGCCGCTGCGAATCAGATAACGGATCTGCGCTCCGCACAACGGCCCTGCGCCCAGGTAGTGATACTGGTTCATCAACTCGTTCCAGATTTGCTAGAGGGGACTGTCGGCGTTGTCGATCCGCACCAAACGGACCGGCTGTAAGGCCTCCAGGGAGGACTCGACCGAGGCGGGCTCCAGTCTCTGCGGCTCGCTGCGAACCCGTCGGGACCGAGGAATCGAGCGCTGATCGACCTGCGGCAGTCGCAGGAGGCCGCGGCGATGCAACTTCAGCAGCGCCACCCGGCAACTGACTTCCTTGAGCTGGCCCAAAGCCGTGCGCCAATTCAGCCAG
>WNEZ01013121.1_pt1 | contig 16221 bp, 12 predicted proteins | sample 5400521 | NCBI WGS metagenome assembly WNEZ01 (sample SAMN13153339, study PRJNA577476) | soil metagenome | isolation source: 120 cm saprolite under Douglas fir tree site 2 hole 1 replicate 1 | place: USA:California | collected 2015-04-18
TGTCAATCCCCGTGCCCACGCCCTCTTTTTGCAAATCGGCGGCCTGGTCGTACAACGCCTGTGCCAGCTCCACACGCGATTTCGAAGCTTCCACGTTCGCCACCGCGCGCAACGTCCCGATGTACTGCGAGACCACCAGAAGAATTACTTGCTCGCGCGTCGAAAGGCTGTTGGCCCGCGCAGCATCCACATTGCTCCGCGCCGCCTGATAACGCTTGAACAGCGACAGATCAATCACCGGTGAGCCGAACGTCGGCCCCGCAGTGAAAATCTGGTATGGGCCAATGTGCGACGGGAAACCCGGGATCGAGTTGCCGCCAAACTGGGCGCGCAGGTTTTCACGGGTCGCCGAATCCGCAACTTTCAGGTTCACTTGCGGCAAAAGCTCCGAGCGCGTGATGTTTTTGTCCTGAACACTCTCCGCCGCGTTCAGCACCGCAATCTGCTGCGTCGGATTCTGCTTCAACGCCAGCGTCACCGATTGTTCCAAGGTCAACCGAAGCGTTCCGTTGGGAGCCGCACCCTGAAGCACGGAGTTTTTTTCCTGCGCTGGCCGCACCCTGAAGCACGGAGTTTTTTTCCTGCGCTGATACCATTCCAGGAATCAGAAGAAATCCAAAAAGAATGCTGTAAAAAATGATCGGCGATCGCTTCCCCGCGGCTTTTTCCTTGCCGCCCTTCTCCGAATTCTTCTCCCCGCTCTTCACAATTTCCGTGACAATGGACTGGTTGAGGCAACCTTCGGCAAGTAGCTCGGCTCCATGGCCGTGCATCTCTTTTAGCAGCACCTTCCCCGCGTTATCTATGAAGCTGACCCCGCAAAGGTTTACATGGAATTTCTGCTTGGGCGAAGCGGCGGACAGCTCCCGCCAGCATTGTTCCAGGGTGCTGACCCACTGCCCAGCAAGGACCTCCAAATCGTATTTCAATTTATTAATATATAACTCATTGTTTTTCAATGGGATGGGCTAATCTTCGGCCTTGTTCGGACTTGCCAGGATGCTATTTAGCAGGCGTATGATGTAATATGGGCAGTGTATTATAGACCATATATGAGCAGAAAGCCGCTTTAGCTTACCAATCGAATCCTACTTCGGCGCATTCACTGCCGCCAAATAGGAATCCACCCGCAACCCCAGCGGCAGCACTTGCCCCGGATCCAGTTCCACTAGCGTCTCGAGGATCTTCGTATCTACTCGCTCGCTAGGCTCATCCGTTCGCACATTCTTTTTCCCCAAAATTCGGCCGACGCGAATTACGTGCCCCGTGAACCTCTTATCTCCGTAGGTCTCGGCCGTGAAGTAGGCCGCTTGCCCGACGTGCAAGCGCGATACATCGGTCTCGTCCACATCCAAGCGTACGCGCAGTGCGGAATCATCCGCGAGCGTCACCACCGGCGAATCGAACTGCGTGGACACACTCTCTCCGGCATGGCGAAATTTCCGTAAAATCACCCCATCCATCGGCGAACGGATGTACGTCTTCTCCAGATACGCGCGAGCTTCCGCAAGTTGCGCGTGCGCCGCAGCCACCGCAGCTTCCGCGCGGTGCCGGTCCTCGATTCTGGCTTCCGCATCTACGAGCGAAAATTCCTGCGAAGCCCGCGAATACTCCGCCTGCGCCACCTGGTACACGCGCTCGTACCGCTCCGCCTCATCGCGCGAAATCATCTGGTGATCGGCAAGACCCCGCCGCCGCTCGGCCTCCCGCCGCGCATTTTCAAGCACCGCCTGTGCGGATTGCACCCCGGCTTGCGCGGCATTGCGTTCTTGCGATCGTGCGCCATTGATCGTTCGTTCGAGTTCCGCCGCCCGCTGCGCCACCGCCGATTCTGCCTCGGCCACCCGCGCGACATAATCGTCATTTTCAATTTGCGCCAGCACCTGGCCCCTGCGCACGCGGTCGCCCTCTTCCACGCTCACGGACTTCAGCCGCCCGCTCAGCTCGGAGCTGATGCGAATCTCCTCTGACGCGGCCTCCACCCGGCCGGGTGCGGCAACCACGCTCTCCCTCAATGAGCTTGTCGAGGAAGGCGCGGCCTTCACGCCGCGGCCATGGGCCCACAGCAACAACCCCGTCGCCAGCAGCGTCACCGCACCAGCGGAAAGAATCAGTACGAGTGAGCGTTTCATGAACAATCTCCCTTGCTCCGTGATTAAAACTCTGCGCGAAATTCTTGCGAAAAATTCACCGTTGCAAACGAAGCTTGACCCGCAATCTCAACTACCGCCGATGCGCTTAGATCGCGTTCCGGCAATAACCGCCCATCTTCCAGATGCAGAATGCGGTCGCCATAGGAAAGTACGCGCGGGTCGTGCGTCACCATCACCACGGCCCGGTTGTGCTGCTGTGCCAGGCGCTTCAGAAGTTCAATCACCGCACGCCCGCTTGTGGAATCGAGCGCCGCGGTCGGTTCGTCCGCCAGCAAAATCGGTGGATCGCCAGCCAGCGCTCGGGCGATGGCTACGCGCTGCTTTTGGCCTCCGCTTAGGTCCGCAGGAAACGCACGCATCCTGTCCTCTAGGCCAACTTCCACCAGCAATTCTTCCGCTCGCCGGCGCGCGACCGATGCTGCCACGCCGCGTAAATCCAACGCCAGGGCCACATTTTCCGCCGACGTAAGCGTGGGAAAAAGATTGAAACCCTGAAACACGAAGCCGATTACTTCGCGGCGCACCCGCGGCAACGCGCCCTCCGGCAGAACCGAAACCGTTTCGCCAAGAAGCTCCAAATGCCCCGCGGAAGCTCGCAGAATGCAACCCAAAATCGAGAGCAGCGTCGTTTTCCCGCTTCCCGATGGACCCATCAGCAGAGTCAACTGTCCCGCTTGGATTTCCAGATCCACATCCGTAAGCGCGCGAAACTCCGCCGAACCCTGTCCGTAAGTCTTAGAAAGCCCACGGGTTCGAATCACCGTTTTTGCGGCAGCGAGTGTGGCGTTCATGAATTCACCTATCCTTTAAAAACCATCGCCGGATCCAGCCGCGTCACCTTGTTGATCGAAACCAGCGCCGCGGCGATGCACATAAAAATGGAGAGAAAGAACATGCCCACCATCATCGAAGGAGGCATCAGAATCACCGCTCCGCCCGCCTCGCTGCCTTTCACCACGAAATGCGCGATCACCATCGCGAACGCGTACCCCAGCACTGCGCTCCACACCGCCTGCTCGATCAATACGCGATAGAGATAACCATTCGTTGCCCCCATGGCTTTCAGCGTGCCGTACTCGCGGATGTGATCCATCGTTGCCGCATAAATCGTTTGCGCGACAACCGCGACTCCCACCACCAGACCCATCAAGGCGGCGGTAAGCACGGCGAGCCCCGCCCCCGTCGTGAACATCCAGTAGAAACGCGTGCGCTGGCTGAATTCAGCGGTGGTGTAAACATCCAGGTCCGAAACGCGCTCGCGAATTCGCCGCCGCAATTCCTCCGGCGCAACGTCCGGCGCAGCTTTCACCAGAATGTAGGAGAGGTCGCTCTCTTTCGATACTGGATTGGTGTAGTTGAACGAATTTTTCAGCGTCGTGTAGACAAACGGCGAAGTAGTGAACGAGCGGATCCCGTGCGTGAAGCCCACCACACGCGCGCGTCGCTCGCCAATCTCCACACGGTCGCCGATTTGCCTAACTCCCAGTTTTTCCTTGTACAAATCGTCCACGATCACCGAATCTTCATGGCGCACGTCTTCCGAATTGCCTTCCACTACATTCCACGGCTCGCCCAATCTGCTGCCCGGATGAAACCCGATAATCTGAATGTTTTCCCTGCGTCCGTCCGGGCGCTTCCAGTTCGCGAATCCCTGCATGTACTTCTCGGCCTGCTGCACCCCCGGCGTAGCCAACACCTGATAAAACTTGTGCTCCGAAAACGCCCGCGATGTATCGAAGTACCCCACTCCATGAAAAACGATCCACAAATCGGCGTTCGAATGATCAATGTTGTTCGAGGTCGTGGTCGTAAAACCCAGGAACAGCCCGAACTGAATGATGATCAGCACCAATGCGAAGACGATGCCGGTCAGCGTCACGGCAAATCGTACGCGGTCGTGAAACAAGTTACGGCGTGCGAGAAGTGCCATGAAGTTAGCTCCGGGAACCTTGGACAAAAGCAATACGCAGAGGGCTTTCCGAAAGTAACATCGCTCTCCATATCACCGGTGTTAAGTAAGCGTGAAAAAAATTTTGCGCCGGAATCCAATTCATGCGGAGACCCCTTCTACCAAAGTATCTACCATCGAATGAATGACTTGATCCTTGTCAACCCATGGAAATCCGTTCTCGAAGGTAATCAACAACGAGGTGATTCCGTGAATCCCCGCCCAAAATGTCTGGCTCACCAGTTCCGGATCCACTCCCATGCGGAATTTCCTCGCGCTAATGCAGTCGTATACGCACCGCCGCAGAAAATCAAAGGCCTGCATCCCCGGCGAATCCGGCTGCTTGTACTTTTCCGGATTGAATTCAGCCGGAATCGACATCATGAACGTGGCCCTGTAGTGATGTGGATTTTCCAATCCAAAGTGCACGTACGCCAGCAACCCACTCTTCAGGCGCTCAACGGGATCGGTGGATTGCTCCTGCAGGGTCTCCAGCACCTGGGAAAGCCGCGAAAATGTTTCGTGGCACACCTGCTCGAGCAATTCGGCCTTGTCCTTGAAATAAAGATAGATCGTGGTCGGCGAGTATTCGATCTTATCTGCAATCCGCCGCATCGACACATTCTCGTAGCCGTCTTTGACAAACAGTTCACTCGCCGCGTCCAGGATCTCCTGGCGCAGGAACTTTTTTTGCCGTGCTTTGCGCTCTTTGAGTCCCATAGGGGCACGAATCTCTTTTACTTAACGATGTTAAGGAATCTTCGGACCCTTGTCAAGCCCTTCCTTTACCTCTCCCATCCCTTAGTGCCTGATGGCAATTGCCTGCATTTCGAAATGCCCGCCACGCAACAAACTGGCCACACCAATAAATTCCCGCGCCGGCAGGTCTTTCGAGAAATAAGTCTTATAAGCTGCGTTGAACTTGTCGTAGTACGCCAAATCTGTGCAGGCAATCTGCACGTACACCAAGTCGTCCATGGTCATGCCCGCCTATGCCAACGTGTTCTTGTAACCATCGAGGAGCAACTTGATCTCGTCCTCGATTTTTTCCGGAGCTTTGCCGGTTTTCGAATCGAGACCGATGCTGCCGGACATATATAGCGTGTCACCGGCAAGGATCGCGGTGCTGAACGGAGCTTGTGGCGAGCGCTCCGGCGCATTGATAGCCCGCCGTTTGGACCGCGCTTCGAATTGCGAAAACGCACCGTTAACGCTGAAAAAAGCGGCCACAGCAAGAACAACGACAAGAACAGAAACGCGACGATTCATGAAATCCTCCAGGTGAAACAAACTCAACGCATCGACAGCCGGCGAGTGTAGAACGTGAATGGGCAGTGGGCAAGCAGAAAGCGGGCCGTGCTCCTTCAGGTTTGATAAGATGCGGCATCCTTCTTGGAGCGACTCGATGAAAAAGTATTGGCTGGGACTGTTGTTCGTGGGCGCGTTTGCAACACAAGGAGCCATCCCGCTCTGCGCACAGAGCAGCGTAGATTCGAAAATTGATGCGAATATGCCGCAGTGGCTGGCCACCTACAAACACCTGCACGAGAATCCCGAACTTTCCACGCAGGAAAAAGAGACCTCAGCGCTCGTCGCAGCGGAATTAAAGAAACTCGGCTATGAGGTCACCGATCATTTCGGCCACTACGAAGACGCCTCTCTCACGTCCTACGGAATTGTCGCCGTACTGAAAAACAGCCCGGGCCCCACAGTCTACGTCCGCACGGAACTGGACGCGCTCCCGGTGACCGAAAACACCGCGCTGCCTTACGCCAGCAAAGTAAAGGTGAAACGCGCGAGTGACGAAGTGGGCGTCATGCATGCCTGCGGCCACGATCTGCACATGACCGTTTTTCTCGGCACCGCCCGCGTACTTGCCGATAGCAAAACCCAGTGGAGCGGCACTGTGGTCCTCATCGGCCAGCCCGCGGAAGAGACCGTAGGCGGCGCGGCGGCGATGCTGCGCGCCGGTTTATTCACAAAATTCCCCAAACCGGATTACGTCCTCGCTTTGCACGATTCTCCATGGGAAGCGGCCGGGAAAGTGGCCTGGGTCGCGGGTCCAATTCTTTCCGGCGCGGATTCCGTGGACATCACCGTACGCGGCTATGGCGGCCACGGCGCTGCCCCGCAAACCACGAAAGACCCCATCGTGATCGCTTCGGAAATTGTGGTGATGCTCCAAACCATCATCAGCCGGGAGAGAGATCCTCTCGAACCGGAAGTTGTCACCGTCGGCTCTTTTCACTCCGGAACAAAACACAACATCATTCCAGACGAAGCACACTTGCAACTGACGGTGCGCACCATGCGGCCCGAAACGCGCGAAAAAGTTCTGGCCGCCATCCGGCGGATCACCAATGGTGTTGCCGAAGCCGCGGGAGTGCCCGCGGAGCGCGCGCCGATCATCGAAGTCGCCACAGACAATGTTCCCGCAACAATCAACGATCCAGCCCTGACCAAGCGCGTCGCGGACTCGATGGAACGCGCACTGGGGAAAGAAAATGTTCTCGCAGGCAAACCCATCATGGCCAGCGAAGACTTCAGTCTCTACGCGCTCACCGATCCCAAGCCGCCTATTACCATGTTCTGGCTTGGGGCGACGGAACCCGCCAAGTTAAAGGACGCCCTGGAAAAGGGCACGCGCCTGCCCAGCCACATTCCAGCGAATTCGCTCCGGTGCCGGAACCTGCTATCCGCGCTGGGGTAAGAGCAATGAGCGCCGCAGTGATGGATCTCTTGAAAAAATAGTTTGGGATTTTTTCCTTGTGCAAAAGAAAATTAACGTGCAGATAGCGTCAGGGTTTTTGCGGTTCCGACACCGCAACACCCGGCGTGACACCGTGCGCTTCCGGTTTTTCCTCTTTAGCCGACGCGGATACTTCTTCGAGTATTTCGTTCGCCCTCCGCTGGCTCAATTGGCATGCCGGATCGTAGATGCGGCACTGCGCTAGTGTAAATTTACATCCGCAGGTACAAGCCTCCGCATTGAGTTTATGCAACGCCGCCTGCCGTTGCTCCCCGGAGAGTTTGCCAAGGTCAACGCCGGGAAGCGCCGTGGCTCGATCGGCATGCTTCAAAAACACTCCGCCGGTATCTTCGAACGTCTCCACTCTCGCCGCAATCGGCAGGTCCAGCAGTGCGCGAATTTCCGTTTCGAATAACGCTGGATTAAAAAGCCCCACGTGCTTCTGCACCACGCGGCCCTCGGTGTCGATCAGGAATACCGTCGGCAGCGCCGTAATTCCGCCATACGCCACGCGAACTTCCGTCGGTGACAGCGCGGTCGGATAGTTGATTCCTTCGCCCTCCGCCACTTTGCGGACAAATGCCTCATCATCGTCGTCCACCACCAGCCCGATAATCTGCAGCTTACCCTTGTAATGCGTCTGCAGCGCGATCAGGTCGGGAATCTCTTCGCGGCACGGCCCGCACCACGTCGCCCAGAAATTCAGCAGGATTACTTTGCCGCGAGAATCGGCCAGCGAAAGCGGCTTCCCATCAATGCCCGTAAGCTTGAACTCTGGCGCAGGATCAGGATTGCGCACAAATCGAATCACCGGCAACTGCGCAAAACAGCCGCTGCCAAAGCACAACGCCATGATAAGCACACATCCGTGAACGAAGCGGAAGGCAGTTCTCTCGATATTCGTGCGACGGCTCATTCTGCATTTCCTCTTGTGGAGGCGGTCTTACGCCGCCCTCTTGCCGTGTAGCGGCCTCTTTCTGTTCGTCCGCCGCAGGAGGGAAGCGCGCGCCCTTCTCCGCTGTTCTGCCCGACTCTCCCTCCTCTTCATCTAGAATTCAAATCCAACAATACCCAACTGCCTGCCAGCAATGCGCACTAAATCGGGCGCTTGATTCCCAACTTCCGTATGCGCGCCTGCAACGTCGTGCGCTTCATTCCTAAAATATTCGCGGCCCCGCGCGGCCCCGCTATTCTCCATTGTGTCTGCCGCAACGCCCGAAGGATGTGCTGCCGCTCCGCTTCCTGCAAAGTACCGACCGCTGCACCGCCAACGGCACGCGCAATTCCTTCCCCGGTGAAAGCAGCACTGCGCGCTCGATCAGATTTTCCAGTTCCCGCACGTTCCCCGGCCACGCGTAATTCACCAGCGCCTCCATCACATCGGCGGGCACATACTCGACGGTCTTGTTCTGCCTCCGGCTGAATCGCTGCACGAAGTAACGCACCAGCAGCGGCACATCTTCCCGGCGCTGTCGCAGCGGCGGCACTGCAATCGGAAAAACATTCAGCCGGTAATAAAGGTCGCTGCGGAATTTCTTCTCGGCCACCAGCTGCGCGAGATCCATATTGGTGGCGGCAACCACGCGCACATCCGCCCGAATCGTGCGGTTCCCGCCCAATCGCTCGAACTCCTGCTCCTGCAACACGCGCAAAAGCTTGGGCTGCAACTCCAGAGGCAGGTCGCCAATCTCATCCAAAAACAACGTGCCGCGATCCGCGAACTCGAAGCGGCCCATCTTTTGCGATACCGCGCCGGTGAACGCCCCGCGTTCATGCCCGAACAACTCCGATTCGAGCAGCCCCGCGGGAATCGCCGCGCAGTTCAGTTTCACGAACGCGCGTTCGCTTCGCGGGCTCAGGCTGTGAATTGCGCGCGCAATGATCTCCTTGCCGGTCCCCGTCTCGCCGAGAATCAACACCGTCGTCTGTGCCGGCGCGGCCAACTCCACCTGCGCCAGCGTTCGCCGCAAAGCGGGACTTTCCCCGATGATTTCGTCGAAATTCGTCTCGCTGCGAATCTCTTCTTCAAGGAAAAGCTTCTCGACGGCAAGCTTGTCCTTCAGCGCGTCAATCTCCTTGAACGCCAGCGCATTTTCAAGCGCAATCGCAATCTGCGCCGCCACCTGCTGCAATAGCTCGCGGTCCGGCGACGAAAACGCTTGTGGATTGCGGCTCGCCAGATTGATCGTCCCAAACGTGCGGTCCTGCGATTTCAATGGCACGCAACAGATCACCTCTACCCCCGCCTCGCGCAACGAGCGAATAGCGTCCAGGGAAAAACGATCGAGTTCGGCCCCGCGCATGATCAACATCTGGCCGCTGACAAAACACTGGCCCGACGGTGAACCCTCGAGCGGCACCGTGATTTCCCCCTTCGGCATGGTAAGTGTCGCCGGCAGATCCAGCGCATGAATCTTCAATAGGCCCGATGCCGCATCGAGAAGTGCCAGGCTGGTGTAGTCATGCTGAATCACTGGTTTCAGCGACGAGACGATGCCTTTAAAGAGCGCATTAATGTCGCGCGTGCTCACCAGCAGATTGTTGATTTCCAAAAGTACCTGCAAGCGATCCCGCTCGCGCGCCAATTGTCTCTGATAAGCCTGTGACGACTCATAATTCAACGCGTTATCGACCGCCACCGCCACCTGCGCCGCAACCCGCTTCATGAATTCAATCTCAACTTCGCCCAAGCCCTGCGGAACGTAACGCCCGAACGCCAGCGCTCCTAGCCGCCGCTGCGCCGTCGTCAGCGGCAGAATCGCGATGGTATGAATCCCTTCTTGCTGTACCTTCTGCATGAATTCCGGGTAGCGCGTATCCTTCGACGCATCCAGCGAGACAAACACCTCCTGGTTCTGCCACACCCATCCCGAGGGAGTGCCCTCCACGGGCGATTCGCTGGAATGTTTTTCTTCCGCCCGGTCGCGCGCTTCCAGGAGATGCAGCCGCATCGTGTTATTGGCGGGGTTGTGCTTCATCAACGCCAGAAAATCGAATTCCAGAACGGCGTGAAGCCGTTCCGCCAACTCGTGAAACAGGGGACGGAGTTCGCGGTGCTGCGCGATCGCTTCGCTCACTTCCAGCAGCGCTTCAAACTGACGCCCCGTGTGCGCCAGCGACGAACCCTCCACTGGTTGTCGTACCAAAGCCTCCGAGTCCGCCATAATACGCAGAATAGCACCGCGCTTGTCAGCCTCACAACTTGCCCGCGAATGCAAGAGTCGGCCGCTCTTCCGCCTGGGCAAAGCGAAACCAAAATGGCTGAACCTTGCCAACGCTGGCCAATTTGCCCCGCGCAGACCAAATTCTTTCTTCGCTCCGCTCGTGATATTCTGTCAATGCTACAGGCCCGTAGCTCAGTTGGTTAGAGCGCTACCTTGACACGGTAGAGGTCTGGGGTTCGAGTCCCCACGGGCCTACCATTCATCTCCATCACTGCTCTATCCTCCGACAAAAATTCGCTGCCGCATTTCGTAACTTGAAAATGATTAATTCCAAACTGCGCCCTTCGTTGACTTGCCTTCAGGCGCAACCTAAGATGACCGCAACATGGCGGGCATCGACTCCCTCATCGGCCAGACTATCTCTCACTACCGTATTCTCGAAAGGCTCGGCGGTGGTGGCATGGGCGTTGTTTACAAGGCCGAGGACACTCGCCTTTACCGCTTCGTCGCGCTCAAATTCTTGCCGCAGGAAGTTGCCCACGACTCTCACACCCTGGCCCGTTTCCAGCGCGAAGCGCAAGCCGCCTCAGCTCTCAATCACCCCAATATCTGCACGATTTACGACATCGGCGAACAGGACGGTAAGGCTTTCATCGCCATGGAATGTCTTGACGGCATGACCTTGGCGCATCGCATCAACGGCAAACCTCTCGAGACAAATATTCTCCTCGCCCTCGCCATCGAAATCACCGACGCTCTCGACGCCGCTCACGCTAAGGGCATCATTCACCGCGACATCAAGTCTGCAAATATTTTTGTTACCGAACGCGGTCACACCAAAATTCTGGATTTCGGCCTCGCCAAGCTGGCTTCCGCGGACGAAGCTGCCAATCTCGGCAAAGCCGTCACCTTGACGGAGGAAGATGCCGCCCAGCACACTCTCCCCGGCACCACTTTGGGTACCGTGGCCTTCATGTCTCCGGAGCAGGCCCTCGGCGAAACGCTCGACGCCCGCACCGATCTGTTCTCTTTCGGCGTCGTCCTCTACGAAATGGCAACGGGCACGCTTCCATTTCAAGGCGCAACGACCGCTGCCACCTTCAACGCCATTCTTAATCAAACCCCCATCTCGCCCGCTCAGTTGACCCATGGCCTCCCGCCCAAGTTGGGAGAAATCATCGACAAAACTTTGGAAAAAAGCCGCGAGTTGCGTTGCCAAAGTGCCGCGGAGATCAACGCGGATCTAAAACGCCTGAGGCGGGAACTCGAAGGACGCACGACCGGCGGCACACCCGTCGCCGCTCAGCCGCAGGTTCGCCGCCCCAAGTATCTCTGGGCCGTCGCGGCGCTTCTCGTCGTGTTCTTCGCCGCGTATTTTTTCCGCAAATCGTTCTCCGGAAGCACCGCCAATTTGCCGTTCGCGCCGAAACTTGTGCAGCTCACCACCACGGAGGGCCTCCATGAATTTCCCGCATGGTCTCTCGACGGAAAGCGCATCGCCTACAGCAGGGACGTCAATGGCTTCAAGAAAATTTTCATCAAGCCCCTGCAAGGCGACCCGCAACAAGTAACTTCCGGCAACCAGGACGATATCCAGCCCGCCTGGACTCCAGACGGTCAAAGCCTTGTATTCGTCCGCTCCACTCAATCAAGCGGGAAACTTCAACCGGGGGACGTGTTTGGCCAATATGATGGCGGAGACGTCTGGAAGAAAGACCTCGCCTCAGGGAAGGAGGAAAAGTTTCTCTACAAAGCCTTCAATCCCTCGTACTCCGCAGATGGGAAATCGATCGCTGTGGATGCTTCCTGGGCAGGCCCTCGGCGTATCTGGATTGTCGATGCGCAAGGACACAATCCTCAGCAAGTCACCTCGGAGAGTTCCGAAGCCGTGGATCACGTCGAACCAAGTTGGTCTCCCGACGGCAAGAACATCGTCTTTCAAAATATCGAACGCACCAAATTCAGCATTAAGGTCGTCAATGTCGCCACCCGCGCGGCAATTGTCCTCACCGACGGCCGCTTCCAGGACCTCAATCCCGTGTGGTCTCCCTCCGGAAAACTCATTTACTTCTCTTCGTACCGCGGCGGTGGTCTGAACATCTGGCGTGTGCAAGTCTCTCCGAACGGCTCGCCCGCCGCGCTTCCGCAACAAGTAACCATGGGCTCGGGCCAGGACGTGCAATTCAAGCTCTCTCCCTCCGGCGCTCAGTTGGCGTTCGCACTCTTGCGTCAGAACGCGGACCTTTGGCGCCTGCCAGTCTCTCCGCAAACCGGCTTGGCCACCGGTGGCCCGGAGGAAGTCGTCGCCAGCACAAGGGAAGACAGCCGTGGCTCGTGGTCACCGGATGGCATGCAGATCGCATTCAATTCCGATCGCAATGGCGACATGAACCTTTATCTATATTCTTTGCAAGACCACTCGTACCGGCAAATCACGAAAGGTCCCGGTGGTGATTTTCAACCACAGTGGTCGCCAGACGCCAAGCGATTGCTCTTCTTCTCTTCCCGCGTAGGCAATGCGGATATTTGGTCGGTTGACATTGCCTCCGGCGCCTTAACCCGCCTCACCGAAAATCACGGCCTCAATATCAATCCCTTCGTTTCCCCCGATGGCTCCTCCATCGCTTTTCAATCGGACCGCAGCGGGCGCATGGAAGTCTGGGTGATGAAATCAGATGGCAGCGAGCAGCGCCAGCTCACTAAGCTCGGCGTTTCAGGACACTTCCTGCGCTGGTCGCGCGATGGCAAGAACGTCGTCTTCCGCTGCCCTTGCAGCGGCGCGCCACGCACCTATCAAGCGCCTATCAATGGAGACGATCCGCTTCCGCTGAACAGCGATATCGCCGGCGGGGCGCACATGTCCTTCTCACCTGACTATTCGCTCCTTATGGATGTCGTCGGCCACAAAGCGCTTTTTGTATCGTCTGTGCTGGCGGGCAAAGCGGTGAAGGTTTACGAGTTTCCTGACGGCGAAACCCGCATTGACTACCCCGTCTGGTCTCCCGACGGCAAATGGCTGCTCTTTGATCGCTTCCGTCCGCAGGGCGGCGATATCTGGATGATCCAAAATCTCGAATAGTCTCGGCTCGCCGCCTTGCAGCACCTGCAAGAGTATCTGCCCAATCACAGTGCCAAGGACGCTTTCCTGCGTTTCCCCCATCATCCACGCATTGACTTCCCCTCCAACCCGCACCTACTATTCCCTCACTGCCCCGGGCGCTCCTATGATCGGCGAGACCATATCCCACTACCGCGTTCTTGAAAAAATTGGCGCCGGCGGCATGGGTGTGGTCTACAAGACCCGCGACCTCCAACTCGAACGCACCGTCGCCCTCAAATTCCTCCCTCATGAGGTGGCAATCAACGAGCGCGACAAAGAAAATCTCCTTCGCGAAGCCCGCGCCGCTTCCTCCCTCGATCATCCCAACATCGGCGCCATCTATGGCCTGGAAGAAACCACCGATCATCAGGTCTTCATCGTCATGGCCTATTACGAAGGCAAGACCCTTGCGCAAATGATCTCCAGTGGCCTCCTATCCCTTCCACAATCGCTTGATCTATTAATCCAAATCGCCCGCGGCCTCGCCGCCGCGCATTCCCGCAACATCGTTCATCGCGACATCAAGCCCACCAACATCATTGTCACCTCCGACCGAGTCCCCAAAATCGTGGACTTTGGCCTCGCCCGTGTGGTCGCCAACTCCAGCGCCACCCAAAGCATGCAGACCTCCGGCACTCTTCCCTACATGGCTCCTGAACAGGTTCTCGGCGAGCCCATCAGTCCCGGCTGCGACGTCTGGGCTTTCGGCGTCATCCTCGTCCAGTTGCTCCAGTTGCTCACCAGCATCCATCCTTTTTTCCGCGACAATACCGCAGCCATGACTTTCGCCATTCTCAATCAACCGCCCTCCTCCGTCGACTCGCTGCCTCCCTTGCTTCGCCCGATCGCCCTTCAGGCCCTCGCCAAGAAACCAGAAAACCGCTATCCCAGCGCCAAGGAACTCCTCGCGGACTTGGAAGCCGTGCGCCTTCAGATCACCAACCCCGGCTATGCCAACGGCGCGAACGACCCAACCTTGACAAACGTCATCTCCGCGCGTGACCTCAAGAAAATCGCGCAACACGCTTCCACTCCCCGCTGGTCCGCCGGAACCTCGCAGGATGCCCCCTCGCGCCGCGGCCTATATATTGTCGTCGCCGCACTCGGCCTGGCTTTAATCGCTCTCCTCGTCCCGCAAGTGCGCGAGCGTCTCGCCACTCTTCTCACCTCCGGCCGCGAAAATCACATCGCCGTGCTGCCCTTCGACAATCTCGGCAATGATCCCGCCAACGAAGCCGTCGCCGAAGGGCTGATGGATTCCATGACCAGTGAGCTTTCCAACCTAAGCTCCGCGCAAAAATCCCTTTGGGTCGTCCCCGCCAGCGTCGTTCGCAGTCGCAAGATTTCCGATCCTTCCGCCGCGGCCCGCGAACTCGGCGCCACTCTCGTCGTCAAAGGCAGCATCCAGCGCTCCGGCCAGTCCGTCCATCTCACCGTCGATCTCATCGACGCCAAAAATCTTCGCCAGGTCGGCTCCGCTTCCCTCGAAGATCGCGCCGGCGATATCGCCGCCCTCCAGAACGAAGCCGTCTCGCGCCTCGCCCGCTTGATGGATATCAAAGTCACCGCGGAAATGCTTCGCGCCACCGGCGGCAGCGTCGCTCCCGCTGCCTACGAATCCTATCTCGAGGCCCTCGGCTTCATGCAGCGTTACGACAAAGCCGGTAACCTTGATCGCGCCATCGCCGTTCTCGAAAATTCCGTGAAGGCGGATCCCCGCTTCGCCCTCGGCTATGCACAGCTCGGCGAAGCCTACCGCCTGAAATATGTCACCGAGCTCAATCCCAAATTCCTCGAGGAAGCCAAAGCCAATTGCCAGAAAGCCGCCGAACTCGATGATCATCTCTCCGCCGTGTACGTCACCCTTGGCCGCATCCATGAAGCGGCTGGAGATCACGATCTTGCGGTCCAGGAGTTCCAGCGCGCCTTCGCTCTTGATAACCACAGCGCGAATGCCCTGCAGGGCATCGCCAACAGTCAGGAATCCGCGGGGCGCATTCAGGAAGCAGAGGCGACCTTCAAACAGGCTGCCGCTTTGCGCCCCGATTTTTGGGATGGTTACGAGGAACTCGGACTCTTCTACGATCGCCAGGCCATGTATCCCAAAGCCATCGAACAACTGCGCCACGTCGTGCAATTGACTCCCGACAACGCCCAAGCCTTTTCAAATCTTGGCGCAATTTATATTGATACCAGCGATCCCAAATATCGCGGCGATGCGGAAATCGCCTTGAAGCGCTCCATCGAACTGAATCCCAGTTATGCCGCCTACGCCAATCTCGGTTCTTTGTTCTACGACGAAAGGCGTTATTCCGAAGCCGCCGCCATGACCGAGAAGGCTCTTCAGTTGAACCCGGAAAATTACCTGGTTTGGGACTGGCTCATGAACGACTACGTTTGGCTGAACCAGAAAGACAAAGCCGACGCCGCGCGCGAAAAAGCCTTCGTCCTCGCTTCACAAAGAACCGAACTCAAACCCCGCGACGCCCTCGCTCACGCCGTGCTGTCCATTCTTCTCGCCAAGAAAAAAATGCCCGATAAGGCCCAGAGCCACTTGCAGACTGCACTGGTCCTTTCGCCGAATGATCCCGACATTCTTGAGGATGCTGCTTGCGCTTACGAAGTACTCGGTGACCGCCCGCGCGGGCTCGAATCCGCCCAAAAAGCTCTTCAGAAGGGATACTCGCTCGATCGCATGAAAAACGATCCCGATCTGCAGAGCCTTGTTTCCGATCCGAAATTCCGTGCAAACGGTAAGTAGTCCAATTCTGAAGGAGAAACGCAAATGCCAGAACCAGCTCGAGCAGCAGACCCGCAAGACACCGCAAACACAATCACCATCAACGCAGACGGCACCTGGACGCCAACGACCGGGGTCCCGATCAATGCCGGAGGCGTTGTCAAATTCGAAGTGACCTATCCGGCTGGAATGACCAATTGCGTCATTTCCTTCGGCACCATCACTTTCAACACCGATCCTAAGCCCGCAACCACCGGCAGCGGCACCGTAAAAGTAGGCTCCGGCGGCTAACCCATTTTCCGCTTCTGGGTAGCGCCGGCTTCCAGCCAGGCCTGCAAAAATCCTACTGTCACGCCACCTCTGACTT
>WNEZ01003679.1_pt1 | contig 16216 bp, 17 predicted proteins | sample 5400521 | NCBI WGS metagenome assembly WNEZ01 (sample SAMN13153339, study PRJNA577476) | soil metagenome | isolation source: 120 cm saprolite under Douglas fir tree site 2 hole 1 replicate 1 | place: USA:California | collected 2015-04-18
TCGAGAAAGTGCGCGCCGAGTGGGCGATGATCTGCACCGCCCACAACCTCCTGAAGCTGTTCACCCTCGCAAACGCAGCCTGAGCCGGCTACCCTGCAACAAATGTCCGTCACAAAACCTATCTGGACGGGCTCCTAGTCCGATAATTCCGATCGGCCCATTCACTTGCATGATCAGCTCGCCATTTCCGATAACGTGACTATTTCGCCTCGATGCCGGCAGCCTTGGCATCCGCCGTCCATCGCTTGATCTCGCTGCGGATAAAGGCGCCGAATTCGTCAGGGCGCATCGGCGAGACAATCACGCCGACACCTGCAAGCTTCTCCCGCGTTCCGGGCATCGTCAGGAACTTTTCACTCTCGTCATAGAGCTTGTTCACGATCGGTTCGGGCGTACCAGCCGGCGCCAGTAACCCGTACCAGATCGTTGCCTCGAAACCGGGCATGGCCTCGGCAAGCGAGGGAAGATCCGGTGTCAAGTCGTTTCGCTTCGGCGATGTCACGCCAATGCCGCGCAGCGTACCACCCTGTAATTGCGGGATTGCGATCGAAAAATCGGCAAAGGCAAGGTCGATCACGCCGGCGATCACGTCGGTGACCGCCTGCGGTACACCCCGATAGGAAGCCGCGATCACCGATATGCCGCCGCGCGTTTGCAGTTGTCCGATCGATATCTGCGATGCCCCCGAGCCGTAGCCGGCGGTCACGTTCGGGTGAGCGCGTGCATACTCGATGAATTGAGCCAGGTTTTTGGCCGGAAAGTCCGGCTTCACGACCAGCACCATCGCGGTTGTTATCGTCCGAATGATCGGCGCAAAGTCCTTGGCCGGATCGTAGGACAGATTTTTCAGCATCGCGACGTTCGCTGCCTGCGTCGTGTTGGTTCCCATCAGGAGCGTGTAGCCGTCAGGCGCGCTGCGGGCGACCTCCTGCGCGCCGATGCTGCCAAGCGCACCGGTCCGGTTCTCGATCACAACCGTCTGTCCAAACGCGTCCTGCAGGTGCTGGCCGAGCATGCGTGCGATCTGATCCGGACCCGCACCGGCAGGAAATGGCACGATGATCTTGATCTGTCGGTTCGGATAATCGTCGACCGCGACCGCGAGTTGCGGCGATAACACTCCCGGCAGGACAAGGCAGGCAACAAGGCCCAATCGCACCATCATTAGCCTGCGCATTGTCGCCACCACTTGCTTTATGGATTTCACGCCAAGGGTTTTATGGGTACAAATACAGGAAGGGCTCATGTGTACATGAGCTTAATCACCTACGACAGGGGGAAGACAACGTGGATACTGGCGAAATGTACGCACGCGGATTGCGACGGCGAAAGCGAATGTTTGGTGAGGCCGACGTCGAAAAGCGGATGACTGCTTCCGGCGAGTTCGGCGCGCCTCTGCAAAACATCATCAATGCCTATGTTTACGGCGACATCTGGGAAAGAGATGGCCTTGCCGACGATATTCGCAGTCTCGTGATGCTCGGAATAACCGCCGCGAGCAATCGGCCGGCGGAATTCCGCGTTCATGCAAAGGGCGCGCTGGCAAACGGATGCACGAAGCAGCAGGTGCAGGACGTCCTGTTGCTGGTCGCGATGTATTGCGGCGTACCCGCCGCAATCGAAACGAACCGCATTGCCTCCGAGGTCTTTGCTGAATCTGGCGGGTCATCCGGAGCCTAAAGATGGAGAGAGCGCGATGTTTTCCGGCTCGTCCTTCGTGTAGGTGTCGGTATCAACCTTTTTGCACTTCATGGTCTCGTTGGACGCGACGTCCTCGCCGGTGTCGGCATCGACCTTGAGGTACTTGATCCGATGACTGGGTGGCGCGGTTGAACCAGTATGCTCTCCTGAATACGTCCGACTTGCCGGTGATGCCGGGCTTCATGGCCTGACCTCGACACATAATCGATCTAATCGAGACACAATGTTGGCGGGTAGTGCCGTGACCCTAGTCCACGTTGTTTGAAGCAGCGCTCACCAAAAATGCACCAGTAACAGCACAATTGAGGTGCGACGATGCGGACCATGATCGACGTTGTGTGCCGTGCATTAGAAGTGCGATGGCCGCTGGCCAGTGCACCGGTTCGTTGGCGGCGCGCCGTGAGGTGGCCTAACGTTGCGACAGCGCTGATCGTCGCCTTCATGGCGGGGCCGCTGGCGGCGGAGCGTGTTTCCGCTGCGAGCGCGGGCGACAACGAGATCCGGATCGGCAACACCATGCCGTACAGCGGTCCGGCTTCCGCCTACGGCACCATTGGCAAGGTAATCTCGGCCTACTTCGACAAGATCAACGCCGAAGGCGGCATCAATGGCCGCAAGATCAACTTCATATCGTATGACGATGCGTACAACCCCGCCAAGACCGTGGAGCTGACCCGCAAGCTTGTCGAGGAGGACCGGGTCCTCCTGGTCTTTTCGAGCCTCGGCACGGCGCCAAGTGCCGCGGTTCAACCCTATTTGAACTCAAAAAAGGTCCCACAGCTGTTTATCGCTTCGGGCGCGTCGATGTGGGACCAGCCGCACGAGTTCCCCTGGACCATGGGCTTCCAGCCCAGCTACCAGACCGAAGCTCACATCTATGCGCAGTATTTGCTGGAGAACCATCCGCACGGCAAGATCGCCGTGCTTTATCAAGACGATGGGTTCGGCAAGGACTACCTCAAGGGCCTGAAGGACGGACTAGGCGGCAAGATCCCGATCGTGGCTGAGGCTCCGTACAAGGTCACGGACCCGACCGTCGATGCGCAGATTACCAAACTCAAGGCCTCGGGCGCCGACATTTTCTTCGATGTGACGACCCCGAAATTCGCTGTCATGGTGATCCGGCGCACCGCCGAACTGGGGTGGAAACCGGTACATATCATCCCGACGGTGTCTGAATCGGTCTCGGCGGTGATGCAGCCGGCGGGCCCGCAGAATGCGGAGGGACTGCTGTCGGCTGGATACAGTTTCGAGGGCGATGATCCGGCGGCCGCCAGCGATCCGGTTTACCGCGACTGGGCCGCCTTCATGGACCGATATGTTCCGAGCGCAAGCAAGACCAACAGCCTGAGTGTCTTCGGTTACGTGATCGCCAAGGCGATGGTCGAGGTGCTGGTGAGATGCGGCGATGATCTGTCCCGAGAGAATGTGATGCGGCAGGCGGCCTCGCTCAAGGGTGTGCAGCTTCCAATGCTGCTCCCCGGGATCGTGGTCAATACAAGCGCGAGCGATCACGCGCCGCTTGAGCAGATGCAGATGATGCGGTTCTCAGCCGGACGATGGGAACGCTTCGGATCCGTTCGCAGCGGGATTGATGCGGGCAGCGTCAGCGACTCCTTCAAGACGATCTTCCGTTACGGTACAGCCAAGCACGACATGGCGGCTCAGCTGAACGCCAACACCGTAACCCTGATGACCGGCTCGTTCGGCAGTACTTATGCCCAGATCGGCGCCGATCTCTCTTCAGTGCTGGACAATGGCGCAAATCTGCGCGTGTTGCCTATTCTCGGCCGCGGATCGGTTCAGGCCGTGGCGGATATCCTGCTATTGAAGGGGGTGGACGCCGGAATCGTGCGCAAGGACACGCTCGCGTACCTTGAGCGCAAGGACTTCGCCAACAATATCCGCAATCAGTTTGTCTACGTGACCAAGATGTTCAACGAGGAAATGCACGTGCTCGCGCCGCGGTCGATCCGCAGCCTGAAGGATCTCGATGGCAAGACGGTGGTCGTCGATTTGCCGGATGCCAGCACCTTCGTGACCTCGATCAATGTATTCGAGCGTCTCGGGATCAAGCCGCATCTGCTCTATATCGAACCGCGGCTCGCACTGGAACAGCTGAGTAGAGGCGAGATCGATGCCATCGTGGCGGTCGAAGGCAAACCGGTGCAATGGCTCAGCCAGGTGAGGGATCCCAACCTGCATTTGGTGCCGGTCGAATATGAGAAAACGCTCCAGGAGGAGTATTTGCCGTCGCAGCTTTCATCGGCGGACTATCCCAACCTGGTTTCAGACGCCGCTCCCGTCGATACGATTGCGGCCGAGGCTGTTCTGGCGTCCTACAACTGGCAACCGACCAGCGACCGCTATCGCCGTCTCTCCTTGCTGGTCGATTCGCTCTTTACGCGAGTTGCGCAATTGCAGCGGCCGCCGTTCCATCCAAAATGGAAAGAGGTGGCCCTGAAGGCTCCGGTAGCCGGCTGGACCCGGTTTCAGGCGGCGCAGGAGTGGATCGACCGCAACTCTCCCTCGGTCGGGACAACTGCGGCGTCCGCCGCAGTTGAGGTGCCACGCGCAGACAAGCCGCCGGATCGCGACGATCCGCTGTATCGCGAATTCCTCGAGTGGCGCGCGAACCGCTTAAACGTACGTCGCTGACGATCGCTCAAGACGTGGGTTTTTGGCGGTACCGTTCGCCGCGGGTCGCGTTCTGTGTCAGCGCGGATAGCTGGCAAGCGCATCGAGTTCGCGTCGCGCCTCGGACGCACCCCATTCCTCGGCTTTCTGATACCAGTTCCGGGCTTGTGCCAGATCAGGCTCCGCGTCGGCCATGCCAATTCGCTTCGACACAATCGGATCGAAACTCTTCGCCAGTAACAGGGCGGCGCGGCCGTCGTGCGCTTGGGCTGCGCGAAGCAGCAACAAGCGGGCCGCCTGCAGATCGCCGGTCGCCAGCAGCTCCTGCGCCCGCCTGACGAAATCTGCGACTTCGTTGGGATTGATCTCCCGCACTGGCGGCTCCGCGCGCGCGACAACAACGGGTGGTCCTGGGGACGCCACGGGCTGTTGCTGTTGTGGCTGCTGTTGCAGCGTTGGCGCGGCGGGGCTGGAGGGCAAAGTTGCGGCGCTGGCGGACGCCCCCCCAACGGGGCCGCCGGGCCGCGCTGACGTCCAGGTCAGCCGGACGACGCTGCTGACCAGCGCAGCCCCGTCGGAGCCACCAAGCTCGGCGGTCAAATTCATCACGCCGACAAAGTCCGCCGGTGGAATGACCGATGCGTCTGAAATCTCCTGCGCTGGCACGCGCCATTCGCCGGCACTCATGCGCCTGCCGACCGTCAGCCTGGCACCGGCCGGCATTCTGTCGATTGTGACCGTCGCGCCGGGACCGGGAGATTTGACGTTGACACCAAGCGACAGCCGCTCATTGACGGGTCCGCTGCCGTCGCGGATGACCAGACTAGGGGCGGGCTTGCGCTGCGGCGCCGGAAACAGGGATGACCTCAACGATTTCAAAGCCGGCAGCGAAGCTAATCCATCCTCATCGGCCGGACCTTGCGAGGCCGGAAAGGCAGCAACGAAAACCAGCGCGACGAGAGCGGACACGCCCATGGCAACCGCAAATCTGGCGGCAATGCTGCCGAACGCGTGGCGGTTCTGGAGCGCAGATGGCGCTTCGACGAGATCAGGCTCACCCTGTTCTTGCATGGCCCTTGCGACCGCCTCTGCAAAGACATCCGACTGCTTATGAATTTGCCAGTCCCGGGGTTCGACGGGGCGCAAATGCGTGACGGTCTCATCGGGCTTGCCCTGCGCCGGCCAGTCCGGCCTGTCCTTTGCGCGCCCTAACGGTATCGGGTCCGGGTCTTTGCTACGTTCGCGCAGCCACGACGCCGCACGACCAACGGAATCGAGGTCTCGTTGTTTTGGATCGCTCACGCCAATCCTCACTCTAACTCAGTCGCGCCTGCTCAGCGTGTCAGGCAACATTTGCCGAGGGCCCGATGCGCCCTCATCATCCCTGCACCACGAAAATTTCGATTAAACCTGCGCTGTGACTCAATAATCCGGCTTGGCCTTCCGAGCACGATCCCAACCCAAGGAAATGCGATTGCAGCAACGCATCCGATGCTGCGTTGCACGCCGCTGTAGCCGAAGGTTGCGACATGAATTCCCGGCAGGTTTGCCCTTGCAGAGTTCATCAGAGTTTTCCAATCTGACGCTTCTCCAAACCGACGCGCTCCATGCTCGCTAGCGAGAATGGCATTCGTGAGTCCCATTCTGGCCTAAAGTATGAGCGGATTGATATTCGCAACCGCAAATTGACCAAAGTTTGTTTAACGGCGCGGATCGCCTCCCATCGGAAGAAATATCGCAGAGTTGGATCGGGTGAGGATAAGCGGATAACGCTTGCCCGGATCGGCCCTCGAATGTGCGTTCGATCCGATCGCCCGTTCAGACCAAAGGCGGAACGAGCGTCTCGATCAATCGCAACGAACGCCAATCGCGAAATTACCTGGGACGGGGCTCCCGTCCCAGAATTTGACGATAGGCGCTGATGCCGATCTCGATGTCGTGCACCAGCAAAGTCGTGTGGTCGAAGTTCGCGATCACAGGAAATGCCCAAATTTTCTGGCGCCGTCAGATATTATCACGGGATGGATTAGCGGCCGCTGAAAGTCGGTTTGCGCTTCTCGACGAAGGCGCGAACCGCTTCCTTGTGGTCGATTGTTCGGGCTGCCCGAACCAGATTCTCGGCCTCCTGATCCATTGAATCGATCAGACCCGACGTCATCGCATGGTCCAAATTGTCCTTCATGTAACCAAGTGCAATCGGCGGCCCTTCTGCCAGCGATTTGGCGAGGGCAAACGCCGTATCCTGCAACTCGCCATCCGGCACCACGCGATTGACAAGTCCCAGCGCCTCGCAGCGTCTCGCGTCGAGCCGTTCCGACAGAAACATGAGTTCACGTGCCCGTGCGGTTCCGGCGAGCCGCGTCAAGAGCCAGGCGATGCCGTAATCGCCGGTCAATCCGATGCGCGAATAGCCTGTCGCCATGATGGCAGATTCCGCGGCTATCCGGATGTCGCAGGCGAGCGCGATGGCCATGCCGGCGCCGGCGGCAGGTCCGGGAAGTGCTGCGATGGTCGGCTTTCGGACCGCGACAAGCGCGCCAGTGAGCGTCCGCTGCTTGGTCCGCAAGTCAGCTACGCGATCCTCAAACGTGGCCTCGACTTTTGCGGCGCCACCGCCCATGCCCTTGACGTCGCCGCCTGCGCAGAAAGCGCCGCCGGCGCCCGTTATCAGAATCGCGCCAACGTTCGGATCGTCACCGCGCAGCTTGATCATACGCCGCAGCGCGGGTGTAAGACGATCCGAAAGCGCGTTTCGCGCCTCTGGTCGATTCAGGGTAATGATTGCAACCCTGTCGGCGATCTCGCAAAGCAATTCGTCGGTACCCGTATCAATGGTTTCCTTCAGCATCGATCCAGACCTTCAGCCGGTTATAAGTATGATGGTTGTAATGTAATGATGCGTTGCTTGCAATGCGATATTCCGAGGCCATGAGGCTTGGTCCGGTGTTGTCGGCCGGAGGGGGCGGACCGAAACGTTGCGAGAGGGGGGCATTGCAAATCCGGATGCATTTGATATTGACAATATAAGATGGTCGGTCATATTGAAGCGCTCTTCGCTGGGATCGCCTTCGCAGCCATCCTGGTCAGACAGATCGAAAGTTGAGCGCCCTCGCGCGTCAGGAGAACCCCGCATGACATTTCGCCAACGCACCATTGGTTATGTTGCTGCGGCCGCAGTCGCCGCGATCTCGACGGTTCCGTACGCAGTTGCCGACGGAATAGGCAATAACGGTCCGCCTCGCACGGGCGACCAGGCGGCGATATCGCAGCGTATGCGCAACAAAGAGACGGTCGTTAAGTTCTATAACGAAGCCCTCAATAACAAGCAGCCGGACGAGGCTCTCAAATATGTCGGCAATGATTACAAGCAGCACAATCCGATGGCGGAAGACGGCAAGGAAGGCTTTCGCAAGTTCATCAACTGGATTCGATCCGACCACCCGGAATCGCACAGCGAGATCAAACAGGTTTTCGCCGACGGGGATTATGTCCTTCTCAATGTCCACATGGTTCGCCATCCCGGTGAACGCGGCTTGGCGATTGGTGAAATATTCAGGCTCGAAGACGGCAAGATCGTCGAGCACTGGGATCGCATTCAGCCCATTCCGGAAACTGCAAAGAACAGCAACACGATGTTCTAGCAGGCTGTTGAAGAAGTAGTCGTCTTCTTGGGGTTGGCTGATTAGTCGTGAATAAAAGCTGCTTGACGTTGGGTTGGGTCAAGACCGCCGCCATGAACTTGGCCGCGATATCGCCTTCGAGCAGTCTGTCCCGGTTCTTGGAGAACACCGAGTGGTCCCAGACCGCATCGTCGATGCCAAGCCCGACGAACCAGCGGTACAGCAGGTCGAACTTCAGCCGTTCCATCAACCGGCGTTCCGAGCGGATTGTGCAGAACGCCTGCAGCAGTGAGGCCCGCAGCAACTTCTCCGGCGGGATAGAGGGGGCCGTCCCAGCGGCGCGTACATCGCCGCAAAGTCGGCACTCAGGTCCGACCGCGCGCCATTCGCAATCTCGCGGATCGCACGCAGCGGATGGTCCGTCGGAACCCGCATCTCCAGATCGACATACGAGAACAGCGATCCTGGGCGTTCGTCGGTACCGCGCATGACCTATCCCTCAACGCAATTGCGCACCCACGGAATCACCAAATGGCCAAATCCGCTAGTGAATATAATTCGACGAACGGAACCTATTCGTGACGCCAGCTTTGGGTGGAGAGCGGCCTGCTTGCCTTTGAAGCATACGGTCTTATTCTACTCCCTCCATGCGGACCGCGAATTGGTCTGATGAAGGTTCGCGAGGTAAGGAATGAAAGCGTATTTGGTGCTCGACTTGTCGGTGAATGACTTAGGTGGTTTCAGAAAATACATCGCTGAAATCCCTGCATTCATCGCAAAACATTCAGGAAAATACATAGTTCAAGGGGTTCAGCCAACGACAATCGAGGGTGATTGGAAACCCGAACGCATGGTCATCATCGAATTTCCAGAACGCGAAAAGGCAGAAGCATTTCTAAGTGACCCTGAAATTCAAGACCTGTTCAAGGTGCGCCACGATACGACGACGAGTAAACTGGTGCTTGCCGATGGGTGCACGTAACCGCCTGCCTTCCGAGTGAGATATGGGGACGAACTATCCTATACTCCTGCTGAGGGCCGAAAGTCGTCCCATTGCGTGACCGACCGACCACTTTTATCCGTCGGGGTTTTTCAACAACCTGCTGGGGCGCCACAAGCAGCACGCAGGCAAACGTGGCGCGCGTCGTCCCGATTAAACGTAAAGGTCGGTCGGCCATCTCAACGCCGGCCGCGGGACGTCACGGATGCCGATGGACGATCAGGCTCACGGAACCGCGCTTGACTTCACTGAGACGGTCGGTCATATTGAAACGATGCCGAGAGAGAGTCTCAAAGAACCGATCCTTGCTGCAGCTTTGAAAGTGCTGCATCAGAGGGGATTCAATGCAACGGGCGTGCAGGATATCACCGAGGCGGCCGGCGTTCCCAAGGGTTCGTTTTATAACCATTTCGAGAGCAAGGAAGCGCTCGGCATCGAAGCGTTGGAACGTTACTGGCAAGGAGCCTCGAACTCCTTGAAGGTGCTTGAGGACAAGGACGTCGCGCCAGCTCTTCGTCTGAAGGCCTATTTTCACAAGCTCAATGTCATGGCGCGCAAGTTCGAGTATCGGCCAGGCTGCTTCATCGGCAATCTGGGAGCGGAAATGTCCGATCAAAGTCCTGCCTTTCGCAAGCGGCTGGCGGTCATCTTCGGGGTCTGGAGCAGGGCGATCGAATCCTGCGTCAAGGAAGCGCAGGCCGACGGGTCAATGCGTCGCGATCTCGACGCCAGGACGATAGCGTCCTTTCTGCTGAATTCCTGGGAAGGCGCGGTCTTGCGTTCAAAGGTGGATCGGGGGCCGGAGCCGCTCGAAGCGTTCGAAAAGGTTGTCTTCACCGCGCTCGCCAAGTGAGGCCTGCGACAGGTTGGAATGGCATTTGGCTGGATTGAATATGGTCGGTCATCTCAGAGGTTGGATATGACATCGTCGCTTCATTCACCCGTTAGGATCGGTGAGTTCGAACTCGCCCATCGCGTCGTGATGGCGCCGCTGACGCGGATGCGGGCATCAGATCCAGAGTCGGCACCCGGAGTGCTCAACGCGCAATACTACGCGCAACGGGCAAGTCGCGGCGGCCTCATCATCGCCGAGGCGACGCAGATTTCGTGGCAGGGCAAGGGCTATCCACGCACACCCGGAATCCACAGCGATGAGCAGGTAGATGGTTGGAAGACCGTCGTTGACGCGGTGCATGACAAAGGCGGCCGGATAATCCTGCAGCTCTGGCACGTCGGCCGAATCTCGCATTCGAGCCATCATCCTGACGGTGCGCTTCCGGTGTCAGCCTCCGCAGTCCGTCCCGCAGGAGAGGCGCTCGCCGCCGGATTCAAGAGGCTGCCATATGAAACGCCCCGCGCGCTCGAGATCGATGAGATCCAACGCATTGTTGATGAGTATGATCAGGCAGCCGCGCGCGCGATGCTTGCAGGTTTTGACGGCGTTGAACTCCACGGCGCCAATGGATACCTGATCGACCAGTTCCTGCAAGATCGGACTAATCACCGATCCGATCGTTACGGCGGCAGCGTTGAAAACCGGGTGCGGTTCCTTTTGGAGGTTACCGACAGGCTCGTCAGCCGCCTGGGCGCTTCCCGCGTCGGCGTACGCCTGTCGCCGTTCAGTACCGTGAATGACATCAGCGACTCCGATCCATCAGCGCTCTTCCGACATGCCATCGGCGCACTATCTTGCCGCCGCATCGCCTATCTGCACCTGATAGAGCCGCGCGTGAATGCGGGGTTGCGCGAGGAGCCAAATCTCAATGTGCCGTCGTCCGTCGCAGCCATGTTCCGGGAATCGTTTGAGGGGCCGCTCATCGCGTCGGGCGGCTTCACAAAGGCTTCGGCCGACGCCGCCATCAAGGCCGGGATTGTCGATGCAATCGCGTTTGGCCGCGCATTCATCGCAAATCCGGACCTGCCGCATCGGCTGGCTACTGGCGCGCCCCTGAATGCATATGACCGTCCGACGTTCTACGGCGGCGCCGAGCAAGGATACACCGATTATCCGTTCCTCCAGCCGCAGCGCGGCGCCGCGCAGGAGTTCGTTTCGCCCGCGTAAGTGCAACTGCAAGGGAAAGCCGATGAAATTCGCCAACTTCATCACCTACATGCCCGATCCGCAAAAAGTACAATCTGTCCGACCGTTGCATCGTGACTATGCGCAAGGGCTCGCCAGCCAGGGCAAAATTGTAATTGCCGGCCCGTTCAGCGATGGCGCGGGCGCGATCATCGTCTACGAAGCCCAATCGCTGGAGCAGGCGGAGGCATTGGCTGCCAACGATCCGTATGCCAAGGGTGGGGTGTGGACGAGGTATGAGATTCATCCCTGGGACATCATCGGGGTAAATCACGCGCTCCTTCCGAATATGGCAAACGGGAAGTCTTCACAGCCGCATTGAAACCACGCGACGTCGGTCTGGTCGAGAAACCGGACATTACCCGGCCTATTGAGCCGCGCGCGCCCTCAATCCGTTGCACAGAGCGCGAGTTGTTTTCGCAGCCACGCGTGACCGGAATCCTGGTCGAAACGGGCGTGCCAGGTGGCGTGTTGATGCCGGTGCTCGCGAGTGGCACAATTCCGTGCGGCGAATGGGTTCGCTTTGTGATGCTGCCGATCGCAAAGTGGTTTGTGATTTGCATCGGGGCATTGATTATTGGAGTCTGGATCGACTGAGGACCGTTCTGAGAACGAGGCCGGTCAAAATCACAAAGAAGGATCCTTGCCTACATGTCCGAACAGATCCGTTCCTGGTTGTCCTCCCAGCGCGATGCAATGCTGAGCTTGATCGAGAAGGTTGTAAACATCGATAGCGGATCCTACGACAAGGCCGGCGTCGACGCCGTTGGGGAAGTTTTCGAGGAATTTTTCAAAAGCCACGGCATCGAGGTCGAGCGTCTGCCGCGGGACGTGTCAGGCGACATTTTTCGTGCCGGAATTCCGGGACCCGGCAATGCTCCTATCGTGCTGATGGGCCATCGCGATACCGTGTTCTCAAAGGGCGAGGCGGCCCGGCGTCCGTTCACCATCAGGGACGGACGGGCGTATGGCCCCGGCGTCACGGACATGAAGGGTGGTCTGGTGCTCAACGCGTTCGTCCTTGCGGCCTTCAAGAAGTTCGGAGGCAATGCAGCGCCGCTTGTCGCATTACTGACCTCCGACGAGGAGATCGGGTCGCCGCAATCGCGCGGGGTCATCGAAGATACGGCACGTGGCGCGCGCGCCGTCTACAATGCTGAACCGGGAAGGCCGAACGGCAACGTCGTCTCGCAGCGCAAGGGCGGCGTTTTCATGGTGATGGATGTTGTCGGAAAGGCCGCGCATTCCGGGGGCAATTTCGAACGAGGGCACAGCGCCATCAACGCACTTGCTCACAAGACCTTGGCGATCGCAGCGCTTACCGATCTCTCCATCGGTGTGACGTTGAACATCGGCCTGGTGTCCGGTGGACAGTCCGTCAACACGGTGGCTCCGTCGGCAACGGGACAAATCGATATGCGCTATGCGAGGCCTGCGGATCGTGACAGGATTTTCGCCGCCATCGAAGAGATCATAGCGACAGAACACGTGCCCGGCACTTCGGCGACCCTGAGAATCAAGGGAGAGTTCCTGCCGCTCGAGCACACGGCCGGCAATGCCGGCCTGCTGGAGATTTATCAAAAGGCGGCAAAGCAGGCAGGCCTCGCTTTGGAAGGCGAAGCCACCGGCGGTTGCGCCGATTCCGGCTTTACGTCGGCCGTCGGCACACCGACACTGTGTGCAACAGGTCCCGTTGGAGGCGCAGCGCATAGTCCGGAAGAGTATCTGGAGGTAGAGAGCGTTGTGCCCCGCGCGACGGCTCTTGCCAATGCTGTGTCCGACACCGCGCAGCTAAAGGGGTGAGGGTATCTTTGGAGCTTTCTGCTTCCACCCGCTGGCGACAAAAGCTTTCTGACGATATTCTTGAGGCTGGTCGATGCGCACAGCGAAATCCTGCCGCGAAACGAACCTCCGGCGCCAGGGCGATTTCGCGACGCCCTAAATAGCCCCGAACGATCGGGGTCTGGTGCAGTTCGAATTTTTAACTTGCAAAATGCAAGTCATGAGATAGGCTCCTCCCCAAGCGATATGAGGCGCGCGTTGACGCGCCGGAAACAGGAGGCACGCCTTGTCCGAGGATGAGCTGGTTACGCGCGAGCAGCGCGGCAATGTTTCGATTCTGACGATGGTCTATCGGCCCTACAATTTGCTGGGCCCGAAACTCATCAATGCGATCGTGGAGCAGATTGAGGCAGCGCCGACCAGAACAGCGAGAATCGCCGGCTGAGCGGTGTCGAATTCTTGCGCTTCATGGAATTGCTGCCGATCCCGCTGATCGCCAGCGTTCACGGCGTTTGCCTCGGTGGAGGGCTTGAGCTCGCTCTGTCCTGCGACTACATCATTGCCGCGTCGTCCGCGAAGATTGGCTCGGTAGAGGCGACGTTGGGGCTTCATCCGCTGCTCGGCGGAATCCAGCGTCAGGTCCAGCGGATCGGGGCGCTGCGCGCCAAGGAGATGTCGATGCTCGCACGGCGCTACGATGCGCCGACGCTGGAGAAGTGGGGTCTGATCAACCTCACGGTGCCGGAAGAACAGCTCGAGAAAGCGACCCTGGCGATCGCCGAGGAGTTTGCGCAAGGCCCGACGCTGGCACATGCCGCGACCAAGGAGCTTGTGCATATCGCCGTCAACGACGGCGTCGCCGCCGCCGACGAAGCGATGGCAAGGGTCCAGGCGCCGATCTGGGCATCGGAAGATCTGAAGACCGGCCTTGCATCGTTCCGCAAGAACGGGCCTGGCCTTGCCAAGTTCGCGGGGCGCTGACATGAGCGGTCCTCTCAATGGAATCCGCGTCGTCGACTTTTCCCGCGTGCTGGCCGGCCCCCTGTGCGCGCGGACATTGCAGGATCTCGGCGCCGAGGTCATCAAGGTCGAGCCGCCAAGCCCGGATGTTTCGCGCTTTGCGTTTCCATCGACCGACGGCATGTCGGGCTATTACGCCCAGCAGAACGCCGGCAAGCGCAACGTCAGCATCAATCTCAATATCCCCGGCGCCTACGAGCTGGCGTTGAAGCTCTGCGATACCGCCGATATCGTGGTGGAAAATTTCCGGGCGGGAACGCTCGGTTTCTTCGGTCTCGATTACGAGACCCTTTCCAAACGCAATCCGCGATTGATCTACGCCTCGATCACGGGCTACGGCCAGGGCGGTCCGTGGCGCAGCCGGATGGCTTATGCGCCGGCGGTGCAGGCCGAAGCCGGCTTCACCGAAAACAGCGTTCGCCATTATGGCAGCGCGCTCACTGAACCGCGCACCGACAGCCTGTCGCACGCCGACGTCTATGCGGGATTGCAGGCGGTGATCGCGATCCTCGCGGCGCTGAACAGCCGCCAGAAAACCGGCCTGGGCCAATACATCGACGTCGCGATGGCCGCGACCTTGCTTGCGGTCAATGAACGCGCGCATGTCGATCTGTCCGACGACGATATTGGGGCGGAGCCCGCGGTGCTCGGCGCCACCGATTGTTCGTTCTTCACCGGACCGCAGGGGGAGCAATTCACCGTCGCGACCAGCATCATCGGCAGCCGGACATTTCCGTCCTGGCTGCGCGCGATGCGCCGCGTGGATCTGCTGGATGACCCGCGGTTTTCCAGTGCGGCCGCGCGGCGGTTGAATTTCGGCGCACTCCACCAGATCATTCAGTCGTGGATGCTGACATTCCCCGATATGGCGACGCTCGATGCCCAGTTCGACGAGGCCAAGATCGCAATGGGCGAAATCCGCTCGATCAAGGAGCTGACCGCGTCCGAGTGGAGCGACTACTGGGGCGCTGTGCAACTCGTGCCGGATCGAAGCGGCGGAGAGTATCGGCTGCCGGGCCGGCCATGGCGGTTTTCCGCAGATGAGTTGACGCCGATCGGAACGCCGGCATTTCAGGGCGAACATAATATCGCGGTTTTCAGCGAACTCGGCGTCGGCGAAGCCGAGTTGAAGCGGCTGGCGGAGACGGGCGTGCTCGTCACGCATCGCCGTGCGCTGGAGCCAGAGATGGCGGTCAAACCTTCAACGGAACCGGGACAGGCTGCCTGATTCCGCAGGTATTTGCCCCTCAATTCCTGGAGCAGTTCAGCAGGACGCTGGACAGGCGGGCGTCGGGCTCGGATATACTGCTTGAGCAGGAATCCCGGTCCAAGGAAACCAATGTCCGACGCCAAGCGAAGCCGTATCGCCAACAAAAAATGTTCCATGGCTCGCGCCATGGAAGTGGTCGGCGACCGCTGGTCTATCTTGATTCTGCGCGAGGCCTATTACGGCGTGAAGCGATTCGACGAGTTCGAGTATTATGTCGGTGTGGCTCCCAACATCCTAAGCAGCCGTCTGAAGAAATTTGTCGATGCGGGCGTGATGACCCGCATCCCGTTGCCGGAACACTCCGGGCGATACGAGTATGTGCTGACGGAAAAGGGGCGCGACTTCTTTCCGGCCTATCTGGCGCTGAAGAAATGGGGTGACGACTGGCTGGCCGAGCCGGAGGGGCCGCAAGTGGTTTTCAGGGATCGCGCCGCCGGACGAGAGATCAAATATCCAAAACTCCTGACAGCCAGCGGCAAGCCGCTCCGCCTCGAAGACGTCGAGGTCGTCGCGGGCGCCGGCGCGGTGGCTTTCAACCGCAAGAGATTTGGCGGGGCCGCCGATGCTGGGCCGGCTAAAGCCGGCACGAAGTCCCGTGTTTTATCACGGCGAAAGCGCAAGTAGCGACGCCAACGCCCGCGCGATTTCGGTTTTGACGAGGTTGGCGCGATATTCCGCCGAGGCGTAGCGATCGGACAAGCAGTCGGTATTCTCGCTAACCAATGCAGCGGCCGTTTCGATATTCTCGCGCGAAGGCGTCTTGCCGCTCAGGAAATCCATGGCCGCATCGGCCGCGAAAGCACGACCTGCCGCGCCGGTGACGCCGATCGAAATCTCGGTGACGACGCCATCCTTCAGGCGGAGGCCAGCCGCGACCCCAACGACGGCATACCCGCTCGCTGGATGGCGGATTTTCCGGTATGTGAACCGCATCCCCGGTTCGGGCCGGGCGATATGGACGGCTGCCAGAACTTCGCCGGCTTCCAGGGCCGTGGTAAAGATGTCCACAAAGAAGTCGGTTGCCGCAACGCGTCGGCCGCCTTTCGGACCCGCGATCTCGAGTTCTGCCTTCGGCGCGATGACAACCGCAGGCCAGTCCGCCGCGG
>WNEZ01005719.1_pt1 | contig 16216 bp, 22 predicted proteins | sample 5400521 | NCBI WGS metagenome assembly WNEZ01 (sample SAMN13153339, study PRJNA577476) | soil metagenome | isolation source: 120 cm saprolite under Douglas fir tree site 2 hole 1 replicate 1 | place: USA:California | collected 2015-04-18
CAGTATCGCCAGGACACCGAAACCGAAGATGAAGCAGATTTCGGTGCTGAGATCATCGCCGCTTTCGCCGGTGCCGAAGAGGTAGGCGGGAGTTGATCGACAACCCTCTTGACACTCGATGATCGAGTCACGGTTACAGGAGAAGATCGCCAATGGCTACCAATGATACACCGCAAAGCACAAGCCGCTCTTACCACTACCTTCACTTGATGCCAGAGGAGTTGGCACACCTTTCCCCTGACGAACTCCTCCAGGCGTGCCGCGGCCTCCTCCAGATCATAGCAGGCATCCTTGCCACCCCACAAACAAGCCTGACATTACGCATTGTTGCCGCTGATCTGCTCTATACACAGGCACAGCGTATCTCAACAGGCCAGCTCCTGGATGAGGCCGCACCTGTGGTTTCTGATATCAAGGCGGTCAGCGAGCGGCTAGGCATGCGCCCCGTTGAGGTCAGGAGAGCCTACGAGCAGCTTGCGGAGCTGGGAGGGGTGCATATCCTGGCCCGGCAGTTTCCAAAACGTCGCGAGCAGCCATGAGCACTGCCGCTGGATCTCGATGGTCCATGCAGCCATTGCAGCGAAGGCGGGCAAGATCCAGCGCTCCGAGGCCTTTCGCACGCAGGCGACGGAGATCGCTACTAGCAGGCACGCCGGGGTCTGAAACATCTGGTTAGTGAACAAACCTCGCCAGGACCCCGGTAACAACTACGTGCAGTACCGTTTGCAAAAAAAATCTTGCCTAGACGAGCAAAATTACGTAAGATAGAACAAGAAAGACGATTCTGTCGTGTGATCTTTCGTTTGGTTGTTTCGTAGAGAGGCAGGTTCATGCCCAAGCAACGATTTGAACGCCGCGAGCCGACCCATGACTGAACAACGTCCTCTAGACTTAGAGCGCATCACAGCTGCCATACAACCTCTTTTCTCTTCTCGCCTCACGTCCATCGAACCTGCTTCAGGAGGCACCTACACCTCCGTCTATCGAATTGCCTCCTCAGACCAGATCTTTTACCTGCGTCTCCTACCAGAAGCGCAGGAACATTTTGCAACGGAAGCAGCAGTCCATACCCAATTGCGTCGCTTGCAGATCAAAGTTCCAGAGGTCATCCATTTCGAGCGCTACAACGAAGTCCTGCAACAATCATTCATGATCACCACGCAAATCAGAGGAGTGCCACTCAGCCAATCGGACACCCTCAGTCAGGGCGAACTGCAAACGATTATGCGAGAAGCAGGCAAGGATCTGGCTCGTATCAACTCGCTGCCTGTTCGTGGCTTCGGCTGGATGCATGAGTTGGAAGCAACAGAGCCGTTATCGGCTCCTTTCTCAACCCATCGGGCCTTTGCCTTGCACAACTGGGACAAGCATCTGAACACGTCAGCCAGCACCATCCTCTCTGCGCCTTTGGTCAGCATGCTTGAGCAGGTTCTTCGTGGCTATGATTCTTGGTTGGATATCGAAGACGGTTCCCTGGTGCATGGGGATTTCTGCGAGTTGCATATTTATCAGGAGCATGGAACCTATACCGGATTGATTGATTTTGGCGCGATTCAAGGAGCCAGTCGCTGGTACGATCTGGGTTTTTTTCATTTGCGAGATGGCGAGCATTTCTCTTTCCGACTTGAACCTTGGCTGGTGGAAGGCTATGGGGAGGTCACTGCCTTACCAACTGACTACGAACAGCAGATTCGCTTTGCGAGTGTCCTCATCAATGCCGAAATACTGGCAGAATATCTGCCGGAAATGTCTGCGCAGGAGAAGCAACAGCTCGTGAACGTCCTTCGCGATGATCTTGTCAGCCTGTTAGAAACAGAGCTACTCTGACGGAGTGTTTTTGCAAACAGTACTGCACGTAGTTGTTACCGGGGTCCTGGCGAGGTTTGTAGTGAAGGCTTACTTGACTGGCATGGTGAGGAGACTGTTCGCTTCTCCTCTACACAACGCAAGCATCTTACACGCTTCTACGAAGAAGGAGAGTAGGCAACACTGGAGGAGCAAACATGAACAAACGCGATCAAAACGAGGGCTTACCCGATCCTCGCAAGGAATACTTGCCACTGGCACAGTGGTTGCAGCAGGTCCTGGCGATCACTCCACCAGAACCAAAAGCTGAACTTACCTCCATAACAGACAATGGAGGACGGTTTGGCGACGATTACCATAGTGAATTCTACCGGCAACTGCCTGATTTTGTGCTGGCGTTGCTCAATAACGATACCCAGGCTACCTTACGCTTTGCGCCACTTTTGTTTCACCTGATAGGCTGTCCTACCTGTCACGCCGCTTACCTGGAAATCTATGATGCGATGCGTGCAACCATAGTACCTGGCGAAATACACATGCCGGCTGGCAAGAGTACAGACCTCGCCAAGACCATAGTGACAAATATCTTTCCTAATCGTTGGATCAAAATGAGCTTTTTCAGACAACTCAATCAGCTTTACAGGCTGTTAAACCAAGGTCAACGAGCATTTTTAGTCCATGGATAGGAAAGGTAGACGTGCAGCAGGTGTTGGCGGGGTTTGAGAGTACGCATTCGATGGCGACCACTTCGTCTCGTATGCTGGTATACCTGTGCCGGCTGTTAATCAACCAGGCAGAAACTGTATTGCGCGAGGCGCGCCACAAACACAGCGATAATGATGCCTGGGCTCGATCACTGTTACAGCAGGCAATTCAAATCAGCTCGCATTTAATGCAGAGCACTTTACGACTGTAAATCTTGACATTAAGCTGTTGATTTTTGGGCAATTAGCCTGTTGATTAGAAGGTGCTCTTTCTTAAGCAGTTCCCAGAACTTGGCTTGAGAAGCCAGAGGAGGAAAAACGCTCTCGCCAGGATAATTGGTAAAACTCCAACAACTTAATTCCCAAATTTACATTTACGACAGCGCGCACTGCGCGACCTGGTTGACGCCGCAACGCTTTTCGATGGCGCTACCACACCCGCAGAGCAGAGTCCAGCAGCACATTCCTACACGCCGGTGATGAGCAGCAGTGGCACCCGCAAGGGCGGCAAGATAAGGCGCAGAACAGAAATAATTGATCGTCCTGCAGGCAGCATGCCATTTATGGCACACGATCTTAGATATGATCTAAAACGCAGTTATCCTTCCCTCTGTGCCTATTTACAGCAGCGTGCCCAGCAGCCGCTGCGCATGTGAGAAACGAATATCTGAGAGGTGCGCACTAAGCTTGGCCTGACGCAAGAGCAATTTGACGAAAAGAAAGAAAATTGACTTTTTTCACGCTATCTAGTGTTTTTAACAGATTTCAACCAAGGAGTTAAGCCCACCTCGATGGTCAATTCAAACACGTGGCTCAGTGGTAAGATGGAAAGGGCGTGATCAACCTTACAATGTTGACGACGTTGACCGCTGCAAGTGCATTGCTGGAAATATTGCGATGGCTGAGCATCACTCCCCTGGGTTGGCCTGTCGTACCTGATATCTCGTTATACAACTACACCCTGGCGATGGAGAATCATGTCCGCTGCAACGCCGCCATCGAGCAGGGACACATCAAGAGGCTGTCTCGGATCAAGGTTTACGCCTGTGGGAAGTCCAACATGGCAAACTGCCACGCTCGAAACGAGCCTTTTTGTGCTCAAACGTTTGCCAGTTTGAACTCCTCAAAAACGTAGGGATGTTATGAGACAGTCTCACACATCAAGGATCCGATTTTCGCGCTGGAGGTGTTTAGCCAAGCCTACAAGCCCTCCGGCTTCAATACAACGATCCAAGTGTGGTTATACAATGTGTATTTAGATAACTGGAAATGTCAATGAATAAGGAAAATGAAAGCAGTAATTGTAAAACTACTAGTAATAGGGTTAGAATATCGTTGCCTAGAAACCCCTAACTATGTTACACTTTCCTTAGTTAGAATGATCTAACAGGGAGAAAACTAAAGAGCGACCCAACCACCTGAGAAATGTTCGATCTTGGGCGACTGACATTTCAAAGGTAAAAGTCGCTCTCTATTCCCACGTAGCAGAGGACTGCTATGCGTACGCTTCTGGTTATCGAGACTCAAATCTCAATAACAGGAAGTCTTTACACATTGAGTATATGCCATCAACAACTAGCTGTCAATACGTTCGTTGATAATCAATATTAATGGTATATACACAGTCCTCCTAACTATAAGTAACCCCAGGGGAGGGAAGCCAGTACCACCTTTAGCCGGGGAGCTACTGACTCCTATTCCCTTTGGAAAAGGAGGGCTTAGTATGCCCACATCCCAAAGTGATGATAGTTCAGCTATCACTACCAGCGTAGATCATATACCTCGCAATCAGACCTTGCAAGCTGTTCTTGATCCTTTTGCGGGGAGTGGAACCTCGAACACATTGCATTCCGCCCAACCGGCGGAAGGATCAAGTCTCGAGCACGTGCGCTTGAGCCTCTTACGGACAAACGACGCGCTTTGCATCATCCTGACTCTTGGACTGATTGTGGTACTGCCCCTAGCCAGTACTGTTGCCTTCTGCGTCACCAGGAGTTTCTTCAGTCTTAGCTTGCTCTCACCCATCATCCCGGGTATCACCCTGCTCCTTCGCCTGCGCCGCCGGCCGGAGGAATTCGCCTTCCCAACCAGCCGGGAAGACCAGCAGATCAGACTCAAAGAGTTAGACGTAGAGATTGCGAGGATTAAGAAACAAAGCACCATCACAAGCCTCCCTCTTTTCAGCTGGCTTGGCCGCCTCTTGAGCAGATGGAGCAAATAACCGCAACAAAGGGCTGGCTGATTACTGTAGCCAGCCCTTTGTTGTAGCAAGATGGCATGGGATAGGCGTGGAGCGAGCGGCCACCTTTATCGTAACATGAACATGCGCTGCAGATGCGAGCGTGCGTGGGTGGAGGAACTGCTTGAGGATGACCAGAGTCACGCCGGAGTGTGGGAGAAGATCGCCAACGCTCCAGGTGCTCGTCGCGTGCCGCGACAAAGACATTTGCACTGGGTGCCCTATTGCTCACCAGCCAGGTGTTCACATCCGGGGGAGGCCTGCGCCTGGTCAGTAGCACAGGCTCCCATCTGGGCCACCCGCGAATTCTTGCAGGATTTCTGCCAGATATCTTGTCGCCTCGCATACAGAGGAAAAGTACAACAAGATATTTGACACTCATTGAGGTATCATGAGAGTAAATAATGCATTTTGTTCTATTACTACCCGCCTCTACTTGCTTCCGAGGTTCTCTAGTTGCGGCCTCTCCTCTGCCGAGTGCGGTTTAGCTCAGCGCCTTTCAGGGTGTTTGTCGCGCTGTCGTAGTAAAGGCTGCCATAGCCTTCTGGGGGGTTTTCAATATGCGCGATCTTCAGCGATCCCACGTCGTGTCCGAGGCGCATCGCGTGTACTCGCAATTCAGACTCGGCTTCATCTCTTGAGACGTTCCGGCCACCCTCAAACACCTGTGTCTAAAAGACGCTGTCCCAAAAAAAGAGGTTGAGCAAAAAGGTTGCAGCGCAGCTACCTATTCGCATCTCCCAATCAACGCGTGTCATATTGTTGATCGATATAGCATGCCGCACTCCGGTGATCGTATCAATATCTGGGTAATCGTCGTGACGAGGTACGCCTTGCGGGTCAAGATACTCGTCGTGAGTGAATCCCAAGTCAACATTTGCCTCGTCGGCGAGCTCAAAGTACGCGGCCAACGACAACTGTCCGATCGTTGATGTTGGCGGCAACTCAAGGTGCCATGATCCTGTGAACGGATCAGAATCGAAATTAAACATCGACCCGGTCTCGTAGCGCATACCATTCATGATTAGTAACCTCCATTTCTTAAGATCGGGCTGGGTAATCTTAGCCCCATAGATAGACGTATGCAGTAGACATTTTTAGTGGATACCTTTATCTATGTCAGTGTCTTCCCAACGGAAGATACATTTGTGGACCATTGCAGTCCTGCTGCGCCCTTTTCCGGGGAGTTCCCACGCGGCTCTCCGTCTGCCCTAGAGCCAATGAGTCACCCAACCAGGTTTCGCTCGCTGCTCATGTTGTTTTTGGCGGAGACTTGGCGTCTCACTGGTATCATTATACCTACTTTCCCCCCAAAAACAACATGAACATCGCGCTCTACCAGATAAAGCCCCTCCCCAGGCCTTCCGCTTTCCCTAAAGCACGCACCCGAACCATTTTTCGCGCCCCGGCCGGTCTCTCATCTGTGCATGCTCTAAAAATGCCTGCTACATACGTCTACCTGTGGGGTTAAGCTGTAGCCCTTTGTTTTCTTGAGAATACACCCTAAATGTATGTAAGGATGTCCTTCCAGTGGACTGAAAGAGAGGCACAATGATGGATCAGCAGGGTGAGCACAACATAGCACACCTCGAAACACAGATCAAGGAACTACGCGATCAGTTGGCGGATGTGAGCGATGACGACTCCTGGGATGAACTGCTCATAATCCTCCATCGGCCAGGGTGGACAACTCCAGCAGAGTACTTGTTTGTGCAAGGTCTTGTCGAGACGATGCGGGAGCAGGTGCAGGTCTTCGCTGCTTTTAAGCGGGTGCTCATTAGTGGAAGTCGTGCTGTTGGTACCCCGTAGACCCGGCACAACTCCCACTCACCGGACCACATCGATTAACCTAAGCGACGGGGTCACACCCGCCGCTCCGGAGTGGGGAATGTTTCTCGTCGTGCCAGGTCAGCCGCAGCTCTCATCGCCCTGCCTGGCTGCGCCCGAGGGTTCGACTATCGAGTCGAAGCGCTGGCCCGCGCCTTCCGCACTTGCTTCAGCCCTGTCTGGTGCTCACCCGTTGTATCTGTTCTCTGCTCTGGCTGCGAAGTTCGTAGCTGCGGGGTACCGCGGCCACCGCTTCCCTCGCGAGGAGCTGGCCCGCGCCTTCTGCACTTGCTTCCGGCGCGTCTCTCTGTCAAAGCCCCACTTGCTGGCCCCAGCTCCGGGTGACCTCGCTGCGCCAGCCTCAGCATCTGCCCGGCCTGTATGTTGCGTAGCCAGAGCTGGACGGTTCTAGAGCGTGAATCGCTAACGCTGACCACGGCTCCGGGTGCTCGCCGCGTGTTGCTAAATTCGTAGATGCGGGGTACCGCGGCTCTGCGCGTTCGCATCCCTGCACCAGATTCACCCCTCATGCTGGCGCAGATCCGCACATGCGCCCCCTCACCGCGTGTTGTCACCCTGGCACACCATGTTAGTTGGGAGCACCTGGCACGTCTGGTCCAGGTTGCGGGTGAGCTCGCCACGCTGCGTGGGTGTGAGGGAGCTGTGGCTTCCTGCTGGAGCAGGCGGCGTCCTGGCCCTGGATTGGAGCTTGAGCACGGCCAGGTGGAAGCGCCGTTCATCCAGAGGCAGCAGCGAGCTTGCAGCCAGACGAATGAGGAGCGTTGGCGTTGGGATCAGGGCGAGCATATAGGGGTTCCTGGTCAACAGGAACGCAAGCATACCACCCGTAGTGGAAGCAAGAAACCCGATGGCGAGCAGGATGAGCAAGAACCAGCGCATCGCTCGAAGCGTCGTCAGGTCCTGTTCTGATGGCAACGCAGCCTGTGATTCCCAAAACCCATTGGGGTGGTCATTCGTAGTGTTGATAGGTGATAGGCTGTTCTCGTCTATCATCGCCTCCTCCTAGGGAAAACTAGGGAGAGATGGGAGCCTGGTGCTTTCCAGGGCGAATGGCCCCCATCGAATGGTGCGGAGCCGTTGATCTCTCATCTCTTCGGCTCTGCTATTTATTGTCTCTATACAACGTATACGGGGTACAAGTGAGAAGGTTAGAAGTGGAGCTGGTGCCCTCATGCTGGATCTGAGTCGGAGGTCCCGCTGCCCATTGCGGTAGTTATTACTGACAGGCGGCCAGATGCCCCGGTGGATCCCTCGCGCAGGAGCGGATCGCATGTCGGCCAGGGTGCAATCATTCCATGAGTAGTTCCCAGCGCTGGCAAGTTCACGGTGCCGGTATAGCGAAATTCGTACATGCCCCCTGTCGTCGGTAGACTTCCATATGTTGTAGTGGATCGCGATCTCGCGCGCTGCCCATCATCTCAACGACTGAGCCAACGCTACCCCCTCCGAATGTAGTGGGGCACCGGCGAGGTGAGTACTGGGTTAGGGTGTTCACCTTTTCTGTTGCTGTTTTGCCAGGGCGATTTTAGTATCGTTCCTGCCGGGTGGAAAAAGATGTTTGGCAATACGGTACATGATATAGGTGGGTGGTGCCAGCGTGCTGAAGAGTGACAGGCTAATCGGATTCTTGGTCAGGCAAAAGGCAACAACGGGAAGTGTCATTGCTGCGAGCAGCCAAGCAGCTACGAGGGCTAGGAAAAACCAACGCATGGCCTGTAAGATCGACGAATCATCGGAGCTAGTGCGTAATTTCTTGGATGGTGTATCCTTGTGAGATGTATTCCTTGTGTCCTTCTGATCCGTGTTAGTTATTGGTAGATGATTGATGTCTATCATAAATCCCTCCTAGTACAGCCTCGCGGAAGTTCCGCGGGAGTCTAGGAACGGGCAGGAGGCCCTTTGTAGGTCCAGTGAAAGGCTCCGTTGGACGTGCGATTGTAGTAAGCAATAAAGGTCAGGATGCGGGTGCGCAACTCCTGCACGGAGAGGCAACTGAGCCGGGAAAGCAAGCGACGGACGAGGATACTGAACCAGATCTCAATCTGGTTGAGCCAGGAACTGTGCCGGGGAGTGTACACGAAACGAATGCGATGAGCGGGGTCGGAGAGAAAAGCTGCGCGCGTACTCATGCTGGCGAGATGGCCACTTTTGCCTTTGATGCCCAGTTCCTCCTGGATATCACACTGCGCAGCGACCAGGCGCACCAACGTTTCGGATTGATGAGTGTTAAGCTGATCGGTGACAAAGATCCAGGCCGCCTCGGGGTCCGTCTGAATGGTCTGAGCGATGTGAGCGGCAAAGTCGGCTTCGGTGCGCGTGGGTCCCATGCTGGAAGCCACAATCTGTCCGGTGGCCACGTCCAGGTTGGCAATCAAACTCAAGGTGCCATGCCGCTTGTATTCAAATTCTTCGCGCTCGACGTGACCGGGCTGTATGGGCAACGAGGGGTGGAGACGTTCGAGGGCTTGGATGCCAGTCATCTCATCGGTACTGGCCACATGTGTGCCCATCGCGGCGAGCAGTGGGGTGGTCTCATACACCTCACACACCGTGCGGATCTGCTCAGCTAATGCGAGAGGATCGTCGGGGGGCGGCGTGAGCCAATACCGTTTCCGATGAGGCTGTAAAGCGCTCGCCTTTTAAAAAGCGCTCCACCGTGCGGGAAGAAATCTTGCTGACAATGCCGCGTTTGACCGCTTCATCAGCCAACTCGCGTGGCGTCCAGGCGCTCACCGGCCGATCTGCCTCCTCTGGTTTTTCGCACGCCAGGGCCATGATTTGCATGAACTGCTCGAACGTGAAGGTCGCAGGCGCTCCCGGACGCTGCTCATCAGTCAAGAGCACTTCGATGGCCTGACTCAGCAGTTTCGGCTTGCCTGCCGCTTCGATGGCCTGTAAGCGCGACTCCGCTGCGTACCAGCGATCTCGCCAGCGCCGCACCGTTTCGTAATCCACCTGCTGGTGGTGTGCAATCTGGGTGTTGCTGGTTCCCTCAGCTGCTTCTAAGATGATGTGACCGCGCTTGACCAGTCGCTGCTCGCTCGTGGTGCGCTTGACCAGCCGCTGGAGTAGGTCGTGTTGGAGGGGACTCAGGTGAATCGGACGCGCTTGCGGGGAGGGCATAAGAAAAGTCTCCTTCTTGTTTTGTCCTGTATTCTATCATATTCTCCTCTCCTGCGCTATTTCCGCAAGGAGGCTCTATGTCAATCCCTGAGGCTTTCGTCATCACCCGTTACTTCGATGCTGACGCTCGTCGTGACATCGACGCCATCGTTGCGCTGTTCACCGACGAGGCGGTTGTCGTCGCTGAAGGTCAGACCTACCACGGCACCGCCGAGATCCGAGGCTGGCGGGAAGGTGCGGCGTCCCAGTACCAGTACACCACCCAGGTGAGCGGCACCCAGCGCATCGGTGAGCAGAGCTACCTCGTGACTGGCCGCATCACCGGCAACTTCCCCGGTGGCACCGCCGAGTTGCAATGGCGCTTTACTCTCCAGGGTGACCTGATCAGTCGCCTGGAGATCGACTAGCGGTCTTGGAGGCGCATGCCAGGATGACGCCTGCGCAATCGGCATGGATACCTGAGAGGGCAGTGGATCTCTGCAACACGGGCTTTTGGTCTGGCAACGGCCCGCAGCTTGCTGCCAATTCCGCCCGCGGAATCCTCGGATGTACCAGATGAGACCACCAGGGTCTGTTTCTTCCAAAGGAGAAGATGTAATAACTTCCCAACGCGAGAACAAGAACGAACTCCATGCGAGCCTTGCTAGCACGGTCACCCTGGGCGACGCCATCATCTCACGCATGGGCTTTGGCACCATGCAGCTCCCTGGGCCCGGCGTCTGGGGTGAGCGGGCTCACCCCAGATGGTCTTGATTCCCGGCACCCGTTCGGTGGCCCATCTCGAAGAAAATATCGCGTCCCTCGCCATCCAGTTGGATGCACAGGAGCAAAGAGAACTGGAGGAAAGCACGGAGGCTCACTAGATGGGCAAAGATCCGGGTAAAGTGTCACTATCGGTCTTGTTACTATTGTTGGTCACTGGGCGTATACTCCCTATACAAAACAGTAGCAAACAGGAAAGTGAAAACACTTACATTGAGTGGTTCTTACACACTCTCGGTGAGGCAAGAACCGTTGCAAGTTTGTATGTATAGAGAGCATTTCCTAATTACAAAAAGAGGGGAAGCTGGGCTGATCTGTTACAGGAGACGAACTCCTTTCTCCTGAAGATCCGCTCAGAATTCCCCCCACGGGTGATCGCATCCACCTGCTGCTCTCTGGGAGTTCGGGCTGGTCGGTGTTCTTCCCGGCCTGGGCGCGTTCTGGCTCATCTCCTGCTCAGAGTTTGGAGCCACGGCCCATGACGATGCTCATGACGCTTTTATGACACTTCCTCCTTATACTAGGACTAGAGAGTGCGAGGTGAGTCAGCCGGGCAGTAGCCCCAAACCTTGACTACTGGGCCTTTGAGTCAGGAAATGCTCTCTGTATACTCTGATGGCACATCACCGAGGGCACGTAAAGGAGGATAACGTATGCAAGCAACGAAGCCAGTTGTTCAACGGGCTATTGATGACTGTAAAGAGTGTCATCTGATCTGCGTCCAAACGATCCAGTATTCTGTCCAGCAAGGGGGTCCCCACGTCGCGCCCGATCATCTGCGGCTCTTAGAGGACTGCGCCCAGCTCTGCCAGCTCAGCGAAGATTTCATGCTGCGGAGTTCCCCCATCAGCGCAACCATCTGCACTGTGTGCGCTGATGTGTGCGACCAGTGCGCCGTTTCCTGTGATCAGGTAGGCAGAGGCACCGATGCCCAGCTGAGAGCTTGCGCTGATCAGTGTCGGCGCTGTGCCCAATCCTGTCGGCAGATGGCACAAATGCGACCATAAATGTGCTCCTGAAGGAGACAAGGACATGAAAGCGATCCGTATCCATGGCCGTGGCGGTCCAGATCACCTGGTCTATGAAGACGCGCCACAACCCCATCCAGGTCCGGGAGAAGTGCTGGTGCGTGTCTACGCGGCGGGGATCATCGCCACCGAGCTGAAATGGGACGAGACCTATCAGACCGCGGCGGGAAGCCCACGCGCACTGCCGATTCCCGGACGCGACCTCTCAGGAGTGGTAGAGGAGGTCGGTCCTGGAGTCACGACGCTCGTCACAGGCTCGGAGGTCTATGCCATGCTCGGCTATGGTCGCGACGGCGCCCAGGCCGACTCTACCATTGCCCTGCTGGGCGAGCTGGTTCCCAAACCAGGCCCGCTCGACCATGTGCAGGCCGCCGCCGTTCCGCTCTCAGCGTTGACAGCCTGGCAGGCCCTCTTTGACCATGCGCACCTCGCTGCGGGGCAAACCGTTCTGATCCACGGAGGCGCAGGGGGCGTTGGCGTCTTTGCCGTCCAACTGGCTCATTGGGCTGGGGCGCAGGTCATCGCGACCGCCTCGGCACGCAATCGCGACTTCCTGCGCGAACTGGGGGCCAACGAGATCATCGACTACACCACCACGCGCTTCGAGGAGGTGGTCCATGGGGTCGATCTGGTCTTCGATCTGGTGGGCGGCGACACCTTGCAGCGCTCCTGGCAGGTGATCAAACCCGGAGGAGTGCTTGTCTCCGTCGTCAGTCCCCCACCTCCCCCTGCTGTGACAAAGGGACATGACGTGCGCTTTGCCTGGTTTGTGGTCGAACCCAACCGCGATGAACTGATCCACATTGGCGCATTGATGGATGCGGGACACCTCCGGCCCATCATCGACACGGTGTTCCCCCTTGCCCAGGCGCGCCAGGCCTACGAGCAAGCAGCAAAAGGACACACGCGGGGCAAGCTTGTCCTGCGGGTGATGGATTCATGATCCTTCTCTGGAATTCTGTGAGTACGACATGCCTCAGGCTCCTGGGCAATTTCTGCGGGTCTGTACTAGCTTCCTGCCAGATTTCTGCCTTATGCACAGAACGTGGAGGGCTAAACCTGAGTTGAGGACGGAAAAGTTGTGAGGGGCTCAGCTCTGAGGAAAATCTCCATAGGAATTGCCTGCCTTATTTCTTTCAATAGCTGTGACAGGGTGAGCTAGTGGAAGCAGTCACAGGGATAGGAGCCAGTTGTGCGCCAGCATTGCGCAGGGCTCGTTGCGCTCCTGGATATCCTGGATCTTCAATCCAGACAAGCTCGCCTGGATTGAGGAGGAGGCGCGCTGCCAGATCTAACGCTGATTGTGCGCCTGGCACAAGAAGAACTTGCTCTGCCTGGCAATGCACGCCTCGTGTGATGCTCGCATGAGAGGCGAGAGCCTCGCGCAATGGAGAGTAACCCGCGACCTCCTGATAATCGGCCACGTTTCTGAGCGTAGATCGTACGCAGTGGGAAGCAACCTGGCTCCACTGCTGAAAGGGAAATGCGCGTAGCTCCGGGACACCCGTACGAAAAGCGCGTGGAGCATCCGGTCGAGGAGAGGTCAGCGTAGAGAGTACAGGTGCCTGGCGTGTTACATCCTCTCCCAGGTGAGACAAGGAGAAAGGAGCGTGTGTGCTCTCGTCAGGAGCTGTTTTCTTCTGGGGAGTTGCGCCTGGAATGAAAAAGGTCTCAGGAAGGTCACATGTCACCCTGGTCCCCTGGCCGACCTTTCTCTCAAGATATCCTTCAGCATAGAGCTGCTCATAGGCATTACTTGCTGTATTACGAGAAATACCTAATTCACTCGCTAAAATCCGTGTTGATGGGAGGCGTTGACCTGGCTGTAATTGGCCACTGAGAATAGCATGGCGTAGTCGGTCATACAACTGGCGGTGCAACGGCATGCTTACTGCCCGGTTAAGTGCAATATCTGCCGCAATTTGCGGTACGCGGTGGAGTCTCTTCGTCATGACGAAAGAAGCTACCTTTCCAAAATGGATCCATACTACCTCCAAAAATGACCCTGGAAGAGGTCCTCTTTCTAGAGTATGCTTCTCTCACAAACAGAACATACGAAGGAGGTTTCACGACATGAAAGCGATGTGGTTTGACAATCGGGAGGAGCAGCAGGATAAACCGGATGGGCAAGCGATACGCTCTGTACAGCAAAAACAAATGATCTTCCTAGCAAAGAATCTTCACCCTATACTCTTCACAAACAAAGATGTTCGTCACAACAAAAACGAGCGGGGAAAGGAGGCGGCACGTTTCCCTATCTGAATGGTAGAGAGAAATGGGCCAGAGAGATGGTGAATGCAGGAAAGGAAAGGAGGAAGCGCATTTTAGTCGTCGACGACGACCACGAGTTGCGATCGCTCATACAAGCACTGTTGGAGGAGGAAGCCTATGAGGTCGAGACAGCCATCGATGGCGTAGACGCCTTCGAGCACCTGGACCATCAATGGAACGCGTATGATGTGATTTTGCTGGATTTAACCATGCCACGTCTCAATGGACTGCAATTCTTGCAAAAGATCCAAGAACACGATCCGACCCTCTTGCGCTCGATCATTACGCTGAGTGCCGATGAGGAAGCGCTCCAGCAATCTGCTGGGATGGGCATTGGCAACACCTTGAGCAAACCGTTTGATCCAGATGTATTGCTCGCGCTGGTCGGAGGGGTGATAGGCGGGAGTGAGAAGCAAGCGAGTGTTCGCTCTTGCTGACCACTGCGAGAAAGAGGGGTTGCCACAATCTCAACATGTAAGGAAGACCTCTTCGTTCTCAGGGATGGGGTACGTGAAAGGGAAAGTTACCATTTTATGACGCTGTCGAATACCAAGCAGACCACATGTGTGACTCTTGCGTCGTGTGGCCAGCTCCTTGCCAGCGAGGAGAACTGGCGTGTCCTGGCCGAAATGCTCCCACAGTTGGTATGGACTACGCGAGCAGATGGCTGGGTGGATTACACCAATCAACGGTTTTGTGACTACACCCACGCTACGCCAGAGCAACTGCAGGGCTATGGCTGGGGCCAGTTCCTGCACCCGGAGGATGCTGAGCTCGCCCTGGCGGTGCGCGCGCACGCCTTCCGCACGGGTATCCCGTATGAGGTCGAATACCGACTCCGAGAGGGCCAGACGGGCTGCTATCGCTGGTTCTTAGTCCGTGGCATGCCGGTGCGCGATGACTCCGGTCAGATCGTCCGGTGGTTTGGCACCTGTACCGATATTGAGGAGCAGAAGCGCACCGAGCACGCCTTGCGCCAGAGCCAGGAACGCATGCGCGCCCTCATCGACTCCAATATTATCGGGATTGTTTCTGCTGATGTAGAAGGAGAAGTGATCGTGGAAGCCAACGATGCCTGGCTGCACATGACTGGCTATACCCGAGAACAGGTGAGCAGCAGAATGCTGAACCGGAGGAAGATCACGCCCCCGGATCAGGCGCTGGTCTTCGAACGTGCGATCCAGGAGATCGCCACCCACGGACAGCACATCCCACTTGAAACCGAACTGGTGTGTCAAGATGGCAGTCGCCTGCCTGTGGTGGTGGGAGGGGTCCTCTTCCGGGACCAGCCGCCCCAGTTGATCGCCTTTATGCTGGATAATTCAGCCCGTAAGGAACTGGAACAACGCAAAGATACCTTTATCAGTATGGCCAGCCATGAACTCAAGACGCCACTCACCGCCCTGAAATTGCAGACCACCTTGCTACACCGGCAACTGGCCAAGCAAGGCAGACTGGATCAGGCTCCTGCTCTTGTCAGCATGGAGAACCAGCTCAATAAAGTCAATCGGCTGGTGGGAGAATTGCTCGATGTCTCCAAGATCCAGGCGGGCCGGCTGGAGTATCGGCAGGAGCTGGTGGATCTCGATGCATTACTCCTGGAGACCGTAGAAACGCTGCAACAGAGTAGTCTAAGTCATACCATCGTGGTGCGTGGTGCGGTGCAGGCCAGCCTGTTTGGGGACCGAGACCGGTTGGGGCAGGTCTTCACCAACCTACTCAGCAATGCCATCAAGTATTCGCCGGACGCTGAGACGGTGGAGATTGATCTCTCCACCTCCGCAGAGGTGGTCACGATCCGTGTCCGTGATCATGGCCTGGGTATCCCGCGCGAGCAACTCGACAAGATTTTTGAACGCTTCTATCGAGTCACGGATCTGAGCCAGCGAGCGATCCCCGGCCTGGGTATGGGACTCTACATTGTGGCCGAGATTGTCAAGGGCCATGGAGGAAACATCACGGTGGACAGTACCGTTGGGAAAGGCTCGACCTTTACGGTGACCCTTCCTCTCATGAGGGATGCCATCGCAGTTGACGCGCACGCCACGCGCGTCAACTGCGATGATGATGGCGGCAGACGCTGTTTCGGCACGGCTGCTGCCGCCATCACAGACCAGATTGGCCCATTTCCAACGTTCGTGATTTCGGAGCAACATAGTTATATAATTCAGGAAGAATGAAATAGTCCTGGCGCTTACCCCTCAAGGTATTCGCCTGTGCCTCTGTGGAACGGTCGTTGAATTACGCACACGAGAAAGCATGTCGATACATATTTCTAGCCTTCACATGAATATGGCACTGTGGCATCTTCACAGAAGATGAATGGTGCTCTGTACGGGCCAAAGGGAGAAAAACCATGGAAAACGAAGAAATTCGGAGAGCTCTGGATCGGCACTGGGCAGCCTCAGCAGCTGGGGACATTGAAGTGGAACACG
>WNEZ01002839.1_pt1 | contig 16215 bp, 18 predicted proteins | sample 5400521 | NCBI WGS metagenome assembly WNEZ01 (sample SAMN13153339, study PRJNA577476) | soil metagenome | isolation source: 120 cm saprolite under Douglas fir tree site 2 hole 1 replicate 1 | place: USA:California | collected 2015-04-18
CTCCTGCACAGGTAGGGAAGCCGGTTTGGTGCGGCGTAAGAGCGTGAGCGCAAGCAGCGGGAAGATGAGAACTGACAGCAGTCCGGCGCCTATGAGGGCCGCGCCAGTGGCCTTTGCAATCAGACCGAGTTGCATACCGATCTGCGTTGCTGCAACGATGAAGGTAAGCGATGTTGCCTGCAGGAGTCCCGCGACGACGGAACGACGACTGCCGACGAGTGGACGGTACAGGAGGGCAGGCACCCCCCGGACCAGTAACAACGCCACCAGGAAGAGCGGTACGCGCAAAATGGTCGCAGGACTTGAGAAGAGCGCAGCCAGGTCGAACTGTATACCGCTCGTGACGAAGAAGACTGGGATGAAGACGCCGAAGCCGATCGCCTCAAGTTTCTGGCGAAATTGCGGATGTGTCATCATCCTGTCTCCATCGACCAGTCTCAGGATCACACCGGCTATAAATGCGCCAAGAATGGTTTCGAGTCCAAGGACTGATGCCAGCGCAACGAAGGCGACCAGCAGCATGAAGGCTCCGCGCACGCGAATCTGCGCGGTCGTGTCCTGGAGGCGCAGCAGCACTGCAGCTATGCGCGTCGAGCGCTCCAGGCGGAGCACGACGAAGGCAAAGCCAGCAGCCAGCAGGGCGAAACCTGCAAGCAGCACCAGTTTTGTGGCGGTGCCGGTGGCTTCACGGGAGAAGAAGAGCGAAAGCAGAATGATCGAGCCAAATTCAGCGAACATGGCACCGGCGATCACAAGCTGTCCAAAGTCCGAGGTGCTTTCCCCTGCATCCTTCAGCACCGGAATGACAACACCTAACCCGGTCGCCACCAGGATAATCGCAATGAGCAGCGGTGAGAGCACCTGCCCGGCCACATAGAGTCCATAGCCGGCCAGCAATGCCAGTCCAAATGAAAGCAGGAAAGCCAGGCCAACGTACATCAACAGGCGACCTCTCAACCGCTCCAGTTCAACCTCCAACCCGGCTAGAAAGAGAAGAAAAGCAAGCCCAAGTACTGAGAGGATGGAAATCGGTAGATCGATCTTGACCCAGCCAAGCACAGACGGGCCAAGCACGATGCCCGCCACGATCTCGAGTACAATGGCGGGTAAACGACGTGCAGGAGTAAGAGCGAGCACGAGCGGTGCTGCAAAGGCAACCACCGCGACAATGAGCAACCCGGTGAATGAAACATTCGGCATAACAACCTCACATCTTTGCGGTAACTCTCAATGTACTCCTTCCAGTGACGTAGTCTCAGTCCACGCCCATTCGTTACATATAGAAAGGCGAGAGGTTTTCTGGAAGGAAATACCTCTCGCTGCAAGATGATCTCATTGTACCTTGAAATGCGAGCCTGCAACGACGCTGCGCGTCTACTGCTTCGCAGTCAGCAGGCTCGAAAGGTAGTACCCGACCTGCTCAAGATGAGTGTTTTCTCATGCCTCCGTGGCCGTGAACGTGAGAGTAATAACCACTTTATTTTGCGCAATCGCGATGTTTGCCAGGTTGGGCGGCTGGATGCCGAAATCCGTCATGTAAATGGTAGTGGTCGCCGTTCCTGTTATCGTGTTCCCAACGACCTTCCCCTGCACATCAAACACCTCTTTGTTGGTTGTGCCGTGCATGCAATGTCCGCAGGTCGACCGTGATGTTCATCGATGCGACGAGCGGGGATGCGCTGGTGCGTATCTTGAAACTTCCTTGGACCGAGTGCGTTGTGCCTACCGCATCGTTATTCGGTTTATTTTGGAAGATCAGGTTTTCGTTTACGCTGTAGGATGCGGTGGTCTGGGCAGACACGATCTGAAAGGTACTCAACCCGGTTGATGGAATGGGCGTTGTGGAGACCTTTGCGGCCCCTGGCGCAGTATGAGCCTCGGTCTGGCTGACGACGCTGGCGAAGTGCGCCATGTACAGCAGACCAGCGACGACAATGACGAGGATAACGCTGGGCACGCCCAGCAAGATGTAACGTTTCTTCATGGTTCCTCCTTGATAGTAGTGAATATATCTCCGTGCGAGCCTGATGCTCTTCTTGTGCAGGACAGGTTCGCAGATCATGGGACTGTGCTGCGTCAAGCGCAAGCAAACGTGTTCAAACCGGCTGTTCTGGCAGCGATGACATGCTTCCCGGCACATCGTCCAGGTCATCAAGCAGAGTCCCGTCTGCCAGGGGCAACGTGAGCGTTGCCGTCGTGCCCTGCCCGGGGACGCTGGCGAGGGAGAGCTGGCCGCCGTGAGCAAGGGCGATACTCCGGGCGATAGAGAGCCCGAGACCGGTGCCACCTGCCTCGCGCGAGCGTGCTTTGTCCACCCGGTAAAAGCGCTCGCCCAGGTGCGGCAGATGCTCGGCTGCAATGCCGACCCCGGTGTCGCTTACCTCCAGGAGCGCTCGTTCATCTTGCACCGCTGTGTGCACGGTGACGCGACCACCACGCCGGTTATATTTGATGGCGTTGTCGAGCAGCACCAGCATCGCCTGTTCCAGCAGCATGGAGTCCCCAATCACGTAAGGATCGTTAGTGTACTCCACCTGGACAGCGATGCCACTCTGTTCGGCGAGGGCTTGCACGCGCCGTGCTGTCTCCTGGGCCAGTTCAGCCAGGTTCACCACTTCGTGTTCCCGGTGGATGGTTCCGGTGTCCAGGCGAGCGAGCGTCAACATGCTGTTTGCCAGCGTCCCCATATGGCTCGCTTCGGCAACGATATCCTCCAACAGCGCCGCATCCTCTGTCTCCAGGCGCTTACGACCTCGCAGCAGGACCTCGGCGTCCGCGCGCAGCAGGGTCAGCGGCGTGCGCAGCTCGTGCGCGGCATCGGCGATGAAGCGCTGCTGGTTTGACCAGGCCAGTCGCGCCGGTGCCAGCGCGCGGTTGGACAGGAAGAGCCCACCTACTCCCGCGCCGAGCAGCGCCGCGCCCCCGACGGCAAGCAGAAGCTTGAGAAGCGTTCCCAGAGCACTTTCAGCATCCCTGACAGACTCACCAATTACCACAACGCCCAAGTACCCGCTGCCTGAAGGCGATGGTATAAGCTCCGCGTAACGATATATTTGCCCAGTCGAGCCTCCCGCGTCAACGATGTCGCTCTGTGATTGTCCTGTCTGCAAAGCCAACTTCGCCAGGGTATTCGTGAAAAAGACGGATGGTAGCTGCGACTCCTCAGAGGTATCAACTAGCGCCAGGCTGCCGTTCGATTGAAAACAGGCCACCAGTTCGGTGTTAAATGGCCCCTGCTCTGGGGGGGGCTGACCAAAGGGACCCTGGCTGACGGGGTATGTCAAGCACGCGTTACGGTCTTCTGACTGCGCCTGACCTACATGCACATCTGCATGCTGCTGAGCGCTCGTCTTTACGGGATTGAGGAGGAAGAATTGCACTCCAAAGTACAGGATCACACCGAACAACACCAGGGCCGCGCCCAGGACCCCGCAGTACCAGAGCGTTAAGCGAATGCGCAGCCCTTGAAATAGTGCTGCACCCGGCTCTCGTGAGAGGCGACCCTTGCCCCGGTGCACTATTGACCGGGCGGGACTTCTCCAGTTCATGCTGTTGCTCCTTCTTGCTGCTGTGCTACGCCTCGATCTTGTAGCCCACGCCGCGCACCGTCTTAATTAATGCATGCGAGAAGCCCTGGTCGATCTTGTCACGCAGGTAGTGAATGTAGATATCCACGACATTGGAGAGTGCGTCCAGGTCGTAGCGCCAGACCGCGTCAACGATTTGTGTGCGCGTGAGTACCCGGCCTGGATGGCGCATCAGGTATTCCAACAGCGCAAACTCTTTGGCCGTCAACTCGATGACGCGACCGGCGCGGCGTGCCTCGTGCCGCACCAGGTCGAGCGTCAGATCACCCACCGCGAGCTGAGGGGCCTCATCAAAACGACGATCCCGCCGACGCAGCAGGGCGTTGATGCGCGCCAGGAGTTCCTCCATGGCGAACGGCTTGGTGAGGTAGTCATCGGCCCCCACGTTGAGGCCCATCACACGGTCCTCAATCGCTCCGCGTGCCGTGAGCATCAGCACGGGTGACATAATGTGTTCGGCACGCATCTGACGGCAGATCTCGAGTCCGTCAATACCGGGCAGCATCACATCAAGAATCACCACATCGTAGGTATCACTCAGGGCAAGATCAAGACCAGCGTGCCCGTCGTGCGCCAGATCGACGGTGTGGCGCTCTTCCAGCAGGACGCGGCGCAGCAGGTACGCCAGGCGCTGCTCATCTTCAACTACCAGGATATGCATTGCTCTCTTCCTTTTTCCTTAATGTGGGTGCCGGCAGTTCTCCGGTCGGTTTCTCTTCCTCTACTCTAGTGCAGAACGATTGAAGAGCAGCAATTATGTTTTGCTCGTCCTCATCCTCTACGCTGTCATCTTCTACCAACTCCCCCAGCGCCGCTCGTGTCCATTGCGCTACCAGCGCTCGAAGAGCAGTATCCGTCAGTTGCTTTGTCATATAATCCTCCAGATACGCTGCTTACCTCTCTGTTTCGTTTAACTATGCTCTAGAGTAGCATCACTTTATTGAATTCTGATTAGAAGTGTATGAGAATATTCTCATGGAACGTGGCACACCATGCGGCATCGCTCCTCCCCCTCTTTCATCATCACTCCATCCAGCTTTTATCTTTCCTCCAAATTCCTGCAAGACAACCCAAGATGGTATGATATTAGAGGAGGGATATTCCAAGAAGGATCGTTTGAGTTATGAAAAAATGTCCATATTGTGGAACTGAAAATCGCGACGAAGAGAGCTTTTGTGAGAATTGCGGTGCATTTTTAGATTCGGCTACTGCAACCACGACCCAGGGAGAGAGCGGTAATGCTAACAACGCTCACTCGCTCGCCCCGGGTTCACAATTGCAGAATGGTCGCTATATCATCAAAAAGATACTTGGTCAAGGAGGTATGGGATCATTAGCTTTGGCAATTGATACACGTCTTGCCGATAAGTTCGTTGTCATCAAAGAACTGATTTCTGAGCATGCCGACTCGACAGAAGATGTGCGCAATTTCAAAGGTGAAGTGCAAACCTTAGCACACCTTGGCCATCCTCTGATTCCAGGCGTGACCGACCACTTTCAAGAAGGGTCGCGCTACTTCATGGTGCAGGAGTATGTAGAAGGGGAAAACCTGGAGGCTCGTATGGAGCACATCAAGCGGCCGATGGAGGAGCAAGATGCGCTCAGGTATGCTGCGGAGGTGCTTGATATTCTGGACTACCTGGAACAGCAGACTCCGCCAATTGTGCATCGTGACATCAAGCCAGCCAATATCATTATTGGGGCGAAGGATCAGCGAGCGCACCTGGTCGACTTTGGCATTGCCCGAGCTTACGCTCCTTCAACAAATGCGCGGCGAAAACAGACTACGGCGCTCGGTACGCCAGGCTATGCCCCACCGGAACAATACCAGGGCAATGCTGAGCCGCGCTCGGACCTGTATGCCTTGGCAGCAACGTTGCACCATCTGTTAACGAACCGCGACCCGGCTGATTACCCACCATTTCAGTTTCCTCCTGCATGCACGCTGAATCCACGCCTGTCCCCAGATATAGAGGCGGTACTTGCCCGTGCGCTCCAGCTCGATAGTAATCAGCGTTACCAGACTGCTCTGGAGATGAAGCGCGATATCGATGATATAGTGTTCAGGTATTTCGATATGCCTGGCAGCTTCAGTCAGGACAGCTTAAGCGGTTATACACCCGGCTCCATAGGGCGAATACCAGTTTCAGGGCCATTGAGCGCAAATCGATCAGGACAAATGCACCAGCAGCAGTTATACGAACCTCCTCTGTCACAGCCCGTAAATCGCTCACCTGTTACACCTTATCAGCCGGCAGATATGTATGATAGGTATCGACAGCAGCCACCCATGACTCAGCCAGCGTCAAGTAGTGTAAGGTTCGTCTTTTTCCTGTTCGTGCTGTTCATTTTCGTGCTTGGGCTCCTGGCCTTCTTTGTCTTCAGCTATCTTCACGGCCTGGGTGCTGCTCCTATTGGCGCCCTCTCTCTAGCGCTTGCAACCTGGGTACATAACCTCCCTGGATGACCCCCAGGACAACGGGATTGAGCTCTACGCGGGCTCCCCGGTAGATGAAATTTCCTCTGTCTTTGCCAGGTTGCGTCCTCTATGAGAAATCACCCATCTTCTTCCAATGCCTTTCTCATCATCTCCTGCTACGCTAGGCAACGCAATGAGTATCACACGCTGATTTGAAAGGATTTGTACATGATAGAAACATTGGAACTCCGCAAGAACGAGATAGACGACACCCCCGGCTTCGTTCGACCGCGCCATAGCGAACAGCACGTCTTTGAGCGGGGCCGCTTGCCCAGGCAGGCGCTGCGGTTTGGCCTGGCCGGTGGGCTGAACACCCTGGTGGACCTGCTGATTTTGAATGGCCTGCTGTGGCTCTTCCCCACCACCAGTTCGCTCATGCTGCTGGCGTATAACTCACTCGCCTACAGCCTGGGCGCGGTGAACAGCTTTCTCTTGAATAAGTACTGGACCTTCGGGCAAAAGCAGCGAACCACCCGGCGAGAAGTGACGCGTTTCACGCTGATCACGCTATGCGGGGTCGGGTGGAGTACCATCATCCTCTGGCTCGCCAGCAATGTCTTCCGTTCTTTTCTGGTCAACGCGACGGTGTGGGCCAATGCCTCGAAGGTGGTGGCCATCGCCGGTACCGCGCTCATCTCCTACCTGGGAATGCGTCTGTGGGTCTTTGTCAGCAACGCACAAAAGGAACAAACGCTGCTCCGTTCAAACGTGTCAGCGCACAGCAACACCTATGATGAACTCTCTCCTTCTGCTCGTAGGACAGACGAAAACAAGCTAAGGGTATGACATAATAGAGAGTAGTAATGAATGTTCCAGGAGTGAGCTTTGACTGAAACAGGCCACATGAGTCCCAGAAAAGTACCTATCCAAGAACGCTCTGTGCGTGTGGGGGATATCACCGGCGTGAATGGTTATCGTGCGAACCGAGCCTTGCTTAAGCAACGTTTTGCTGAGGGGGGCTATCACCTTGACGAGACTGAACACTTCCTCCTCTTTACACGTGCTCAAGCTCCAACAACTATTCTTGTCCACTGGTTTGCACCCGAAGAAATAGACGCGAATATCGGGGACTACTTTCTGCATGAATTAAAGCCGCTGGGGATCCTTGCGCACCCGCAAGACTTTGGTGAAGTGTTTGGTGCTGTCGTGCTCTCACTGTTCCCTCACGATGTTCTCCGCGCTCTGCATCTTTATGGCACAAACACACTACGCCAGTATCAACAGTTCTTGAAAGGTGCTTATAACGAGGTGCTTCCTCCCGCTTCAACAATGCATGCCTTCGCTCAGGTCTACCAGCGTGTCTACCAACTGCAAGCCGGAGAGAGCTTTCTCGACGTTGGTTGCTCATTTGGTTTTCTCCCACTACTCATCTCAGAGCTTGTTCTAACGCTCACACATGTGGTTGGCGCTGATATTCAGACGGACTCTTTTGTAGTTATGCGTGCTCTTGCAGAAGAGCAGGAACTTAAGAGCGTACAATTTGTGCAGGCTGATCTCCTTGCCGGCAATTTTAGTAGCCTTGGACTTTTTGACACGGTCGTGGCGCTTCACCTCCTTGAACATTTCTCTGAAACGGAGATGTACTGCGCGCTCACAAATTTATTGAAGGTGACAGCACAACGACTGATCCTCGCCGTCCCGTACGAACCAGGCGAGCCAGAAAGCGCCTACGGGCACGAGCAGCTCTTTTCCCGTGCGAAGTTGGAAGCAGTGGGAGCATGGTGTCTACAACAATTGGGAGGATTGGGTAGTGTTTCATACGAGGATTGCGCTGGTGGAATGCTTGTCCTGGAACGAACTTCTTCAAAACAGATCACGAAGATTTCTTAACCAAATGGAGAACATTTATGCTTCCAGCGAACGATCTATAATAAGTAATCCGCCTGCAACATCCTCACACCAGTAACGTGAACTGCCTCCAATCGATTCAATACACCATTGGCCCCATTGTTTTAACTTTTCCTGGGTGAATACTTGCTCATGACCATATGCCGATGTCGCCTGTTGTTCATACGGAACCGCAATGATGAGACGATGACCAGTTACTTGCAAAAGCTGTTCAAATGCTTGAGGTAACTGAGCTTCGGCAAGATGCTCCAACATGTGGATAGTTGTCACTGTGTCAAAGATCCCTAGCTCTACAAACCCAGGGGTTAACACATCGATCTGCACAAATTCCAGGTCATGCATTCCTACCTGTTTCGCAAGGTTAGTAGAGAGGTTAATGGCATCACGGCGATTGTCAACCCCAATGATTCTCCCGTGCGGTATTGGTTCTCGTTCAGCTACTAAGACGGGCCAAAAGGCGCAAGCACATCCAACATCGAGCAGGCTAGCACCGACTTTAAGCGAGAGAAGACGGCGGTAAATAATTGCCGAAGCACCAATAGTACTCTGCCGATCATCTTGTGCGGGGGGATCAATCAACCATTTACGTAGGCGTTGAAGTGTGTTCATTGAGAAGAGATTCCAGGCCTTCACTGGATCGTAGGGTATTACAGAATGAACAACTCCTCTAAGAGCTTGACCGAACGTTTGATCTGAAGTCATTAAACCATCTAACTCTTGCATAAGAAAATCAACAAGATTGTTATCTATCTCTTGTGGAGTGAAGTGGTGAACGATGGTGACCGCCTGATTTGCTGGTGCGCGTGCGAGTAGAAAATGGGCCGTTTCCTGTAATTGGAAACCTTGTTGAGCTAATCGTGTTTTAGCTTGCTCGAAAGCCAATCCAGGTCGATACATCACCTTGAAGTCTCCGATGACAATGGTTGGAGGAAGCCCAGTGTGATTTGTGGGTAATTGTCCACTTTGCTGGGTCAAAGCCTGGCCTCCAGGTAACGTGGGATATGCTGTTGCACATGGAATGCGCACAATCGGGGATGTCGCTGAACCTCTTTAGAGATATCCCTCACCTCAGCATTCCTGGGAAATGTTGTCGTTAACTGCTCGATCTGATCAATCAGCCCACGATCAAGGAGTGGTGAATCCGCCGCAACAACCAGTGGTACAGCCGTACCCACTGCCTCCAGTGAGCCTTTCATGTCTCCCATATTAAGACGGGCCTGAGCTTGTAACAACGCTGCATAGGCGCGCTGGTGGAGCAAGTCTGGTCTCAAATCGTGTAATGCTTGCTCGAGGTAGGTATCCGCACTGGCGGAATTGCCTATATAGAGTGCACACGTTCCTCGATAGAGTTGCCAAATCGCAGCATCAAATTCGTCATTTCCTTCAAATTGGTTGAGGAGTTCCGCAGACGCTGACAGCTTTTCCTCCATTACATTGCGTTCACCCAATAATGCAGCACTCTCTGCCCATTGTGCTAACAGACGTGCACGCGACGTAAGAATGTGGGCCTCATGGAAGCCACCTAGAAGCCGTAGAGCGGCTTCTGTCGTTTGGATCGATTCAGCTTGCCTTCCGCATGCTTTTAAGACACCGGCTTGCCAACCCAGGCTCTCCGCCATGTTCCATGGATCACATGCCTCTACTGCGGTAAGATATGCTTGTGTGTGGGCTTGCATAGCTTCGGCATAGCGCGACTGAAAGAAGAGAGCAGCTCCTATCAAGCGGTAGACCGGCGAATAGAATAAAGGGCGCATACTCGGATAGAGTTCTGCATGGGATTGGTGTAGGAGATGAAGCTGTGCCTGTCCAACTACAAGTACCTGCGGCATGCTTGCCGTTACGAAAAGCTTCCACCCTGCTTGAATGCATTCACTAAGCGCGCTATGGAGCCTGATGCGCTCCTCTGCTGAAAGATGTTTTCCCTCTGGGATTGGAACGCCGCGTATGGCCGCAGCCGCGCCAAGTTGCAAGAGTTGGCGTCGTGACACGTTTGGCATGGCCTGAACTCCCTTGAGCACAACCTGTAGTGAGCTGAGCACCTCTTCAAGTGACCAGCCCTCTGCACATAACGCCGACAGGTCAGCAGCCCCTGCTGCCAGCCATGCCCCCAAGGCTTGTTCAGAACTGCTACCCGAAGCCTCAGTGAGAAGATCAATGGGTTGAGAGCTGGATGGCACCGGCACTGCTGCCACTGGCTGCCCGCGCGAAGCGACGGCTGGCAAGCCTGCCTGTGGTGGAGGCAGCGGCTCGATCAACCCCAGCTCTTCAGCCGATTGGCCAAAGAGCGCACACAGCTTCTGCTGGTAGAACAGGCTTGGTTTACTGACCCCCAGTTCCCACCTGCCCACCGTGTCCGCACTCATCCCGCTTTCTCGTTGTTCCTCGCTCGCGCACAAGTCATACAGTTTGTCCGCGACGTCTCGCAGCGTCCAGCCGCGCAGGTGTCGCTGGTAGCGTAAACGCTCATTCGGTTTTCTCCGTTTGCTGGCCGCGCCCATGACGTCAACCTTCTGCGTGATCTGCCTGGCTCTACTACGTTCTTCGCAAAGTATAACACTGGCAAGCATTCATGGCTAGATGCTAACCAAACCTCGCCAACACCTTGGTAACAACCACATGTAGCGCTGTTTGCAAGAAAAATCCCATGAGGAGGTAGGACCAGGCTCCCTCCTCATGTATCCTGATCCTGTCCCTATGCGTCTCTGCTGCTTTGATATGCCACTTAGCGAGACTCAGGCGAATGACTCTCCACCTCACGCCAGACATGAACATGCCAGACTGCCTGTCCGAATAGCTGCCACGCTCCGATCAGGAACACGATGGTGAATACAAGCAAGCCTGGGACGAGCAGAAATGCTCCGCGAGCCAGGTCGTCTATTACGTCAACAAACTGAATGAGAGCAGTCAGTACCATGAACCCAGCCAGCATGCGCCGAGCTCTCGCTGCCAGGAGAAGAAGCAACAGCACCGCCAACGGGAGGTTCCGCGCAAACATATAGTCTGCATAGACCCGCGCCGCATCTGTCATGGGGCTGCCATTCGTCAGGATCGTCGGATCTACTTTACTGATGATGGCACCAGTTGCGGTCAATACGGCACCGAGAATCACTACTATGGACACCCATAGTGGAATGGGCACGACCGATTGAGGGGTCCTGAAATCGTTCGCTTGCACAGAACCATCGGACTGTTTGGCACGAGGATGACGTTGAAGAAAATCTTTTGTCCTTTGCATAAGAAAACCTCCTGTCTCTTAACAACAGTAATGAGAGTCACTTGAGGTAAGGCTAAACTCTATACAACAAGAGCTCAGAGAGAATGACCTCAGCAATCACGCGGCATGTTCCGCAAGGATGATCAGGTAATTCATCTTACCCAGAGTGTAGCGTATGCACCGTTGCCAAACCGTTCCTTTCAAGCGTTCCCTGATGCATGAGAGTCGAGGCAGGACTATTGTCTGCTTATCTTACGCAACATCGCTCATACAAGCAAGAGTTTTTCTTGCAAACGGTACTGCACGTAGTTGTTACCAGGGACTTGGCGGGGTTTGATGACCTATGGCTTGGATAAATACCAGCCACAGGTTTTTTATTGTCGATGAGCATCTATTGCGAGGATGAGAAGCCTCTCATGTATTTCTAACGAAAATCCAAAGGCTGCGCTGTAAGATTGGGCGGAAAGGGAAAGTGTCCCTGATCGGTGGCACTGAGCAGTTGTACGAAATAACGTCAGTGTCATGAGGGCCGGAAAACTCTTAGAATGGGATGTGAGAAATCACATTCTATTCCAATAGATTTCACATCGTACTATCCTATACTCAGAGTGCGGCGGTTTATCCGCCGCACAACTCATTCTCAGGAAAGGAGGTATACCAATGGAAGATTACGAAGGAATGGTCCCGCCCCGGCTGGATCAACCACCTGCTCCACGCCGGCGCGGGCGCAGGTGGCTCCTGATCGGGGGCCTGGCTCTTGCCTTCATGCTCGCCCTGGGGGTAGGCACGCTCTTAGGTGCGTCGAACGGCGCTACTCAGGCCGCTGCCCTTACGACTGGAAGCTCCAGTAGCTCCCAGTCGCTCGTTTTCGCGCAGGGCGCCAACAATGCTCAGTCGCTAGCTGGCGCGCAGGGAAATGCCAGTCCCTCTCAGTCGATGGCCGGCGGACAGGGAATGCAGGGGGCACAGGGCCAGTGCGAGTCGCTGACTGTGTCGAGCGTGAATGGCAATACGATCGTGGCTAAAACGGCGAGTGGCAGTTCGGTCACGATTCACACGACAGCGAGTACCAGCTACACCCAGGCTGGGAAGGCTGCCGCTGCGAGCGCCATCAAGGCTGGCACCCGGATTAGCGTCATGGGGACGCACAACAGCGATGGCAGCATCACTGCCACCAGCATTGTCATCGGTTGATAGTGGGCCGTCGCTTATCCGTGACCACCAGCGACTAGATCACTCCGATCAGCGGTGGTTGGCTGCGGCACTCGACCCCTGGCGGTCCAGGGTTGTCCTGGATTCGCCAGGGATCAGAACTTATTATTATGAACAGAATCAAACCGTCCTGGGTTGGCAGTCTCTGCCTCATCATCCTTCTCTTTTTCCTGTGTGCCTGCTCAACAACGGCGGGCAACCAGACGACATCTGCTCAAGCTGGCGCCACTGGTGCGACGGCCGTGGAGGAGCAGATCGCACAAGCTGTTTTTCAGGCCATCAATCAATCTCGCGCCAGGAGTGGACTCCCTCCTTTGAAGTGGAGCACCGCCCTGGCCAATAGTGCGAGGCAACACGATCTTGCCATGCAAGCAGCAAACACCCTGTCCCACCAACTGCCAGGAGAGGCAGCCTTGGGCGATCGCGAAAGACAACAGGGGGTCAATTGGTCATGGGCGGCAGAGAATATTGGAGAAACTAGCGATCAAAGCGTCAATGGAGCGCTGGGTCTGCATCAGGCCATGATGAGCGAACAGCCACCCGATGATGGTCATCGCCAGAATATCCTGACCACCAGCGGCACCATCGTCGGCATCGCTATTCTCCTTGATCAGCAACATGGGCAGCTTTGGCTGACCGAGGACTTTGCGCAAGTGTGAGCGGGTCGTTTCGGAGAGACGGAGAAGTCTTGAAATGAGAAGTTTCTCATGTATTTCCAATAGAAAGCCAATAAACCTGCGGTATGCTTGACACAGGATAGAAAGAAATCTGATTGAATAAGCGGCTTCCGCCCATATACAACCAGGGCGGATCGCTCTTAACGATGATTTTTCCAATAGAGATTGGAGATGAAAATGGAAACGAATAGATACGATTACAATACAACCGTTCAGTGGACACCACAACAGAACCAGTTCTATGAAGGCGGGTATGTCACCCCGCAGGCCCGCCAGCAACAGCTCCCACGGCCACAGAATCCGCGAGCGTCGCAGAGCGCTGCGGGTCAGAAGCCCAGAGCGCCGGAGAAGATGCCCAAGGCGCGAGCTCTGGCCCTGGCCCACACGTTCAAGAAGTGGCTGGTCGTTGCCTCGATCGTAGGTTTCGGCACCTTCAGCGGGCTGGCCGCTCTGCACCAGGTTGGAACCACTGCCAGTCAGTCTACTAAAACTTCGTCCGGGTCTTCTACGACCTCGACATCAAGCTCCTCTTCTCAAAATAGCAGTAGCTTCTTAAATCAGGGAGGGAATAACCTTGGATCAAGCTCCTCTTCGTCAACATCCGCCAGTGGATCCAGTGTTTCCTAACTATACTACTCCTGCCGGGTTGCGGCACGAGGAGTTCCGGGCGATGGGAACGACTATTTCCATGTTGCTTCCCGAAAGCCCGGCGGCAGTTGGAGCGCAGATCGTGCGCACGCTCTTTGCCGAGTGGGAACAGGCATTGAGCCGTTTTTTAGCGGAGAGTGAGTTGTCGCAGCTTAATCAGCACGCGGGAACGCCCGTTGCAGTCAGCGATCTGCTCTACACTGTCCTGGCAACTGCCCTTACGGCGGCCCAGGTCACTGAGGGGGTATACGATCCAGCCATGCTGGATCAGCTGGTGCAGCTCGGCTATGACCGGACGTTCGACGAGCTTCCGGCTGCTGGATTCGATCCCATCATCCCCGGAGAGCCGGGAGGACGATGGCGCGGTATCAAGGTAGACCCGATACGCCGGCAGGTGACACTGCCTGCTGGCATCAAGCTCGATTTCGGAGGAATTGCGAAGGGCATGGCGGTTGATGCCGCATTGGAGCGCCTGCAGCAGAGCGGGATAAGCCCCGCTCTCGTCAACGGTGGGGGCGACCTTGCCGTGCTGGGACTCCCGCCCGCTGAAGAGCAGTGGCAGATCTCCGTACCAGGGAAAGGGCAGTTCTGGAATATCCCGCTGCATCACGGAGCCGTCGCCACTTCAGGCATAGCTCGTCGCTACTGGATGCAGGGGCAAACGCTCCGGCACCACCTGCTCGATCCGCGCACCGGTCTGCCCGCGCAGAGCGACCTCTGGTCGGTCACGGTCGTGACAGACCGCTGTGAACAGGCCGAGGTGGCTGCCAAAGTCGCGTTCATTCTTGGTTCCCGGCAGGGAGCCGATTTTCTGAGAAGGCACCACATTGCAGGTTTGCTTATACATGAGGATGGCACGTGGGAAACTGTGGAGCCATGGAATAGAGAACTTATGGAGGAAATAATCATATGAATACCATCTGGGAAACCGTTACCTGGGATGTCGCGCGGGCGGGCGGGTTTACCGCCTACATATTGCTCACCCTGGCGGTGGTCGTGGGCCTGGCGCTTTCGACGCAGTTCCAATCGCCCAGCCGCTGGCCGCGTTTAATCAACAGCGAATTACATAACTTTCTAACACTGCTCAGCACGATTTTTCTCGGAGTGCATGTCCTGGCTGTCATTGCCGATCCATTCACCCACTTCGGGTTGAACGAGATACTTATTCCGCTCGCCAGTCATTATCGCCCCGAGTGGATGGCGCTCGGTATTGTCGGCCTGTACCTTGGGATTGCTATTGGCATCAGTACCCTGCTGCGCAAGCGCATTGGCTACAAGTGGTGGAGGCGGCTGCACGTGCTGACGCTGGGCATTTTTGCGCTCGCGACGATTCACGGGCTTGGCACCGGCAGCGATACGCAGACCTGGTGGGCGCTGGGTATCTACCTGGTCAGCCTCGTCCTGGTAGGCGCGCTCTTCTGCCGGAGAATATTCTCCTCGCGAGGGAAGCACAAGCAAGCTCCCGCGCGTCCTACTGCTCCCGTCCGCAGTCCGAGCGCTGTTCCGCAGAGCAACCCGAGCGCGCTGAACCGTGCGCCTGGTGTAGCACAACGCCCATGACGGAACGGCAGCGGCCCCCGCGCCGCTGCCGCCCGCTCGCCTGGTCTATTGTGTTACCACTGGCGTTTCTGCCTGCGCGGGTTACGCCCTCCCCTAGAGCAATCGATCAACTTTCCGGCAGGATAGAACAAACTTTCCTGGCTCACGCCCGGACGAAAAACAAACCAATCAGCCTGAAAAAGTGTGTGTGGTGGCTCTACGGGGGGGCTTAGCGGATTTCGTCGCCATATATAGTAATCAATTTGATTTAACCTCTATTGTGACCGCCCCACAAGCGGCTTTAGACACCGTCGCTGTAAAGGACACGTGCAAGCCAGTTTCCACGGATGAGATTAGTCTGGCACATCTTCTAGTAGCTCGGAGGTTGGGACGCCGAGTGCGCGGGCAATCTTGTGGAGGGTATCTAGCTGTACTTGATAGTGGGGATTATTCCAGACCCGTCGCATGGTGGATAGCGGGATATCAGCTTTGCGGGATAATGTTGACTTATTAAATCCCTTGCTGATTGCAACCTCTTTGACTCTGAGCCGTATCATCTGCTTTCCTGGTCATCTTTTGTTGAGCCAAATTGTAGCACTCATTTCTCATTGACAACACTCACAACATTGGAGTACCATTATTGGAGTATCTTATATGACATACGAGGAAGATGAGATGCAAGGAGAACCGAGAGAGATTATGAGACCTTTAAGCGTTGGAACAACGTTGATCTACTATAGCCGCGAAAAATGCTTAGATGTAGAGGCGACGGTGAAAGCTGCAACATTAGCATTCATTTGGGTGGTAGATACTGAAGAGAGTGAGAGCAGGGAACATCTCATTATGTATAGCGATGTCGTATCGATCAGTGAATGATGGTTGTTCCTTCTTAGATGCTCAGTTGTACGAGCGCTTCCCTCAGATCGCCAGAGAGTTCACGACGATAGGCTTCCTCCTGAGTGAGCAGATGATTGATCTGATTCTGCCAGTCATCTAGAAAGTTGAGGGGAA
>WNEZ01006977.1_pt1 | contig 16210 bp, 11 predicted proteins | sample 5400521 | NCBI WGS metagenome assembly WNEZ01 (sample SAMN13153339, study PRJNA577476) | soil metagenome | isolation source: 120 cm saprolite under Douglas fir tree site 2 hole 1 replicate 1 | place: USA:California | collected 2015-04-18
GTGATGATTCGAAAATTCTTCCTGCACGTTTCAAAGGAAGAGCAGAAGAAGCGGTTCCTTGAGCGGCTCGAGGATCCGAAAAAGAACTGGAAGTTCGCCATGGCCGACGTCAACGAACGAGGCTTCTGGAAGGATTACCAGGAAGCTTACGAGGAGATGATCCAGAATACGGCCGCGAAGCACGCGCCCTGGTTCGTGGTTCCTGCGGACAACAAGTGGTTTACGCGGCTGATCGTAGCTTCCGCGATTATCCAGGCGCTCGACGAACTCCATCTCTCTTTCCCAGACGTGGACAAAGCAAAAAAGAAGGAGCTGGAAGCCGTGCGCGCTTCCCTGCTCGCACAGAAGGATTAGGCGCCAAGGAAACGGCAGTGCCCTGCCGACGATAGGTCTGGAGCGGGCTGCTCACCCTCTCCCGAGGCCAGGCGTCCCGCTCCACCACAGAACGAAGGAATTGCCGCAAAGCGGCTGCCACATCCTTTCCTTCTGTGCAAAATCTCAAATCATTGTAGTGAAACGAACTACAAGCTCACCGAACGCCGCTCGCGAGTCCAGCCATCTTAACTATCGAAAACTATGGAGTCTTCATATGGAAATTCAGCGGCACTAATTGGGGTTCACTTTACGCTTCAAAATCGACCTCGATCGGATCAATGAGCGGCAATAGCCATTGCAGCAACTCTTGATGAACGGGATGCGCTCCATAAGCGTCTAACGCGGACCGGTCGGCGAACTTCATCGCTCCGCCAAGCTCATATCCCAGCGAGCGCGGTGACACATTGACACCAACCCAGGTCTCCAGCAGTCCTGGAATCTGCCCTTGTAGCCCGCGAATTTCTGCGAGCGCGCGTAACTTCTGATCCTCACTCACGCCCGCCTTCCACCGAAAAGCAAAAGTATGAACGACCATGCCAGCATTGTAACTAACGTGTCCCAAATCGGATGACAATTTAATTGGCAGCGCGGCTGCGCCACCCTCATTTCTGAGGGTCGGGATCTTATCGTTGGCCGCGAACGTATTGCCATAGGGTCGCTTGAACCGTATACTCAGCGCCTTGAAACCGCGTAAGCCCTTCTCGCAAGGGTGGACTTTGTAGCGAATCTTTGGCGCGCTGGCGCTACTGTTCTTCGCGGTTCGTTCGTACGGCTCACGTGGTGATAGCAAGCCTCGTCACGTTAAAACCCTTTCCATTCATTCGTAAACTAAAATTGTTAGAGCCGTTGCAGTTCTTGACCCGGTAGCCTCATCGGAGCTACCGTTCCCTTACTCTTCAGGGGATGCCCCCATCGAGGAGCCAAGCACCTCGGTTCCAAGCTTTCCGCAAAAGGAGAGAATATGATCTCACGCCTCATCACTTGCACCATCAACCCGGCCAAGCTAAATGACTTTAAGAACGCGCTGAACAACCAGTTTCTGCCGCGCATCCAGGCGCAGCCAGGATTCGTCGATAACATCGAGTCGCTGGACCCAGCCACCGGTCAATTCAGTTGCATGACACTATGGAAGACCAAGTCGGATGTGGATAACTACGACAACGGGCTCTTCAAGGAAGTCGCGGCGAACCTGACTCCGCTAATGCAGGGAAATCCAACCGTACAGACCCTGCCGGTCGAGAACTCCTCGGTACATCACGTCAAAGCAGGAAAAGCTGCGGCGTAAGGTTCTCGATTACCAAACGGGCGAACCGGTCGCGGCTCGCCCGTTTTCTTTTCTGCCTAGTGCCCGTGCGAGAAGATGGCGAAGTGACGCGGGTTCCTCAGGATGCCAAAGGTGAACGATGGTTTCAGGCTCCGACCTAGGCCTTGTAACCATGAAGACGGCGAACCCCAGCCAGGTCGTGCTGGCTAGGGTTCGGCAATCAAAAACTACTTGTTTATCCTTTCACAGGAATGCTAACGGCCTTGGCGAGCTTAAACGACAGGCGACTCTGGGCAGGGAGGGTGGTTACGTCCTTTTTGCCCTTTGTATCTGTTTTGCCCTTCGTCTTCGCACTGTCTTTGGCATTGTTTTTGCTTTGGTTTTTCGCGGATTGCGCCACCGAGTTGGTTTCCAGCTCGTAGGATTTTCCGCGCAATTCCACCGAAGCGAGCGTTACCTTTAATTCCTTGTTCTTGACCTTGACGACGCGCCCGACCACTTTCGCCCCCTTGGGAATCACGGTCTTTCCCTCTACCTGGACGGGCGTCGAGAGCCTCGCGGCAAACATGTCACCGACGTGGTTCTTGTTGCTGGCGAGGGTTTGGCCTACTGTTGCGCTGATCGCTGTGCCTTTCGGCACGGTGACCATCGTGGCTGGCTGCGGTGCTTTGCTTGAGACGCTGGCAGCCTTCGGCGGCTCGGCTTTCTCGGGTGTGGCAGCAGCCTCGTTGGTGGCCTGGTTTGAGCAGCCTGCTACAGTCAAGAACCCTGCCGCTGCCGCAGCAAGCCAAAGTTTGCGATGGAACTGAGTGTCGAACATTTCGCTCCTCCTAAGGGAGTACCCTGGGAGTGAATCGAAGGAGGTGGCTGGTTTGTCCCCTTCGCCAGGTAAATCTATAAGACCTGCGAACGGTGGGTATTCCCTGCTTGTATAAATGGTACAAGATTCAGTAGACGCACTTGCGCTGCGTGTCCTTCCCCGCACCGGCCTATCGGCCAGTAGAGGGGCAACTCACTCTTCGGCGAGACGCCGATGTGTGATTTAGCGGGCGCCCCTCGATAGGAGCGCAGGCCACCCCATTCGACTCAGCGCATTGAGGGTGTGTCGTCCGCCTGGAACTGGAACGCGCCTTTGCTGCCGGAGGGCGGTTGCTCTCCGGCGCCGATCCCACGGGCTCTGGAGACGCGCTGTCCGGATTCGGTGATCGGCGCGAAACCGAATTGCCAGTGGAGGCCGGTTTTTCTCGTACGGAGGCGATCAAGATCGCCGCGCTGAAGGGGGCGGTCTACCTGGGCAAAGACAAGCAGCTCGGCTCGATCGCCGTTGGATAGAATGCAGACCTGGTGGTCATCAAGCCATGCCCCACCAGATATTATGCGCGTCGGTGAATGGGAATGACTGAGGTGCCCAAGAAAGTGCCCAAGATCTGAGGTGAGCGCTTTTATTCCTACTGGGTTCCTGGCCTCGTAGAGCTGATTTTCCCGGATTGGTTCTGACCGTGAGCGGGCGGCGCAGGGAAAGTCTTCCGGCCCACCTCCAGTCAAAATCAACGTCCGTCGAAATCGGGCGCTGTCCAAATCGCCGGGTTTCGAACGTCATTCTAATGACGGGCAATAATGCCCGCCCACAACCCATAACGGAGGTTCAAATGCAATATTTGCTGATGCTCTATGCGGAGGAGGCCGGTTGGAACAAGCTGACCAAGGCCGAGCAGGAACAAGGGATGGCGGCCTATAAAGCCTACACCGAGGCACTGACGAAGGCAGGCATCCTGAGGGGCTCGAACCGCCTGCAGCCGAGTTCGGCTGCGACGACAGTGCGAGTCGCCAATGGCAAGCCGCAGGTGTTGGATGGCCCGTATGTGGAGTCGAAAGAGCAGGTAGGTGGCTACTATCTTATTGACGTGGCCGATCTGGACGCGGAAGTGGTCATCGTGATCGTCACGCCGCACTGGTACGGCGTGGAAACACCGGACGGCCAACGTGGATGGATGCCCGCGGATCAACTGGGATCTCTTCCGTGAAAAGACCCGGACGGAAATTTCTCATTCCGATTATTCGAATGGGAGGACTTGGCGGAGTCCTCAGCCTGGTGTTGACGGCGGCGGTTCTTCCCCAAGCTGTACCTTATGCTCGCGCGTTTGCGAAGTCAGCGGAAGAAGTCGAGGGCGCGCTGAAGGACCTGCAGGCGTATTCAGGCCAAAAACTCCCGATCGTGGACGGCTTCGTGGCGACCGGACACAAGCCGCTCAATCAATATGAGCGCGCGTTTTATCAATTCTCGATCGACTTGCTGCCGGGAACAGCCGGCGGCACGATCGTGCGTGTTACCGCCAAAATCACGGCGTGGTACGCGGACAAAGATCCCGCAAAGTCCGGTTATCAGGTGCTGCCGTCCAATGGGCGCTTGGAACTTGATCTTTTAGACCGGTTGGAAGGAAAATTTGGCGGCAAGCCGGCGTCCTCCATGGCGCGCGCGCTTTCGAATTCCACGATCTCCGCTCCGAAACCGAAGCTCGATCTTAGCGGCGTGCCGGGCGTTCAAATTCCGTCGGCAGCGACCGCTGCAGCAAAATCCGGAGGCCCGACCGACGAATTGGGCTCATTGCGGTCCATTCGTGAAGCCGAAGAAAAACACATGAGGGAATTGAACGCGGAACTTCAAAGCTTGCAGGAAATCAAGAAAAATCAGGCGCACCCACAGAACTTGGTGGTCGTGAAAAAAGGGGGTGCGTCGGTGCTCGCAAAGCCTGCGGAAGGAGCACGCGTGCTCTTCAACGCCGCCGCCGAGGATGAGTTCGAATTCATCGGCGCAGAAGGCGAGTGGATTCACGTGCAGATCTCCGGGCCTTCTCGCGGATATATCCGCCGAAACAATCTCGAGTTGCCGGAATTCATCGCCACGCGGCTTAATTCGCAAGATGCTACGGCTCCGGTAGAAAAAGCAGCGGCGTTCCGCATCGTGCGCGAAGAAAATAGTCCTTTTCCCGGAGATTGGGAGCCCCTGAAGGGAAAGGCAGTGAAAACTTTCACCGCACAGCCCGTTTCGCAGGATCCCAAGGAAACAGGTGCGCACGCGAAGCTCGCCTTCGCTAGCTCCCTTTTCCAGAAATACACGACGGAGAACGCCGCATCCCCTTCGGCAGTTGAGGGCGTCATTGTAATCTTCGATTCGGCGGACGGCGGCATCGTGGGAGCCACGCTGGCGACGTTGAAACAGTTCACCGCCGGCACACTTTCTTCCGAAAACTTTTGGAAGCAGTGCTATCGCGATCCGCTGGAGGCCTTCCATGAATCTGGCAGGCCTTAGCGCAGGGCACCTGGCCGGTCAGCAGCGGGATTCTCCGTCCTCACTTCCATTCGAGACTTTGCTGGAGTCCGCCGATTCTCACGTCGAAGACGCCGGGCTCAACCACGCGCTTATTGTCTGCGCCGATGAAGGACAAGTCATCGGACGTCAATTCGAAAGAGACTTGGCGGCTCTCGCCGCGCTGGAGCAAAACTTTCGCGAATCTCTTGAGCCGCTTCAATGGCGGCGTCACGCTCGCAAAGCGTTCGTTCAGGTACAGTTGGACGACTTCCTTGCCGGCACGGCCGCCGCTGTTCTTCACCGTCACATCCACGCGCACGGTCTGGCTCCCCGAAGCCGCGGCCGGAGCAACGTGCAAATCGGAATACGTGAAACTCGTATAGCTCAACCCCCATCCAAATTCGAATTGCGGCGCGCCCAGAACTTTCCCTTCTCCATAATCTTCGCCTTCAAATACTTTGTGGTCGTAGGTGAAGAGAGGGTTCGTCCAGCGGGGATACGTAATGGGCAGCTTGCCACTGGGGTTCACATCGCCGAAAAGAATGTCGGCAATGGCCTGTCCGCCTTCATTGCTGGGGTTGTAAGCCATCACGATGGCCCGTGCAGGATCCGCAATGCGGCTGATAATGCGCGGGCGCCCTTCGGTAAGCACCAGAATAACGGGCTTTTTCGTTTCCATGATTTTCAAAGCGAGGTGGAGCTGCGCGTCGGGTAGGGTCAGATCAGGAATGTTGCCCGGAGTTTCCGCATAGGCCCATTCTCCGAGGCAAATCACGACGGCATCCGCTTTTGACGCCGCATCCGCGGCCTTGGCGATGTCAACTTCCTTGTTATAGGTGGTGCCGGGGGCGTAGGTCACGTTGGCGGCGCCGATTTTTTCTTGGATGGCTTTGAGGATCGTTGCATGATCCTTGGGATACATGCTCGCGCGGTCACCCTGCCACGTATAACTCCAGCCGTTATTCAGCGGAATCAGGGAATCGGCGTCCGGGCCGGTCACGAGAACGTGCGCCGTCTTGGCAAGTGGCAGCGTGTGGTTTTCGTTTTTCAGAAGAGTGATGGACTCCCGCGCGGCTTCCAAGCTGACCTGCCGCGATTCCGTTGAGCCGATTACCGTCCTCGAATCCATCCCGCGCAGCGGGTCGTCGAAAAGCCCGAGCTGGTACTTCACCGTGAGAATCCACCGCACCGCTTCATCGATGCGGCTCGTGGGTACTTTCCCTTCCTGCGCCAGCTCGAGCAACAGATCGCTGAAGCTGTAGTCGCTCGGGACCATGCTCATGTCCATTCCAGCAAGCACGGCGATGCGCGTGGCTTCCTTCTCATTTGCGGCGATGTGGTGCACACCAACAAGTTTCTTGATGTCCACCCAGTCGGAAACAACGAATCCCTGCAAGCCGAGTTCGCCTCGCAAAACGTCTTTGAGCAAATAGCCGTTGGCATGGCCGGGGATTCCGTTCACTTCGCTCGAATTCACCATCACCGTGTGGGCGCCCGCTTTCAAAGCCGCGGCAAACGTCGGCAGAAAATATTCGCGCAAAGTATTCTCCGGAATGAGCGCGGGGCTGCGGTCCCCGCCCGTTGTGGGATAGCTGTACCCCACATAATGTTTCAGCGAAGCAGAAACGCTGCCGGGGCTCGAAAGATCGCTGCCTTCATAACCGCGAACAGTGGCCACACCCATCACCGTCGCGAGATAAGTATCCTCTCCGAGCGTTTCCCACAAACGCGACCACAGCGGCTGACGCCCGGCGTCGAGCACGGGTGAAAAAGACCATGGAATTCCGGCCTTGCGCGTTTCGGCGGCGGCGATCTGGCTGCCGCGCAGCATCAGCTCCGGATTCCACGTCGCGGCCATCGCGAGAGGCTGGGGAAAAAGAGTGCTCCCAACAATGTAGTTCGGCCCGTGGATGGTATCGATGCCGTAGAGCACGGGAATCTGCAACCGGGATTTCTTCGCTTCTTCCTGGATGGCGCGGATAATCTCGTGCCATTTCTCTGCGGACAAGGCTTCGTCATTCACGTTGAGGATGGAACCCACTCCGTATTCGCCAACGGCTTTGCGCAATTTATCGGGATTGATTCGAATGGACTGGCCCTGTCCATCTGTGACCATGCCGATTTCCAGTTGCGTCATCTGGCCGATTTTTTCCTTGAGCGTCATCTGGCCAAGAAGTTTTTCGACCGCGGCGGCGGAAGCGCTGGCAGGCGGGCCCGCGGGAGTCATATTTTTCTTCAAAAATGTCTGGCTGTCCACGATGCTTGAAGCAGCGTCATCCGCGCCGGACGGAATTGCCGCGATGGTGCAAACAGCCAGTACAATAACGATATACCGCAGCTTCCTTTTCGGGGTGGACACGGGTATCTCCTTGCCAAGCATCCTACCTCTGGTGGCCGGATATATCCAAATTTTGGTTTCTTTAAATCCCAATTGTGGGCCCCTGAAAGCTGGTCCCTTGCAGCCTGCCTTCCCACGGACATTTGCAAATGGGGACCACGAGTTGCTGCTCTGCGAGGCGATCGCAAAAAGCGCGCGAGGGCACACGTGCTTGCCGGTGCTTTGGGATTAAGTGCGCCGCCTCAGTGCGGCGAAGAATACTGATAGCGCAGGCTCGGCGGCATGCGTTCCGAGCGCGACCGCGTATTGTACTCCAGCTGGTAGCCCAGATGTTCCGCATCGGCCGGATAATCTTTACCCTCGGGATACGGATACGGCAGAAGCGAATGCCGCGGTAGCGGCTCGACGGTAAACGCGTGCGCCGCGTAGAAATCGAGATCCTTTTCGAAGCCGTCGGCATAAAAGAAATAATCGCGAACCCATCCCGCTGGCAGAGCGGGAAGCTGCTTGGGATCAAAATCAAGCTTCAGTCCCTCGCCGGAGCCGAAAACGACAAAGCGATCATCGGAGGCGCGCAGCAAATCGAACACATCGCCGTAGCGCGTGTAATTTCCTGCCGCGCGCGCGTAGGGACCGGTCATGCTCCGGTGCGAATACGAATAGGTGGTGTCGCTTGCCGGCTTTAGCCGGATCTCGCGCGGATAGCCGACGAAATCGAGCGCCGCCTTTGCGAGAGGCACTTGCGCCACGCGCAAATCCTGTTCGTCCCGTGTCTGGTCGATTCGAATCGCGTCCCAATAAATTTTCAGATTGTTGACGATGCGAATCCGCCGCGTTCCCGCGGGCAGCTTGCCGGTCAAGTCCGCAATCATGGTCCTTTCGAGCCCGGCAGGAAAACCCATATCTTCCACGACGCGCGTCCACTTGCCTTGCGCATCGAGGGCTTCCACATATGGCGGAATCACTTTGATTCCCGCCTGATCCGCCGCGTACATCGAAGTCGCGGTGAAGTAATCCGTGTAGCCATCGATGATCAATCGCAATGGTTTTTGAGCATTCCATTCACCGAGATCGAGTTCGATCCAGTGCAGCTTCGCGAATCCCGAGAACGGCAACCCTTCGAAATTCGTGACGTACTTGCGGTCGCGCTTGGAGACCAGCGGTAGCACATCATTTCCGCGGTCGTCCCACGCACCGCCCGGTGCATGCGCGTCGCGGCTCGCGATCACCCGGAACTCCGGAAAGGGCGGCCCGCTGACGAATCGCTCATTCGGATAAACTTCATACGCCGCCGGATGATCGATGGCCACCAGCCGCACCTGGTCGAGATACACCGTTTCTTCCATCGGCTCCATGAAGCGGAAGCTGAGCAGGCCGCTCCGGGCCTGCACGCTGCGCGCAGGCACTTTCAGGTACTCGTCCGGATCGGGAACGTCCCTTTCGCCGGGCCCGATCCAGTGGCCGACCACGCCGGGCCCGATCATGTCCGCGATGAATTCATACTCGTGTCCATTCCACGAAAACAAAACGGGGCACGAGCTCCCGCGCCGATCGAGTTCTGTGATGCTTTGTACTTTCTTCGCGGCCAGGTTTATTTCGTCCTGTGGCACGCCCGTCGGCCACAGCAGCCGAACGACTTCGGCGTTGCGCTCCGAGTCGAGCCCAGCAAGAATCGGCGCGGCGCTCTGCCCCAGATAGCCCGACGCACCGTGCACTTCCCACTTTTGATACAGCGTGCCCGCGTAGAGCTCGACCTTCGTGCCGATCGCGCTCTTATTGTCATTGAGCGCCTTGAGGTCGATGCTCATCCAGTTGTTTTTGTTGCCGCCCTCATTGCGCAAAACAACCGGCGCGCCGCCGAGTTGCGTCACGACCAGATCAGCGTCGCCATTTCCATCGATATCCGCAACTGCAATCGCGCGCGGTTGATTCAGCTTGAGCGCATCGAGATGCACATCCTTGGTGACGTCGGCCCAGCCCTTGCTTCCCAAATTTCTCAGCAGTCGCAATTCCCCGCCGCTGCTCGATTCTCCCGCCGCGACAAGATCGAGCCAGCCGTCATTGTCGTAATCGAGCACGGCAATTCCCCAGCCGCTCTGCCAGCCGAAATCGGGGAGCGGAACGCGTTCCAGCCGTTTCCCTTCTACATTCCGCCACAGGCTGATACCCGGCGCGCCCGCATGCGTGAACGCCAGATCCATCCATCCGTCCTTATCAAAATCAAACGCCACCACGCCCACCGCCGGCGGCAACTTCTCTTTGTTGAAATCGATTCCGCCGAGCGGCGTGAATTTTCCTTCGCGGGGATTGAGATAGATCGAAGCTCCTGCCTGCTCGCCCGCGATGACGAAGTCAATTGCCCTGTCGTTGTTAAAATCAGTGCTGACAACCCCAGCGCCCGTGGCTGCAAAACCGAGCGCCGTCTCCACGGACACGTCCGTGAATGTGCTATTGCCGTTGTTGCGCCAAAGAACATTGTGCAGCGGCGCGCCCGGCGCAGCTGAATCGCGCGCCGCTGTGATATACAGATCCAGGTCGCCATCGTGGTCGTAATCCACAAACGTCAGGCCCACGCAGCCTTTTTCCCTGCGAATTCCCACCGCTTGGGTCACGTCCTCGAACTTGCCATCACCCTTGTTGTGAAGCAAACGCACGCCATCACTCAAACAAACTGCGAGATCCGTATAAATCGCCGGCCGCACAGCCGAGGCCGCTACCCTTTAGATTGACGCCCACTTCCTGCGTCACATCGCTGAATCGTCCATCGCCCAGGTTACGCAGCAAGTGGCTGGCGCCGTCCGCCCCTGCGCTCACCAGGAAAAGATCGGGTTTGCCATCGCCATCATAGTCAAAGAAACACGCGCCGGTGCTCGGTCCAATCTCGATACGGCTTCCCCCCGTACTTTTCGGCACGAACGCATTTGCCTCCGCAGTAAATCGCACCGGAATTGCAGCAGGCACATCGACAACCGCACTCAGCGGCAACTCCGCGAGTGAGTAACGCCCTTGATCGCCGTAGCCAGCGCCGAACGGCGCTCCTAGATGCTCCGTCGTGATTTTTTGGAAGCGTGCCAGGTGTTCGCGCGCCGCAGCAGCATCGCCCTTCCGCTGAAACGCGCGCGCCAGGCCGAATTCCGACGAAGCGTGAAACGGCGAAAGCGCCAGCCCCCTCTGAAACGCCGCGATGGCTTCGTCATATTTCTGCAACTGGGCGTTCAGGTAGCCGACAAAATAATAGGCGTCCGGTTCGTTGGGCGCGATCGCTGTGACGTGCTGAAATGCGGCGATGCCCTTCTCCGTCTCCCCGAGGTCTTTGTAGGCAAGTCCGAGGTTGTACCAGGCGTAAGCATCCTTCGGAAGCTGCTGCGCTGCCGCTTCGAGTGCCGCACGCGCAGGCTCTAGCATCTGCTGGGCGAGCAGAGAAACACCCAGGTTCAGCCGGGCCACGGCAAATTTTGGGTCAGTCTCGAGGGCTTGTTCAAAATATTTTTGCGCGTCCGCGGGGCGCTGCTGATTCATGTAGGCGACGCCCAGCGTATTGAAACGATAGGCGCCCGCAATCCCGCCGCCCGATGACCCGGACTTCTTTGCAGTCGCAGCCTTCTCCTGTGCGAACGGCGCGGTCGAACGCACCAGTATCGCGGCACAGCAAATCAAGATTGAACAACCAAAAATCGCGCCCACTGCACGCCGCTGAGTTAAACGCATGAAAATGTCTCTTCCTGTCCGCGCGGGATGCCCGAATTCCGCGTACGAAGCATCCAGGTGCAATGGGAATTCTCCCGGCTGCACAGCGCATCGTCAACCGTTTTTATGCCCGCCGAGTTGCGCATTTCGCCGTGTGCTTGACCTGCACCGCACCAACGCTTACTCTCCCGCATCAAGCCATGAGCTTCTTCCCTTACGGCACCTTAGCGGAAATCACGCACGAAATTCGATCCAAGAATGTTTCTCCCGTCGAAATCGTCGATAGCCATCTTAAGCGCCTCGAGGCGCTGCACCCGAAACTGAATACGTTTGTCCATCTGAACGGCGAGGGCGCCCGCCGGCAGTCGCACGTGGCGGAGAGTTTGGTGTTGCGCGGCGCGCAACTCGGAGCTCTCCATGGCGTGCCGCTTACTATCAAGAGCTGCATTGACGTCGCCGGTTGGCCCTGCCCTGCCGGTTCTCTGCTCCGCAAAGACTATGTCGCCAATCAGGACGCTCCGCTGGTCTCGCGATTGAAAGCAGCAGGCGCCATCCTCCTCGGAAATACCAACACTCCCGAATTTTTGATGGCCTATGAAACCGACAACCGACTCACCGGAAAAACAAGCAACCCCTGGAACTTGGCACACTCCGCGGGTGGCTCGAGCGGAGGTGAAGCGGCAGCGATTGCCGCAGGATGCTCGGCGGGCGGAGTTGGCAGCGACGGCGGCGGCTCGATTCGCGTGCCCGCCCATTTTTGCGGAATCTGCGGACTGAAGCCCACGCCCGGCCGCATTCCTGCGACCGGACACTTTCCTCCAGGCGCCGGCGCTTTTTCCTGGATCGGCGTTGTGGGCCCCATGGCCCGCACCGTCGTCGATGTGCATTCGCTGTTCGAAGTGATGGCTGGACCGGACGCAGGCGATGCGCTCTCCGCACCGGTTCCATCGCGTGCGTACCGCGAGGGTGAGTTGCGCGGCATGCGCATCGGAATTCTGGAGAGCGACGCGCTTGGTATCGCGACTGCGGAGACGCGTGCGGCTGTCCAGCGCGCAGCAACATCACTCGGCGAGCGAGGCTTCACCGTCGAACCCTTCCGGCTTGAGGGACTGGATCGCGCGCTTGATCTGTGGTGGTTTTTCTTTGGCCCGGTGATCGGTAACTTGTTTCGCCAAAGCGTCGCCGGCCGTGAAGGTCAAATCAGCCCGATGTTTCGCGAGTATCTCGCTTACGCGACCTCTGAAGATTCGATCACACTCGATCAATTCACCAAAGCCTGCGCGGATCGGGATCTTCTGCGCGCCGATATTTTGCGCCAAATGCGGGACGCATCCGTCCTGCTCTCGCCGGTTTCTACCAGTCCCGCGTTTCGTCACGGCCAGGGAAATTACCTTCCCGGTACGGGCTACCGCGACACCATGCGGTTTTCGCAATGGCTGAACTTGACCGGCTTTCCCGGCGCATCCGTTCCCTTCGGCGTTTCGAACGAGGGACTGCCCATTGGCGTCCAAGTCATCGGCCGGCCATTTGAAGACGAACTGGTCCTCGCCGTCGCGGAAGCCATCGAGCAAGCGCGCGGCCCCTGGCAAGCGCCCCCATTTGATGTTGCGTGAACGGCGGGGCCTTCTATTGCGGCTGGCGGGTCAGCTCGGGGCACCCCTCTTTCCGCTGGGAATCTTTCAACCTCTTTAACCAACCAAGTTCAACACCATCAACTCAGCCTTTGGACCCAGCAACTTCCTGCACCTGACTGGCACCCACGCCGCCTTCCATTTTCACCAATTCTCTGTTCCCTTCCCTCTCAGAAAGAGTAAAATGCGCCCATGAATCGACGCACATTTATCGGAACATCCGTCGCAGCAACTCTCGCATCCGCCGCCAGGCCATCCTGGGCAGCGGACACCGCACATCACATTGACCGCGTCGGCGTGCAGCTCTACACCGTGCGCGACGCCATGAAGACCGACTTCGAAGGCACCATCGCGAAAGTCGCCGCCACCGGCTACAAGGAAGTCGAATTCGCCGGCTACTTCGATCATGCCCCGAAAGACGTCCGCGCGATCCTCAACAAGAATGGCTTGGCCTCGCCTTCGTGCCACGTGGGCTACGACGTCGTCGAAAAAAAGTGGCCGGAGACTCTCGAAGCCGCGAAAATCGTAGGCCATAGCTACATCATTTGCCCTTGGATCGACGAAAAACAGCGCGTAGAATCCGGCGGCTGGAAACGCGCCGCGGACCTTTTCAATCGCGCCGGCGAAACCAGCAAAAAAGCCGGCATCCAGTTCGGCTACCATAATCACTCATTCGAATTCGATCACGCGGATTCGCTCGGCGGCAAACTCCCGTACGATTTCCTCCTCGCCGAAACGGATCCCAAGCTCGTCAAAATGGAAATGGATCTTTGCTGGATCAGCGTCGCCGGCAAGGATCCTCTGGCCTATTTCGAAAAGTATCCCGGCCGTTTCCCGCTAGTTCACGTAAAAGACTGGGTGAAGGACGCCTCTACGCCGAGTGCGTACCAGGGAGCGATGGGCCAGTCCGTCAAATTTGGCGGCCACATGGCCGATGTCGGCAAAGGTTCCATCGACTGGAAAAATCTTTTCGCGCACTCAGCGAAAGCGGGCATCCAGTACTATTTCGTGGAAAACGACGATCCCAAATCAGCCTTCGACGACATAAAAATCAGTTACGACTATCTTCATAACCTGCAGTTTTGATTTTTCTTAGCGGTGGCGCTCCGACCGGGTCGGAGCGCCCCTGCTCGGCTTGATCATTCCGAGGAGAAACGCGCCATGACTCCGCGCAAATGGATACCGATGCTGACCGTCGCTGCCGTCTCGACTCTAATCGCGTTCGCCACCGCGCGGCCGGAAGCTCCAGCCTGGAAGCCGCTATTCGACAGCGAGGATCTCACCGGCTGGAAACATGTCGGTCCCGGTAACATGACGGTCGAAGACGGCCTCATTCGCACGCACGGCGGCATGGGCCTGCTCTACTGGACCGGCGGCAAGCTCTCCAATTGCCGCATTCGCGTGGTCTACAAGATGCGCGACTTCAACGATAATTCCGGAGTCTTCATTCGCATCCCCCTCGAACCACGCGAGGAATGGATGCCCGTCCACTACGGCTACGAAGTCCAAATTGACAACCATCCCGAAACGTCCAACGAAGACGAATATCACATTACTGGCACACTCTATTCGCTGACGAAGCCGCTCGCCAAGCCCGGCAAGCCCGGTCCCGAGTGGAACACCATGGTCATCACGCTCGACGGCCCGCGCACCACCGTTGTGCTCAACGACGTCACCGTCACCGACTACACCGAAGGCCAGCCGGTCCCGGAACGCAAATTCAATTTCGAGCCGCAGCATGGCGCTCGCCCCAACGAGGGCTACATCGGCCTGCAAAATCACAGCGACAACGATATTGTGTTTTTCAAAGAGGTCAGCGTCCAACCGCTGAAGTAATTTCGAATTCTCAGTTTTTTGTTCAGAGTTCCGGGCTCGTTGTCCTTTGGTCTGATTTCTGATTACTGATCTTTGTTTTTTTTTAAACTTTGAACTTTCAACATTTAACTTTCTTCAGGAGCGCACCATGAAAAAAGATCTTTCCCGCCGTCAATTCCTCCATCGCACCGCCGGCGCTGCTGGCGCGCTCGCGGCTTCGTCGGCAATTTTTCTTGAGCCGGAGCATACGCCTTTGCCGCTGCAATCGACCGCACCAAGCGACCGACTGCGCTTCGGCATCATCGGCATCGGCATGCAGGGCTCCGGCTTGCTTACCAATGCCATCCAATTGCCGGGCGTCGAATGCGTCGCCGCTTGCGATCTCTACGACGGCCGCCACACGCTCGCCCAGGAAATTGTCGGCAAGAAAATCCCCACCACCCGCCGCTACAAAGAGCTCCTCGAAAACAAAGAAATCGACTGCCTCATCGCCGCCGTTCCCGATCATTGGCACAAGCAAGTCGTGGTCGACGCCGTCAACGCGGGAAAAGATATCTACTGCGAAAAGCCGATGTCGCACTCCGCCGCGGACGGCGTGGCCATGGTCGCCGCCGCGCAAAAAACCGGCCGCATCGTGCAGATCGGTTCGCAGCGTGTCAGTTCGGTCATCTGCACAAAGGCCAAGGAGCTTCTCGCCTCCGGCATCGTCGGCACACTCACGCTCGTGGAAGGCTCGCTCGGCCGCAATGATCCCAACGGCGCCTGGGAATATCCGCCGCCGCCCGATCTCTCCCCGGAAAATCTCGACTGGGACACCTGGCAAGGCACCGTGCCCAAAGTGCCGTTCAATCCCAACATCTTCGCGCGCTGGCGCTGCTGGAGAGAATACGGCACCGGCGTCGCCGGCGATTTGCTCGTGCACCTCGTCAGCGGCATGAACTACATGCTCGGCTGGAACGAGCCGCCCAAGCGCGCTATGGCTCTCGGCGATATCCTTCGCTTCAAAGACGGCCGCAACATGCCCGACGTTCACTGCACCCTGTTCGATTACGGCCGGGCGCCGGTTTATCTGCGCCTGAATCTCGGCTGCGATACGCCGGAAATCTACCGCTTCCAGGGCTCGAAGGGAATCCTCGAAGTCACGGAAACCGCCATCACTTATTTCCCGCAATCCGGTGAAGACGATTCCCCGAGTTATTACACTTACAGCTATCCGCACGCCATGCGCGATGTCTATCTCAAGAAATGGCACGAGGATCATGACCCCAAGCCCGGCAAGGAACCCGTCACCGAAGGGTTCACTTATCGCGGCGTCTCCTGGGACGAGGAAAAACCGCATCTCTGGAAGTACTTCCAGGGCGTAAGGAATCGCCAACAGGTAACCGAGGACGCCGTGTTCGGCCACCACGCGGCTCTGGCATGCCACATGGCCAACGAATCCTACTTCCGCCACGCCGCCGTCACCTGGGACGCCGCCTCCAACCAAATCAAATCCTAATTTTGCAATCTTCTTGTAGGGGCGCAGCACGCTGCGCCCCACCTCCCCACTTGCCTCTTCATTCCCACCGCCCCGCGCCACTTTAGAATCCGTGTTATCCATTTGCTACGAAAGGATTCAGGAGCGCCACGCCAAGCTCCGTGAAATCGCGTTCGTTGCGGGTGGCTACCGTAAGGCCGTGGACCCGGGCAGTCGCGGCGATCATGGCATCTTCGACTAAAGCGTCCGACTTCCCGTTCATGAGCCGCGCCCATTCGCGAAAACACGGAGCGTCCATCGGCAAGACCTGGAT
>WNEZ01004809.1_pt1 | contig 16208 bp, 18 predicted proteins | sample 5400521 | NCBI WGS metagenome assembly WNEZ01 (sample SAMN13153339, study PRJNA577476) | soil metagenome | isolation source: 120 cm saprolite under Douglas fir tree site 2 hole 1 replicate 1 | place: USA:California | collected 2015-04-18
CACAGAACTTCTCCACCGGAACGACGTCAACATAATCGATGCCTTCTTCGGCCACGGCGATATCATAATAGTCGTGGGTGAACCCGACGGCCACGTAGCGTACGACGCCTTGCGACAGGTAGCCCAGACGCAATAGCGGGTAGAAAACTGGCGGACGAAACTCTAGCGGTCACGACCTTATGCGGACTGTACGACCGAAAGTTTACCATTAACAACTTCAAGAAACAGTGGTCCATGAGCGAGTCAACAGGCTCACTTTTACTTCTGGACAAGACCGCTGAGCGGTTCCGCTACTTTGCTGGCAAGATCTACGCCGATCGGTCACCGCTCTACACGAATCTCGCTCTCAGAGTTGCAGAGGACCCTGAACTCGTCAGCTTAGCAGCCAGTGCTCAAGAGAAAGCTGCTCTCCCCAACCTGTTCTTTGCCGCCGTACATCTGTTGCTGCTCAAAGGCGAGCACCATCAGCTCGCAGCCTTCTACCCCAGTCTCAACAACTCCTCCCGGCACTACGACTACGTCTACCCCTACTTCCGCAGCTTCGTCCTTGAGCACCGGGAAGAGATTCGCCAGATCATGATGACTCATTCTGTCCAGACGAACGAAGTGGGACGCTGCGCTGTGCTCGTCCCGGCCTTTGAACTCGTAACGGCCCAAACGAAACGTCAGCCGATGGCCATGTTTGAGATTGGTTCCAGCGCAGGACTGACCTTGCTCTGGGACCACTACCACTACCGGTACGGAAACGGCCTAGAGTGTGGAGATCCAAACTCACCGGTAAAGATCGAGTGCTCCCTGCGCGGAGAAATGCGTCCCCCGATACCGGGGCAATTGCCGAAGGTCGCCTCTCGTACAGGCATCGACCTTTCACCCATCGACGTCAACAACGCCGAGAACGTGCAATGGTTGCGCGCTCTCGTTTGGCCTGACAACCAGAAACGAGCTAGACAACTGGAACATGCCATCCAGTTTGTCAAACAAGCTCCTCCGAGAATCATCACTGGAAATGCCCTTGAGCTTCTATCAAGCCTCATCGATAAGGTCCCCGAGAAAGCACCATTATGCATCTACCACTCTTTCACCCTGACCCTCGCGGGCGGGGAACCACGGGAGAACCTACACGCACTCCTAACAAAAGGATCCAAGAAGAGAGACCTGTTCCTCGTCTGGTTGGAGTGGGCCACGGACTCAGAAACTCCTCTCGTAGGTCTCGCGGAATTCAGCGATGGCGTCAAGACAGAGAAAATCTTGGCGAGGTGCCACTCACACGGAGAATGGCTAGAGTGGATGAATGACTCAGGCTGACTGATGCGGGTTCATCTCCTTGACCTTCTTTTTGTCAGCACGGATGCTGGGTATGATCATTAAAGGAAGCATTGAGCAGTACGTGACCTATTGAGCAGACGAGTGCTACTGTATTTCGCGATCGCGAGTGACGTGTCTCTTAATGCTCAGGCTCTTTGTGAGGAACATCGACGGTCAATGCGTGAGACAGTGTTTGATGAGTCGTACAATGTACGAGAAGTATTGGATGATGTTATTGAGAGGGTTGCCCTCCGCGAGAAGCTTTTAGGTACAGCGAAACAGTTTGCCGAGAAGAAGCGAGAAGAAAAATTCACCCTCGCTATTCGTCAGTTCGAGGGTCTTATGGTCGACTTCCTCCGCCTCTACCAACCTATTCTCGAAAGGCTCCGCAGTTACCGAGAAGCGATGCAGAAAGAAATTACCAGTTTGAGATCGTCACTCGCCACGGTCAACGGAATGCTTGAAGTTTCAAAGGGAATAGAAGGACTCGCGCCTAGAGTGCAACAACTGGAAGCGGACGGTCAAGAGCTTGATGGGAGGATAAACGAGAAGATGAAGATGGCAAACAAGATCGACGATTTGTTCAACAGGGTTCGACCCTTCCAGACCGGCGGCCAGGGACAAATGGGTCGAGATTCGCTGTCTGATGTTCTATCCGGAATGCCGAAGGACCTTTTCCCAGATACCCCGGAGCCTGCGAAAGAAGTTACTAGGAAAGCCGGGTCGCGCTAGCTAGAAGTAGCTCGATTATTTCCCATTCTTTCTTGAGACCAGTTACACTAGTCCATTATCCGGCCGACTTTCCATACGACAAAGACCAAGACCCTTGGCATCAAGACGATCAGTGCATTCAGCGAGAGCAGTACACTCGATAGTCGACGAAGACCTGCAGGTCTCTACTCACAAGAGCATCATTAAGACCCTTGGACGACAGTATACGGATGCGGCGCAGTTTTTCGTCGAGCTTGTTGTCAACTCGTGGATGTGGGGCGAAGCAACAAGGGTCGAAATCAAGGTTGCCGACTCAGGCTCTCAGATCGAATACGAGGAATGGGGCCACGGAATGGACCTCGACGGTCTACGCGAATTTCTCACCAAAGGAAAAACAACCGGCGAAGGTTTCTCGCCAAAATACAAACGCCCGATCCGCGAATCATATGGTATGGGCAGTCTCGCCTGGCTAACTCTAGGTCGCGAGCTGGAGCTCCAGGTTCACAAAGGGCGTTTCGATCGGACGATCATGTTGACAGAGAGCCTTATCGATCGTCACTGGGCCCCGACCGACCAGTCCACATGGAGGCCCCTACGTGTAATCCAGGCACCGCTGGACCATGATGGTCTGAGAATCAGGATCCGATCGTTGACGAAGAAAACTGACTCCGGAGAAGTCCGCAGAGCACTTTTGGCGAGAGCGAACGTCCTTGCCCTGCGGGGATACGGGCCATTCGAAGTCCTCGTCAATGGTGAGACGGTGAAGCCTGAAGAACTCCGCGGCGCAACCCTCCTCCCCGTCAATATTGCCACAGAATACGGGAAGATTACTGGCGAAGTCTTGATCCTTCCCCTCTCGAAGACACGTGCCGGAATATCTGAGGCTGGTATGAGTGTCCAACAGAAACACATCACCTGTCTGCAACACCAGTTCTTCGGCTTGGATCAGTATCGTATTCATGGGCTGAGCCGTATACAGGGCTGGGTCAACGCCGACTTCCTCCGTCGATTGCCCGGTGGCAACGAGTTCGAGCGAGATAGTGCCCAGTGGAGAGTGTTCGAGAAGGCTATGCGCGGGTTTGTTCGGAATAGGGTCTACAAGTTCCTCAGACAGACCGCCAGCCGCAGAGAACTCCGCAGCATACAATATCTCAATCGCGAGATTGCAGAGAGGCTACGGCGTAGTCTCCGACGAAACATCGAGATCATCTCGAAAGCAATGATCAAAGCGAAAGCACCGTCAAAAGTTAGTCATGCATCGAACTATGTGCCGAAGAAGGAGAACGGGTCTGGACACAGGAAAGACCGGAAGTCGAAGACACATTCTAGAGACGCTACCCGCAGCGTCATACATCTAAAGGACCAGGTGTTAGCCTTCGATATCGCTCACGGTGGAGATCGTGGTCAGGCATATGTTGAGACTGACAAGAACGGGGTTCGAACCGTCTTTGTCAACATGGACCATCCCATGTGGAACGTGGAGGCCAGCTTGACCCCAATCAAACTCCGGTATTGCATCCGCCAAATACTTGAACGATCGATTGCTGAAGATATTTTGCCAGCGAATCCTTCGACTCCCGAGGAAGCCTACTCAGTACTAGATGCATTATACAACGACGCGTTGGCCTAGATCGCAGAAGCAAGCAATGCTGAGCTTCGAAAACCCCGTGGCATAGAACTTTATACTCGTTACGTGAATCGTGGAGCTTGGTCATCATGCCTCAGAAGAATGAATCGTCACCGTCTTCCCTTGCAGAGGTCTTCGAAAAAATGGCTGAAAAGGACTATGCTTTCAATTTCGATGTGACTATGGAACTCGCAACCTCATCCTTGCGAGTCGGAACTGTCAGGGTTCACGGTAAAGTCGAGTCCGCGGCTCTGAAGAAGAAATAGTTCGATTCCCGATTTGATTGCGCGTTAGCGTGTCTCTAGGCGGGACCCTGTCCGAGTAAGGCTTCTTTCTCGCAGTCAAAGCACCGATAGCTTCGCTCTGTCTTCCATTTGCCAGAGGAGTCGAGGATCTGTTTTTCCTGAGAGTTGAGTTCACTGTATTCGAACTGACCGCCACACCTGTCGCAAACATGTTCCACTAAGATTACCAATCGGTGGGCCAAGCATAGTTACTCATAAACAGTCGCTACTTGACCCCGCAACACATTTACCAGACGCGGTCTCTTTCCGTGACCACCATTGTCAGCTAGTTCGAGCGCGGAGAAGAGTAAACGGATAGAGCAAACGTTTGACGAGTTCAACGAGTCCTGGCTCGTCTACTGGAACGCATACATCGAGTTACAAAACCAATTGTACGAGAGTCTGAAGACTGCGAGAGAAGTAACCTGGCTAGGCGCCACCGACAACGCCAAGATGAGCGAGATCAACGCGGCTCAACGTCAGCTCTTCGCAACTATGCCTCGCCGCCTAGACTATGCCCCGTTGGGCCAGATCAATAGAAGTATGGATTATGCGCTCAGCAAGATCAACGAGCTACTTGCAGCTCTCTTCTCAGAGAAAGAAAAATGCAAAAGGCTAGAGGACGCTATAGACATCCTTACGGACAAGGCAAACAAGACTAAACAAGAATTACAATCTGAGTCGTAGTCAGAAAGAGCATGTGCCCCTACGCGGGGACCTGGATGCTCTTTCCTCCATGTTTCGGATAGAGATATTTCGCCGTGGGTATTCCTTGGATGGTTTCCACTTCCGCGCATCGAAGGCCCTCTTTCTTCAGGTCCGACAGGGTCTTGTGCAATAGTAGAGAAACAATTCCTCGTCTTCGATAATTGGGCGAGACGACTATTCCCGTGAAGAACCAACCTTTACCCAAGTTTTTTCTCGAAGATTATCCCGTTGACTCCAACGATCACCTCTTGCTGCTCGGGGACCAACATCTTCGCGCCTAGTCGTTTCTTCGAGTCTAGAAACCACTTTGCAGCGCTAGCGGGCGTCCATTTCTTCAGATAGCTCTCCCAAGGAGAACCTTCTTCCCTACCGAGACCATCGTACCATAGTTCAGCCGCCGAACCTATCTCGTTCTCTAGTGCAAGCCTAACTCGCGTCTCTGCGGTTTGAGTGGGATCTTGGTAATTGAAGGTGGACAGGTCCCACCTGAAGACACAATTGAAGGGCCGAATGGAGACATTCCTATTCACTGTTTCCTTTCCGAATATCTCGCTCGGACATTTGCTTCTGAAGCGAGATGACCACTTCTTGGAAGTCGATGATTGTCGTCGCCTGGATCTCTTGTTCTTTGCACAGCTCTGCAAGCTTTGAATTCCTGATAACGAATCGGCGGTCCGCGTTTCTTAACGCGTGAAGATCCCATCTCCCATCTCCAACGTAGGCGACGCTGTCCGCTTTCTGCTTGTAGTACCTGACCATGTCGTCTTTGAAGTTCATTGACCGGTTACTTCTCGGCTTGGGCCATTTGAATTTGATACCCGTTGGCGTAGCCTTCGCCGACGCCGCGCACAATTCCACCTTGTCTCGGAACATCTCGCGCGTTAGAAAATGCTTGATAACGAAATCAAGGCCGGCGCTGACTATTACGATTGGGAAGTGGTTTGCCTGGCAGAATTCGATGAGCTTGTCGAAGTTGGGCCTGAACTCGGTTACTCCATCTAAGTACCCCAATATCTGGGAGCTTGAGACCCGGACCATGGCACCTTGTCGCCGGACACATTCCTCAAGTGTGATCTCCCCTCTTACATACTGCTCATCGACGGTTCTCCAGTCACCTTTTCCGAATCTTGCTAGAACATTCTCGAACGTGTCGTTGAGCGTAACAGTGCCATCGAAGTCGCTCAGAACTGCAAGTTTCATTCGAGACGCAGCTTCTCTACCAATCTTAACCTAAGCTGATGTTGAAAAACAATGCTCGCAAAGCCTATCACTGATAGTAAGTTGTCAATTCCATGAGCGAACACCTCTCAGCTGGCATTGCTGTGGAGTTCTGGGCGTCCCAGCGGGGAGTCTCTGTCGAACAAGTTGGGATCGCTCCTATCGTCGTTGGCTCCTGGGACCTTGGTACTGTCAAGTCTCTAGCCGAGAGAGTTGGCGCCGTGTCCTCCCCCTCATGGTGGTGGGGACCACGATTTCCCTTGTACAACGGTGAGATTGATGGAAAGAAAGTTTCTATCGTTTGTCTTCCGTTGGGCGCGCCTGCGACGGTCATGGTCATGGAGGAGTTGATCGCTTGCGGGACAAGGATTTTCTTGGGACTTGGACTAGCCGGTAGTATTCAGCCTGAGGCGCCAGTCGGGACCTGTTTCATTCCAACCTCTTGTATTAGGGAAGAAGGGACATCGCGTCACTATTTGTCGAGTGATGAGGGGCTTCGTCCAGCCCAGCGGCTGGTCCGGGCACTTGAGAAAGCGCGTGTCAAGAAGGGTGTTGTGGCATACACGGGTCCCCTCTGGACTACCGACGCGCCTTACAGGGAGATGGTGACCACGATCGAGAACTATCGACTACGAGACATCTTAGGTGTGGACATGGAAACCTCTGCGATGTACGGCCTAGGCGTGTATCGGAATGTAGAGGTCTGCAATTTCTTGGTAGTGAGCGATGAGCTATGGAGAGACTGGAGGCCTGCTATTGGCCGACCAGAGCTGGCTGACGCCTTGAAGAAAGCAGAGGAAGTTGTGTTGGAAGCAGTAACAACACTCCGGACATGAATAGATTCTGGGACATGCTATTGGACAGTTCTGCTCAGGGACGCCCAACGGATAAAGATACAAGTCACCCGGCGCACAAAAAAAACCCCGTACGCAGTTACGAGAGTGTTTCGAGCGCTTTGGACGTGAGCTTGTTTTTTCCAGTGAGATAGCCGTTCGTTTTCAAAGCATTCGTCTCCTTCTCAACGTGGTTCTTGTCCATTGAGAGATTTTTTGCGATCTCCTTTGGCTTCCCGAAGCCCTGTTGGTATTTTGTCAATATCAAGTACTGCGACCGGGTCATATCATTCGGCAAGTTCATTGGACCGGCGGTTTCTCGCCGCACGCCGATCCCTGCAGGCATCATGTTTTGGACCTGACGCATCATCTGCGACATATCCATGTTCGGTGGCGAGTAAGTCGCAGCTTGTGCTGTTCTCAAGACGCGTTGCAAGACATTGTACGTCGCGAACCCGGTCAGCCCCGCCGCCCCGATCGGCAAAACTGGAGTCGCCTGTATTCCGAGAAGGTTTCCCAATGAGCTCTCCTTACCAAACAAGTTCAGTAAGCTGGGAAGATAGGATCCGAGCGGCGAGTAAGAGCCAGACAGGAAGAGGAAAGGAAGAACCGCGCCCACCAGAGAGATGACTATTCGGAAAAACGACCTTATGACCATAGATGACCCGCGCTGGAAACTCTCTTTTCTGGGATGGCTTAAAGGATATCGGATTGCATCAAGTGAAGGCGCTCTAAACAGTCACCTCAGATATCTTTGGAAAGAGCATTCTCCTTATGCTCCTCGAATCGAAGTACTATTCCCTAGAAACAGTGGAGATAGATGGGCCGTTAGGATGGGCGAATTCTCTTAGGAGCTTCTGATCGGAGTTCGATGCCGCTCGTCAGGACAAATCCATTCCCCAAGGCCGACCTTCGAAATCCTTCGATAACACATGCGGCCGTGAACCAGGCATAACATTCTACCGCGAACGACGTCTGGCAGCTTATGGGTGTCGCCCGATCCGTTTTCGTCAGGACTCAACCTATCCGGCTCTCCCAAGGGATTAGAGGTTGAAGGGTCTTCTTCGCCCATAGTCTAAACGCAATAATCTAGTATTACTTCGCGCACGTTAAGCATTGCTCCTGCTAGGAAATCTTTCTAGACCCAAAGATACCTGATGCATCACTAGTTTTCTGGCAACTATTTCAGCGACGCGGGTTAGGTTGTGGAGTGACAAACCAGCGGCCTCTATAACGACGCGTAGTTGGGCCTGCTCCAATTATGAAGAACAGCAGTAGCACGAAGCCCGTTACGACGATCACGATACCGATTGTGAATAGGGAAGTGGTGGAAGAGAACAGAAGCAAGAACCCGTAAAGAATGAATACCACCGTCCCAGCGTAGAAAACGAGCCTCGATATTATTCTCCGGCGGGCGCTCGCCAACTCCTTTTCTCTCAGATGCTGGTCGGCCGCAGTCTTGGCCCTCTGGGCTTCCGTTGTGGCGTCTTGAATCGACCGGTTTTTGTGCCTCCCAAAGGTCTGCGCCACAGACTCCGCAGGTACGAGACTCCTCGGAGACAATTGTACTACACTTTGGACACAGTCGCATTCAACAATCACGTCACCCAGTAACTATCCTCTTCCAGTAATCTCATGAGCCTGCATTAGAGCGTTTGGACAAGTTGCAGTTATGGGGGTTCCGCCCGGCCCCATCAGCCTCCGAAACGACAAGTGACCTTTTCCTCACACCATCCTTGGGCCCTCCTAGCTTCGGTCATCTTCAGACTCAAAACTCCGACCTCAAACAGCCTTGGAACTGGAGAAAAGAAGCCCATTCCTGGCGTGTCCCCCGAGACCTCAAACCCCTACCAACATTAGACGTCAAGAAACGCTAGCAAGGTTTTAGTCTACGACTTTACAAGCCCCCGGAGCATGCCTAAATCCAAATCCAAAAAGGCAAAAGCGAAGAAACCCGCAAAATCCAAGAAAGCACCCATCCCTCCAGGATTCCGGACCATAACACCATACCTCGCGATCAATGGCGCAGCGGCCGCGATTGACTGGTACAAGAAAGCCTTCGGCGCAAAAGAACTAGCACGAGATGCCATTCCAGACGGGAAAATCATGAACGCGCGCATTAGAATCGGCGATTCGATAGTAATGCTATCAGACACATTCCCAGGTGGCGGCCCTCAATCCCCTGATATTCTCGGCAACAGCCCCGTCACACTGCACATCTACACCAGCAACATTGAGAAGCTCTGGCAGCAAGCCGTCGACGCCGGCGCCAAGATCACCATGCCATTGGACAACCAGTTCTGGGGCGAACGCTACGGCCAACTGACCGATCCATACGGACACCACTGGTCATTATCACAGCAAGTCAACATGAGCAAGAAAGAGAAAGACGAGAAACAGAAACAGGCCATGACAATGTTCGCTCAAAACGAGCACCCCGGCCGGACAGAAGAAGCCCAAGTCGTACAAAACTAGCCCCGACACTAACCTCAATGGGCGAAGCCAACGCTTCGCTCAACCCTCTTTTTTTATGCAACCAACTGTACTGGATCGCAGGCAACATCTATGAAATTGGACCGGCTTGACCATCTCGTCCTGACAGTCAGAAACATCGAGACAACTTGTACATTCTATTCAAACGTCCTTGGGATGGAAGTCGTCACCTTTGAAAACGGCCGCAAAGCGCTCTCTTTTGGTTCTCAAAGGATCAATCTCCATGAGGCTGGCAAGGAATTCGAACCGAAAGCCTCCAGACCTACCCCAGGCTCGGCCGACCTATGCTTCACCACGACCACTTCTATTGATGAAGTGGTAAGGCGTCTCGAATTATCAAAGGTCAGAATTTTGGGGGGCCCTGTCAACAGAACTGGTGCGCTCGGCCAGATGATGTCGGTGTATTTCCGGGACCCTGATCTGAACCTCATAGAGGTCTCGAATTATGGCGATGCGAAGAAGAATCAAGCTGCGAGCAGGGTAGGATAGTCATCTTCTCTCGACCTCGGCCTAGAGCCTCTTTTTCATGAAATAGCCTCTCGTCTCAAAACCCAACTTACCATACAACTCCTTGGCCCCTCTCTCGTCAGCTGGCACCGAAAGCGTTACGGTGTCAATACGTCTCTCCCTGAAACCTATGAATAGACGATTCAGGAGCAAAGTGGCGATTCCCCTACGCCGATACCGTTCCTCGACTGCAAGTATCTCAACGGAACCCACCTTAGTTGACCTCCATCTCCGTAGAACTTCATCCGGAACATTCTTGGATTCACGGCCAAAGACGAAACCAACTATTCTTCGGTTGAGCTCAGCTACTAGGAAGAAGTCAGGCTCGGACGAGTAGAAGCCCTGAATGTCAGCCTCTGTCGGAGTAGAGTCCCAAGAGGTATACTTTTGTGAGAGCTCGAGAACGGCGACGCCATCATTCTTCTCGTATCGTCTAATGGCCGGGTCCACGAACGACTCCCAGAATCTTACTTCGTTTTCTTGAGACTCATTTGGCCGAGGAAGAACTCTTCGAAGTGTTGCTCGCCTTCACTGCTTCCGAGATGCCCCAGACGATCATGCCTATCGCGATTAGGTAGTTCAATAACCAAGGAATCATTAGAAGCAAGGCACCGAAGAGGATGGCCAGTAAAGCAGTGCCTAGTCGCGGAATCTGCAACGTTTTCTCGATGTCAGAGACTATTCCCATTGTTCTTCGTTATTGCACTAGATCGAACGATGCTCCATAAGAGTTGTGGAGTTTGTTGTGTAACCTCGGTACCGCGAGTGGGAGAGTGAGGAGACTGGAAGCTTGAATGCTTAAGGACGGGTGATGCCTAACAAAAGGTCCTTGTTTGAGGCTGAGTTCGCTAATGCTTGCGACCTGTGCGTTTAGGAGAGAGCATGTCCCTGTTGAGAGCTTAGTTCAGGTCTAAGCCGCTGGATACTCTGCAACGATCTGTGAGCGCTGCCTCACCATCTTGATCGTTCACCGGCGATATCACCATCTGAATCTGGAAAAACTGACCTTGCAGATATCAACAAAATAGAAAACAGGCACCTGAAGCTGCAATCAGACCTCCATCGAAACCGCGATGGAGATTTTGGAAAAGTCTTTGAAGAGTCGAAAAATGTTGAAGGTGTGATTGAGTGTGTTAGCGTATCCGGCTCATGGCAGGCTGGAACATTTGCTCTTGGTCACGCACTGGAGCCGACGATCTGTAGGCTCGCAATCCGTTATTCCCGTTGTCAAAGGCAGGTTTAGCAACAGAGTTTAGTTTGACCCAGTCAGGGATGATCACGGCTCTGATCAATTCCTGGATCGATATGCCTCGGTCTTCTGCTTCTGTTTGTAGGAGTTCAAAACTTTCGTCGCGGAGTGACAGCATGAATTTTGCCAAATGGACACCTAAAGCGTGGGGAGGTTTGGCTCGGTGCTTCCACGATATAAAGATTCTACGGAGAAAAGTAGGGATTATTTTCACTCAAATGAGTGAAAATAGTTACACGGGAATGTCTATCAGCCCCGACAATTGTTGCATTAACGTCTAGAGAGGATTTCTGAGAAGGGAATCAAATCTTGCGAGAACGTATCCAACTCCATCTCAACGAGGCTCCGCCACTAAAAACTCCGGTTCTGATAGCCGGCCTTCCAGACAGCGGACGAGTGGCGAAGATCGTTCTCGACCAACTCATCAAGACGCTCAAAGCGATCCCCTTGGGCCATCTCTACTCGGACTATCTCCCACCTCGCCTCCTGCTAAAGCCCGACGGAACCTCTGACCTGATGAAGCATGAAATATTCTACTGGATCAACAAAGACTCCGGCCCCGACCTCATACTGTACACCGGAGACGCGCAACCAATCCTACCTGAAGGAGCCTTCCGTCTCTCGGAGGCAGTTGTAAAACTCGCCGAAAAACTCGGGGTCGAGACAGTTGTAACGGTCGGCGCCTTCATCACCGGCAGGATCGCTGAGCATCCACAAGTCTACGGTGCCGCGAGCGATCTAGTTCTCGTCAAAGAACTCGAAGAGTTAGGTGTGAAGATTATCGACAGTGGCGCGGTCACCTGGATGAACGGACTTATCCCAGGCCTGGCAAAAGTTCGGAATCTCAAAGGCCTATTTCTCTCAGGGGATCCCCGCGCAGCGATGATAATTCTCCGCGTCCTAGTCAAGAAGCTTGGACTGCAAATCGATATGACCGAACTGGAAGGACAAGCGAAGGAGATCGAGACCGCCCTGAAACAGGGCGGTGACAAGAGTTCAGAATCTTCAGGTAGTTCTGAATATATCGGGTGACCGAGAACTGACTGAGACGACGGCCGATTATCGCGTAATCATCGGCGACAGCCGTAAAATGCAAGAACTAGCCAATAACTCCGTGAATCTGGTCGTCACCTCGCCACCTTACCCAATGGTTGGTATATGGGACGATTTCTTCCGAGAAGAATCCGCAGAGTCCTACGACGAGATGCACAGCTACCTTAGCCAAACGTGGAAAGAAGTGAAAAGGGTCTTGGCCCCCGGCGGACTCGCCTGTATCAATATTGGCGACGCGACCCGGACCAAGGATGGTATGTTCCATCTATACCCGAACCATTCACGAGTGATAGAGACTTTCGAACACCTCGGCCTCGTTACCCTCCCCTATATCCTCTGGAAGAAGCCTACCACGAAACCTCGCTACAAAGGCAAGTTTACCAAGAAAGAACGGGACGAATGGTTCTCACAAGTCTGGAGCGTCAAAGGAACAAGACAAACCCACGGAAAATTAGAAAGACGAGTCGCCGCATTCCCAGAAGAGATTCCACGACGACTGATCCGAATGTTCTCCATAGAAGATGACCTGGTCCTGGACCCTTTTCTCGGATCTGGAACCACTCTCAAGGCAGCAATGGATCTTAGCCGTCGATTCATCGGATATGAGAAGCTACAAGACTTTTCGGGAATTATTCAGGAACGGATGGGCCACGAATCGGAAAGAATCGTTTTCCGAAAACAGTCTGTTATGGAACAGGTTGGTTCCCTGTTAACAGCCTAGCAGCATCACTCAACGATCGAGCCCGGTAGTCTGGATGTCCGCCCTCTGGACCTCGACGTTTCACCAGTATCATCATCATGCCAACCCCCTTCGCTCCCTTAATGTCTGTGTCTGGATTGTCGCCGATGTAGACGCAATCCCTGGGTTGTAATCTTAACCGCTCTGCGACCAGGGTGAAGGGTCTCCTGCTTGGTTTCACACTAGGCGTGTCCTCGCCGGCAACAACTATTGTCTCAAGATACTTCAGAAATGGCTGTTTGCGAATTCTCTTCATTTTCATTCCAGGAGTCCCATCTGAGTCGGAAACCATTCCAAGCCTAAATCCTTCCTTCTTCATTCGACGAATGGTCGACATCGCGTCAGAGAACATTGGACTCGCTTGAGCGTACGTCTTCCAATAACGGAGGGTTGTCTGGTGAACCCATGGACCCTTGAGCTTAGATGAGCCGAGCTCTTTGAGCAGGGTCTCCCACCAGACATCTCTATTGTAGAGAAATTTTCGGCCATGCATTTCCAGATCGATCATCTGGAGTCTTCTGAACAGGTTTGCCTCAGTGTAGTGGTATCCTTCTACGCTCAACCGTTTCGCAAAAATGCTCGCGACTGCGAGGAGACCCTTTTGAGCGCCCTTCTTGGACTGGATGAGAGTGTTATCTAGATCGAAGACTACTCCGCGAATCTTCCTATCGGTCAGTCCCTTTCAATTCCAGCGATATGTTTCGGGCCTGCGATCAGCGAACCGTTCTTTACGCAATCGAGCGTGAAGGGCGAGATCGATATCCTCAATGACTATTCCCTCTCGCCTCTCTTTGAACACGTGCATCTTGGGGTGAGATATCCTCATCTTCGGATCTTCCTTGAGGCTAACAATCAGGCTGTACCCCGTGAACAACGGCGGGGAATAGACGTTCGGTGCTACAACTGCTATTCGGTTCTCCAGCGATCGAATCGTGACGTACTGGTGCCACGGCTCAACTCCCTGTCTCACAATCCTTGACGGGCACATCAGCAAGTCCGCGCCTTTGAGGGTCAGGATTCTCGAGGCCTCTGGAAAGTCAACATCATAGCAAACGAGGACTCCCACTTTGAACCCGTTCACTTGGAAGACACTATAGTCGTTTCCTGGATGCGCAATCTTCTTCTCGAAATGAAACAGGTGAATCTTGGGCTGTCGGCCTACGACTTCTCCGTCTCGTCCGATGACTGGACTGTTGAGATAGAGTCGTCCTCTGACTTTTTCATAGAAAGCTCCTCCGACAACAACAACACCGTACTCCTCCGCAATCGACTGGAGCCCTGGAAGGGGGCTCATGGGAGATGGGATCGTTTTCTCTGGCAACCAGTGCTCGGGCAGGCAGACAATGTCCGCGTCCTTCTCAGCTGCCTGCTTTGCCTGTTTGACGGCTCGGAAGATCGTTTCTTTGACCGACGTTCCTACCGGTCTTGTCTGCACTGCTACCGCTCGAACAATCTTCTTTGACGTAGGAGTTCCTCTGATCCTAGCCTTTCAGTCTCTTTACGGCAATGTCCAATAGCTGCCGGGCAACCTCACGTTTCGGCGCCAACGTGATATGTGTTACCTTCTTTCGCTCGTCAACAATGAACAGCTCGTTGGTGTCAGTCTGGAACCCCACTCCCTCAAGCGAGACATCATTGGCCGCGACAAGATCGGCGTTTTTCTCGCTGAGTATCTCAAACGCTTCTGACACAAGTTGCTCGTTCGAGACGCCGTGTTCCGTCTTGAAAGCCACGAGAAACGACTTCGGGCTTGCCAGGCGAATTTCTCGAATTATCTTCGGGGTAGCTTCTAGCTCCAGATCGACAGTTTTTTCCTTCCGTGTACTTATCTTCCGGCCCGCCGGTTTCGACGGCCTATAGTCGCTTGGCGCTGCTGCAGCGAAAACCAGATCGTGTTTACCCTTCTTCAATTCGCGAAGAGTAGCCTCAAGCATCTCCTCCGTAGTCTCAACCTTGACTGTCTTCACGCTGGCAGGAGGTAGGACCGACCCGGGTCCCAGAATCAGAGTTGTCTCGGCACCCCTAGACCATGCTTCCTCTGCAATGGCGAGGCCCATCTTCCCTGAGGATCGGTTGGTGATCACTCTGACAGGGTCGATATGCTCGATCGTGGGACCAGCCGTCACCAGCACTCTACGGCCCTCAAGATCTCTCTTTTGAGATGAGAGCTGAGAAGAGAGGCGTGTGATGACGGCCTGGACAATCTTGGCCGTTGATGCGATCTTCGCCTTTCCCTCCACAATCTCCGGTTCGATAAACTCCACGCCTATCCTCTTGAGACGTGCAATGTTCTCTTGGGCTATTGGATGGTCATACAGTGGCTCGTGCATCGCAGGAGCTACTAGAACTGGCAGCTTGGAACCGATAGCGGTCGCAGCCACCGTCGTGACTGGCGTATCATCAATTCCCGATGCAAGCTTCCCGATGGTGTTAGCGGTTGCAGGAGCGATGAGAACTAGATCAACGTGTCCAGAACTCTTTCCAGCAAGAGCAATGTGTTCCAGTTTGCCGCTCAGCTCCCGGACTACTGGATTTCCTGTAGCCCACTCCAGAAGATCGGCTCCGATCATCTTCTCGGTCGATGGAGAGATCACTGCATACACGTCCGCTCCATGTCTCATTAGCTCGCGCGCGATCTCGGGAACTTTGAACGAAGCAACGCTGCTGGATACTAGGAGCGCGATCTTCTTTCCCGAGAGTTGTGTGCCTGAAGTTCCGGTGATGTCCTTGGACGGGTGAGTCATTTCCGACCTTCTCTATTTCTTCAATTGTCCGCTTTCATACGCCCAGTCTAGAAGCTGGATGATCTCGTTGAGAGTATATTTTCCAGCGCTCGATGGGATCCGTTTGAGAATGTCGGGCAGGCTTGGCAGCATGGGCCGGATAAATCCTGGAATCTTGTCGTACATTGCTTGGACCCCCGAAATGATCTCCTTCGCGTCCTTCTCTTCGATGCTGGTTCCTTTGAGAGCTGACTTCATACTCTTGGCGCTCATGTTCTTTCTAACTTCTCTCGCTCGATTTATCTGGGACATATACAGGTTCTTCAGGCTCGTCAACGTCCCTTTCCCTGATTAGACCATGCAGAATGATCCGTAAAACGCTCTGGTTCAAGCGTTCCTCTCTTCTGTTAAGAGGTCTTCAAAGACTATGGGGCGGAGACATCGCCATGTCTTGAAACAATCCTTTTGGTTCTTGGTTCTGGTCGGGTGAGGCTAGGGCATAGAGCTTCCATCGCTACCCAACTTTGGAAGCCCTTGCATGAGCGAATAATGCTGGTTGAACGTCCACGCCTTCCATTTTGTCCACATCTTGTTGGAGAAGAGAATGACCAGCAGGTCATTCATAATGACAAGTGGGAACGACGCGCTGGCCGCGATGCCGAAAATGATGATCGGAGAGATCAGTCCGAAGGCGAATGCGACTTTGTGGGCTTGGTTGAGCCGGGTTCCCATTGACCTGAAGACCAGCCGAAGTATCC